>Ga0075421_100002039_pt1 | contig 23950 bp, 22 predicted proteins | sample SoiMetdeltSBSDD5_FD_75292 | JGI IMG/M metagenome (GOLD analysis project Ga0075421, IMG submission 75292) | Bulk soil microbial communities from a Populus tree surrounding site in Tennessee, USA - Soil MetaG P. deltoides SBSDD5 | ecosystem: Environmental > Terrestrial > Soil > Tree plantation...
GTGATGGGTGGGAGCTCCAGCTTGCGCAACACGCGGTTGATCGAAGCCAGGGTGACCGTCCTGGGCGATGTGACTGCATCGCCCGCTGTGCCGGCCTCACGCAGCTGATCGGGTCGTTGGCCTGCGCCGAGCTGCGCACGGAGTACCTGGACCACGGGCTGGCCAGGGATGCCGGCGCCCGCTTCTCGCCGCACTGCGCGGGCCCGCTCCGACTGGCAGGTCCGATCCTGCCCGCCGGTGACGACGACACGAGCGTGGAGGGGACTGAAGCCGCCGGGCACGGCGCGATCACGCCGCGCGCCGACGTCGTGGAGCGGCCGGTCGATACGGCGACCTCGAGGCCTTCGCCGACTTCCGCCTCAAGAACGGCTGGCTCGTCGCCGGCTACGAGTTCGTGGACGTGTCGGCGCAGAACGCCGGCATCGCGCAGGCCTTCACGCCGCAGGTCGGCTCGGACGACCCTTGGCTGAGGCTGCACCTTTCGGGCTCCGGCGCCGGCGCGAGCGCCAGGGCTGGCCTGCGCGACTGGGCCAATGCCGACAGGGTGATCCCGCTCGCGGTCACGATCTCGATCACCGGCCCGGCGGGGACGAATCCGTTCCCGCGAGGCGGGTGGTACGGCCCCGGGTCAGGCCTCGCCCAGCCGCTCGCTGACTTCGCGCACGTACGCCAGGGTCTCCGGATCGCGCGCCGCGTCCGCCGCGGCCTGCGCTTCCGCGAGCCGCGCGCGGTAGAGCGGCCCGTCGCCCGCGGCGCGAGCGAGGAGCGCGAGGCGCGCGGCACTCTCGGCGACACCCGCCTGCACGCCGCAGGCGACATGGAGGTCGCGAGCTTCCTGCCACAGGCGCTGCGCGGCCTCGGCGTGGCGCTCGTCGTCCTCGAGCACGGCGAAGCTCCGGAGGGCATTGGCGACGTCGAGCGGCGACGCGTGCGCATCGCGGCGGCAGATCGAGAGGGCCTCGACGAAGCACAGCTCGGCGTCCGCCGGTTGGCCCGCGCGGCGCCAGGCATCACCGAGATGCCGGACCGCGTGCGCGAGCTTCAGCGGATCTCCGGCATGCCGGAGCTGCGCGACGGCGAGCTTGTAACGGAGGACTTCGAGGATGGCGATGGCTCGAGGCATGTCGGCAGACCGGGGCCAACGCCGCGATTCCACACAGGGTGCCCCGGGCCGGGTCGGGCTCGCTGGGCGGGCGGCCCCGGCGCCGCCCACGACGCGGGAAACGTCGGTAGACTTGGCGCTCGACGGAAGAGTCCCGTCGGATGGAGGAAGGGATGGACAGGCAGCCTTGCCTGTGGCGATCGACCTGCACCGCGGTCTTCGGGCGCGTCGCCGGCTTCGTCGCGCCCGCCGCAGCACGGCGTCTCGCGCGGGCCCTGGCCGTGCCCGTGCTGGCTGCCCTGATGCTCCAGTGCGGTGCGGGCCCGGTCGAGGCGACGGCTCCGGAAACCGCCGGACTGGCCATCGGGCGTCCCGCCCCCGCCTTCGCGCTCACGGACCAGACCGGCACGGTGGTCTCGCTCGAGTCGCTGTTGAAGACGGGTCCGGTGGCGCTGGTGTTCTCGCGATCGGTGGACTGGTGCCTGTACTGCAAGCTCCAGCTCGTGCACCTGCAACGGGATCTCGGGGAGATCGAGGCTTCGGGTTCGCGGGTCGTGTGCATCACGCATGATTCCGTGGAGAAGATCCACGCCTTCGCGACGCGGAGCGGCATCACCTTCCCGGTGCTCTCGGATCCCGAGAGCAAGGCCATCGATGCCTACGACATACGCTGCACGGACGCGCCGCCGGAGTTCCGCGGCATCGCGCGCCACGCGACCTTCATCATCGGCCAGGACGGGGTCATCCGCTCCAAGCTCTTCGAGCTCAGCTATCAGGAACGCTCGGCGGTGAACGCCTTGATCCACGCCCTGGAAGAAGCGCGCACCATGAATGGGAGAAGCAGGACATGACACGACATTCTCGGACGTCGATCCGGGCGCTCGCGATCCTCGTCGCCGGCGCCTTCGCCCCGTCGGCACGCGCCGATCTGTTCTCGACGATCGACGTGAATCCGGACCCGGACGTGTTCGAGTGCGTGCTGACGTCCCGGGAGAGGGACGTCACAATCGCCGGCTCCACCGTCCATGCCTTCGTCTTCAAGGACGAGTCGGCTGCCGTTCCGCCCGCCAGCGCCGGCATGCCGATCCAGGTGATCAAGCTGAAGGTGGGCGACATGGTCATCTGTCATTTCGAGAACCACTTCACGACGGAGAGCGCCAGCATCCACTGGCACGGCATCGAGCTCGACAACGACAGCGACGGCACGGCGGTCACTCAGGACGCCGTCCTGCCGGGCCAGAGCTACACCTACATGTTCAAGACGTTCCGCCCGGGCATCTTCTGGTTCCACTCGCACATGCTGCCGGGCAACACGCTCTTCGGCGGCATGTACGGCGTGATCATCATCGAGAACGACATCGAGGCCAGCCTCAAGGGCACCACCTTGCCCGCCGATGCCGATACCTACACCCTGGCGCTGAGCGACATCACGTTCGATGCATCGGGCTTCGTCAGCAAGCCGGTCGACACGGGCGGCGGCGTCATCGTGAACAAGACGTTGAATGAGCTGGTCGAGCTCTGCCATCTGTATGGCATCGGCGACACGGGCGGGCTCTTTGCGGCATGCAACGCCTCCGCCACACCCGGCACCACCGTGCTCGTGAACGGCAAGAAGCCCGATACGGCCGTGACGGCCCCCAAGTTCGTCGTGCCATCCGGGAAGAGGATCAGGCTGCGGCTGCTGAACGAGAGCATCTCGCGGCACTTCAGGCTCAGGCTCAAGGACAGCGGTGACAACAAGCTCTACCGCATCGGCGGCCAGGGCGGTCTGCTGGACAACGTGATCCTCGAGGGAGGCATCAAGGGAACCTGGGACACGAAGTACAACGAGGGCGAGATCGTGCTCGCCTCGGGGATGCGAGCCGACGTCATCGTCGTTCCCTCGGGCGCGCAGGGAGCCATCATTCCCCTCGTGGGCAACCCCCTGCCCGATCCCTTCAAGCTCAGCACGAGCCTGCCGCCCGATTATCCGATCGCCTTCTTCCAGATCAGCGGCACGTCCACCGATGCGCCTCCCGCGGCGGGCGATCCGATCCTGGAGGGAACCGCCGAGGACGTCGAGAACATCAAGACCGGCGTGGTCATCAATCCCTTGCTCGACCCGGCGCCCTCCGGCGGCAGCAGCGACGAGACGATCAAGCTCACGACCGAGACACCGACCGGACCTGGCAGCTACGCCACCACGACACCTGCGATCGACCAATTCGCCGCCATGCTGGACTCGAACACCGGCAATGGCGACTGGCTCACGTTGCTACCGGCCGAGACCACTCGCTATGCCCATGTCGGAGACGTGCTCGAGTTGGTGGTGAAGAACGACACCAATGCCGTTCACCCGTTCCATCTGCATGGGTTCTCGATGCAGCCCGTGCGCGTCCTCGATGACGCTGGAACGACGCTCTACGAGTACGACTACGACGAGTTCCTCGACACCATCGACGTCCTGGGGTCCGGCGGGTCGTCGAGTCCGCCGAATCCTGGCCAAGCCCTCGTCTTCCGCGTGCGGCTGGACGATCGCCAGAAGATCTGTGACGAAGCGCCCTCCTACCCGCCGGGGCCGGTCCTCGCCTCGTGCAGCGATGCCGACTGCAGCGGAGCCGTGGGCCGCTGGCTGTTCCACTGCCACATCCTCAACCATGGCGCCCTCGGCATGATCGGTGAGCTGGACGTGCTCCCCGCCATGCCGAAGCCGGACGAGCTCGACGGCCCGTGCTGCACGCTCACCGTCCCGAGCCTGCCGGCGTTCCAGGCGACCTCGCTGCCGGGGCTCGGTGCCTGCTGGGACCATTGCGCGCAGAATGCGCAGCGAACGGTGCAGGTCGAGTGGGACGTCCCGTCGCAGCCCGTCTGCACCGAGTACTCGACGAACCTCCAGGTCTTCGACGGCATCAGCGGCCTGCCGCTCCTGTCCGGACCGATGGTGCTCGACTACACGCGCACGTGGACGGAGGTTCCTCCCACGGGACCACCGATCCAGGTCTGGCGCTTCACCGCCAAAGCCGACCTCGCGTGGGTGCCCGGCGGTCCGGTGGTGAACTGCCCGGTACCTCCCTGCCTGCCGCCGGTCGGCCCCGAGCCCACGGCCTTCTTCTACGGCTACGTGGACTACGCGGCCTGCAGCCCGTCCGGGCCGTGGTGGAACGTGCTCGTGCTCAACCACGCGCCCGACCGCTTCATCCATGCACCGGGCCTCTCGGACAAGCCGGGAGTGTTCCACCCGTTCCAGTCCTACGCGATCATCGCCCCTCACTCGCCGGCGCAACCGTTCGTGCCTGGCAACGCTCTCGCGCCGGGTGGGGCCCTCGTGGCCGAAGCCATGCGCAACATCAACGTTCCCTTCATCCCGACGGACGTCTGCCTGGTCGAGGACCCCGTGTTCCAGGCCAACATGGTCGCGTTCGGGGGCGGCTGCATGGCGACCATCGCCAAGAACCCCAAGCAGTACACATTGAGGCAGTTCACGGGAGAGTCCGTGTGCCTGGACGGCGGCGGCGAGCCGGGAGCCTGGGCCTCGCTGAACATCGCCTTCCCGGTGCTGCCGTGGTACCACCTGGTGAGCACGAGCATGGGCAGTTGGTCGAACCCGAACGTCTACCCCGGCCTCGAATCCGCATGGGTGGACGAAGGACTGTTCGTGCACCTCGACCAGTGCACGGGCGACGTCGTCGAGCTGAAGTATGGCGGCTCCACGAGGGACGGCTGGCCCGCCATGGTGTCCGAGCTGATGGTCAACACCTTCACGGATCTCGCGGACAACTACAGCGCGCCGATCGACGGGCCGTACCCGTCTCCCATCCTGGGCAGCATCCGGCCGACGGAGCACCTCATTTACGTGAACCGGTAGTCGTCGACACGCTTCGGCTTCGGGAGAGGCGGGGGTGGGTGGCTCGCCGCTCGGTCCGGCGTCGTGGTGGAGGGTCGTGTGACCTGGCCCGGCAGTCGAGCCGGCCGCCTGTCGCATCCGCGCGCTCGCGGGTAGCGTCGTGTCCCCCTCCGCAGCCGGCCCGCCCGAGACCCGCATGTCCCCACGCGCACCGCAGCACGGCTTCACCCGCGGCGACGACGAGGCGCGGCCCGCGGCCTGGGTCGAGTGCCTCGACGCGCTGCACCGTGAGCCCTTCTATCGCGACTACAAGGCACGCGTCCGGGCGATCCTAGCGCCGCGGCCGGGCGGGCTGTACCTCGAGCTGGGCATGGGCGCGCACGGCGATGGAGCGCGGGATGATGAGCGAAGCCGACGTGCAGAGGTGGGAGGGGCTGTACGACGAGGTCGTCGCGGTGGGGCACTTCCGATGGGAGGTTTCGTTCTTCATCACGAGCGGGCGGACGGTGGTGGGGTGAGGTGGGCGCAACGGTTGCATTTCTTGCATCAGTTGCCAGTTGCCGAACGATCCATGCGGCGCTCCGGACCGGAGCGTATCGCGAAGCCCATGCGGATCGACGGAGTGACGGCGGACGACCTCCCGTCGAACGGCGCAACGGACTCGGCGCCGCCCGCCGCACCCGGGCGCAGATTCCTGAAGTGCTGTCGCTCTGCACATCCCTCGCCCGTCATGGCCTCGGGAACGCTACCGTCGGCGACCTCTGCTCACTCCCCGGAGACCTCCATGAAGTTCGTCATGCTCATCCACGAGTCGCCCACCGCCGTCGACGGGCGCGGCCAGGGGCCGCAGCACCCCTACATCGCGGCCTGGCGCGCCTACCACAAGGCGATCGTCGAGGCGGGGATCTACGTCGGCGGCGTGCCGCTGAAGCTGAACGACACGTCCACGACCGTGCGCCTCGAGCAGGGCCGGCGCCGCGTGCAGGATGGGCCCTTCGTCGAGGCCAAGGAGCAGCTCGGCGGCTTCTGCATCATCGACGTCAAGGATCTCGACGCCGCGCTCGACTGGGCGGCGCGCTGCCCGGCGGCGGCCTACGGCGCGGTCGAGGTGCGGTGCGTGGACGAGAGGAGCTTCGACACGATCGTCGAGGAGTAGGCCAGCGGTGACCGATGCGCAGCGCGTCGTCGAGTCCGTCGCGCGCGAGTCCTACGGGCGGCTCGTCGCCTACCTCTCGGCGCAGACGCGCGACGTGGCGGGCGCCGAGGACGCGCTGGGCGACGCGCTGCTCTCGGCCCTCGCCACCTGGCCGCGCGACGGCATGCCGGAGAAGCCGGAAGCCTGGCTGCTCACGGCGGCGCGCCATCGCCTCATCGACGCCGCGCGGCAGGCCCGCGTGCGCGAGGAGCATGCGGAGACGGTCCGGCTCGTGCTGGGCGAGGCCGCGGACGTGAAGGAGCCGGACGAATTGCAGGACGAGCGCCTCAAGCTGCTTTTCGTGTGCGCACACCCTGCCCTCGATCCGGCGGTGCACACGCCGCTCATGCTGCAGACCGTGCTGGGCCTGGACGCGGCGCGCATCGCGCAGGCCTTCCTCGTGTCGCCGGCGACGATGGGGCAGCGGCTGGTGCGGGCCAAGCGCAAGATCCGCGAGGCCGGCATCTCCTTCGACGCGCCCTCCGAGCGCGAGCGGCCGGGCCGGCTCGGCGCCGTGGTCGAGGCCATCTACGCCGCCTACGGCATCGGCTGGGACGAGGCGGCAGGCGCCGAGTCGCGGGGCCGCGACCTCTCCGAGGAGGCGGTCTGGCTGGCGCGCGTGCTGCGCGACCTGCGGCCCGACGATCCGGAGATCCGCGGCCTGCTGGCGCTGATGCTCTTCTGCGAGGCGCGGCGTCCGGCGCGGCGCGACGCGGACGGCCGCTACGTGCCGCTGTCCGAGCAGGACCCGGCGCGCTGGTCGCTCCCGGTCCTGCTGGAGGCCGAAGGCGAGCTCTCGGCCGCCGCCGCGCACCAGCGGCCGGGCCGCTTCCAGCTCGAGGCGGCCATCCAGTCGGTGCACGCGGACCGGCGCGTCACGGGCCGCACGGATTGGGCGGCCATCGTGGACTTCTACGCCGCGCTGCTGCGACTCGCGCCGACGCTGGGTGCGCAGATCGGCTACGCGGCGGCGGTGGCCGAGCGGGACGGGCCGGCGCCGGCCCTCGCGCAGCTCGACGGCCTCGACGCGACGGCGGTGCGCGCGCACCAGCCGTATTGGGCGCTGCGTGCGCACCTGCTGGAGCGCCTCGGCCGACACGCGCAGGCCGGGGAAGCTCTGGATCGCGCGATCGGACTGGCCGAGGACGATGCGGTGCGGCAGTTCCTGCTCGAACGCCGCGGTCGGGGCCCGCGCGCGGGCGGTTGAATCGGCTGTCGAAACCCGGGCGCCTCGCACGCCATGGGGATGAACGGCAGGACGGATCCTGCCAACCCCCTGGAGCAGAGCCATGTGCCCAGCCTGCATCGCCACACTGACCCTCGCGGTCGCCGGGACCGGATCGGCGGGCGGCCTGACGGCGCTGGTCGTCAGGAAGGTCCGCCGCATGAAGAGCAGCCGCGAGGCGGCTCCCGCCCAGACACCCGCTTCGAAGGAGCAGCCATGAAGACCCAGACCCATGTCCATCCCGACGCCTCGCCCGCCGAGTCGGAGCGTGCCCGCGTCACCGAGACGTTCCGGCTGCAGCTCCGATTCACCGAGGGCGTGATCAGGAAGAACGTCGGCGACGTGACGCCCGAGGAGAGCCTGCGCTCCTTCCAGCCAGCCGGCAACGGCGTGAATTGGGTGCTCGGGCACCTCGTCGCGATCCGCAGCCAGATGCTGGTCGCGCTCGGCGCGCAGCCCGTGTGGAGCGCGGCCGAGTGCGGGCCCTACGACCGGCACGCGGCCCCGTTCACCGATTCCTCGAAGGCCAAGCCGCTGGTCGAGATCTGGGGGGCCTTCGAGCTGACGCAGGCGCGGCTGCTCGAGGTCGCCGCCCGGCTCACGGCGGCGGAGCTGTCGGAGGCGCTGCCGGCGGGCGCTCCGGCGAAGACCCGCGGCGAGCTGCTGGCCGTGCTCGGCTTCCACGATGCCTATCACGCCGGACAGACGGGCATGATCCGCCGCCTGCTTGGCAAGCCGCCCGCGGACCTGTGATCCGGGCGGCGCAAGGCAGCAAACCCCAGAACTCTCGAATCAAGGACGCCAGACCGATGACGAAGCACAAGACCGGGACACGTGAGGAGTGGCTGGCCGCGCGAGTGAAGCTGCTGGCTGCCGAGAAAGAACTCACGCATCGCAGCGACGAGCTGGCGCAGCAGCGGCAGGAGTTGCCGTGGGTGCGGGTGGAAAAGTCGTACCGCTTCGACACCGCGGAGGGCGCCGCCGCGCTGACGGACCTCTTCCGCGGGCGCTCGCAGCTCCTCGTCTACCACTTCATGTTCGGGCCGGACTACAAGGCGGGCTGCCCGTCCTGCTCGGCGATCGCGGACGGCTTCAACGGCATCGCCGTGCACCTCGCAAACCATGACGTCATGCTCTGGGCGGTCTCGCGGGCGCCGCTCGCGAAGCTGCAGGCCTACGAGCAGCGCATGGGATGGACCTTCCCGTGGGCCTCGTCCTTCGGCAGCGACTTCAACTTCGACTTCGGCGCGGGATTCACCGAGGAGCAGCAGCGCGCGGGCGGCTACGAATACAACTACGAGCGGTCCGCGGCGCCGATCGCGCAGCGTTTCACGCGCCTCGGCGAGGGTCCCGTCGCCGAGATGGCGGCCTCGGTCGGCACCGATGCGCCGACCTACACCCGCGAGGCGCCGGGGCTGAGCGCATTTGTGCTCGAGGATGGCGTCGTCTACCACACCTACTCCGCCTACTCGCGTGGCCTGGACGCGCTTTGGGGCATGTACCCGTGGCTCGACCGCGCGCCCAAGGGGCGCAACGAGCCGACGGGACCTTGGTGGCGCCGGCACGACGAGTACGAGGGTGCGCGGCCCGCGGAGGCTCGCCGGGTGAAGTCATCCCGATGAGGATCGGCGTCATCGGTACGGGAGTTCGTCGGCTGAATGCAAGTCTGGATCTCGGCTGAACGACCCGTGAACGACCCACGGCCGGCCTGGTTGACGACGATCGTGTCGTTGCCCTCCGACACGGCGACCGCGGCGCTCCAGCGGCCCGTGTCTTCGTCGATCCCCACGCCGGCCGTGACGTCCGCGAGGTCCGTCCCTTGGAGGTCGAGCGTGACGTCCCCGCCGCCGCCGTCGCCGTTGCAGGTGCCGGACACGACCAGAGTGCTCTCGCCGTTCTGATCCAGCTTGCCCCCCCCGCATGCCGCGTCGATCCGCAGCGGTGTGGACGTGTCGAAGCTGCCGCCGGTCGGACTGGATTCGTAGGCGAAGCACTCCACCGGGGGTGTGAGCCACCACGTGAACCCGACGCCCTGCTTCTCGGCAAGCCCGGCCGTGTTCTTCAGGCGCTCGTCCAGCGCCGCATAGGTCTTGGCGACGTCCTTGCGGATGTCGGCTTCGTACTCGTCGAGGTTGCTGCCCGAGCCGTTCGTGAAAGGCGCCGGAAAGCCGAGGCTCAGGTCCTCGCCCGCGGCTTTACCCTCCGGCGCCGCGAGCGCGCCCGCGACGGCACGCGGGTGCCAGCCGGGCGGGCCGCGCACGTCACGGCTGCGTGTTGTTGCCGCCGCCGAGGCTGATCAGCGTGTTGCCGCCGATGGTCATGTCGCCGTTGAGCTCGACGATGTCGTCACCGTCGCCGGCGGTGATGCGCAGGTCGTTGCCGATGAGGCAGTCGTTGAGGATGGCGGCGTTGAAGCCGGCCGCCAGGGTGAGGTTGGCGTCGTTGCCGACCTCGGCGGCATCCATGTCGATCACGTCGTCGAGCTTGCCGCCGGTGTAGAAGAAGTCGTTGCCGACGCCGACGTCACCCGTCATCTCGAAGTCGTTCGCGCCGGACTTCAGCGCCACGATCAGGTCGTTGCCGATCTGCACGTTGAAGCCGCTGAGGGCGCGCAGCTCGATCGCGTCGAGGAGCGCTCCACCCTTGATGATGCCGAAGTTGCCTACGACCATCGACTCATCCTGCGCCACCAGGGTCAGCTGGTTCAGGCCGGCGCCGAGCTTCGCGTTCAGGTCGTTGCCTATGGTCGAGTCCTCGAAGACGATCTCGTCGTCGCCCGCGCCGGCCACGAGGCTGACGAATTCACCGTAGTTGCCGCCGTCGTCGGTGAAGTGGTCGTTGCCGCCTCCCAGCTTGATCGTCACCGTCGTGCCGACCGTGCTGTCGGTGAAGGTGACCAGGTCGTTGCCACCACTGAAGTTCGGCTTGAAGATGAAGTCCACGGTGACGTCGGTCCAGTTCACGACGTCGCCCTCGGGGCCGCCCTTGAGCGTCAGGTCGTGGAAGTAGGTGGACGTCGCCGGCATGGTGAGGATGCCCGACGCGCCGGTCACCTTGGTCGTGCCCAGGTGGCACGAAGCCAGGTCGAAGGTGTCGTTGCCCGCGGACCCGACGAACTTGAAGATGCCGGTCGTGACGTTCGTCATCGTCACCTGGTCGTCGCCGGGACCGGCATTCAGCGTGACCTGGTTCTCGGCGAAGTCGAGGTCCGTGACATCGAGCACGTCCGAGCCGTTGCCGAGATTGACCTTGAGCTTCAGGACGCCGGAGAACGTGGCCGGGTCGGTCGAGCCGTCGAGCGTCGTGCCGTTGTTGGGCGTGACCAGCACGTCCGCCTGCGGCAGGCCGTCGCCACTCCCGAGGGCCATGGCTTCGGTGATCGACAGGTCGTCGATGCCGACGCTGCCCTTGATGGTCAGGGTGGTGCCCTTGAGCACCGTGGTCACGTCCTGCGCCGCCAGGGCAGGCGCGAAGGCGGCGACGAAGAAGACCCGCAGGAGGTTCGACTTCATGTTCGGCTCTCCGAGGCCGCGGCAACCCGTCTTCCACGACCGAAGGGCTGGCACGATACGACCGCGCCGGCGCGGCATGCAACCGGCTGGCCGCGACGGGCGCCCCCTCCGGGCCGTCTAGTCGCCCCGCTTCGCGCGTCGAGGCTTCGCGGCGGCCGCCTGGCGCTTCCAGCACGCGGCCCGGGAGGATTCGGCTGCGCTCACGGCGCCCGCCGGACGAGGCGCAGGATCACGATCAACACAATGGCGCCGATCGTGGCCACGAGGATGTTGGCGCCCAGCCCGCCACCCGGCGAGAGTCCGAGCTGGCGGAACAGGAAGCCACCCAGCAGCGCACCGAGCACGCCCACGACGATGTCGCCGATGACGCCGAAGCCGCCGCCCTTCACCAGCAGCCCCGCGAGCCAGCCCGCGATGAGGCCGACCAGGATGAACCACAGGAAGTCGCTGGCGTCGCCGCCCATGAGTGCACTCCGGCAGGATCGAGGCACGGTCCGAGGTCGCCCGGCTCGGGCCGCCTCGGTGGCCCGGGGCATCCCGACCAGGCGAGGCCTTCGCAGAGTGGAGCAATTCACGTGCCACGCAGCCTGCGACGCGGAGGTGCGCAGCGGTGTGCAGGTCGGAGGCGGAACGACGCTCAAGTGCACCAAGTTGCAGAAGTTGCCGCTGGTGCGGGTGCGCCAGCCCTTGGCGCGCCCGGGCTACGCTTCGATGGGCGGGCAGGCCGCATGGAGCCGGCGAGGGCTGGTGCGCCAAACGGCGTGCTCGACCGCGCCAGGGAAGCTCGCTGCTCCGACCGGCTACGGGATCTCGAGCCGCAGGCCGTTGGTCCCTGTCGCCACGCCAGCTGGCCCGCTGGCGTCGGCCCACAGGCACTGCAGGGAGATGTCGAGGCCCGCCATCGCAGCGCTCACGGTGCCCGTGAGGCTCGACGAGCCGGCGGCGTCGACCACGAGTGGGATCTCGACGAGCCACGGCGCGTTCAGGTAGAAGGCCACGCCCTTGACGTTGAACGGCACGGCGGCCTCGTCCAGGTCGACGAACAGGATGCCGAAGGCGTTGGGCGCCACGTCGGAGATCGGCAGCGTGAAGCCCGCCCCGTTGGGACTGAGATCGCCGGAGCCGGTCAGGCTCGGCGTGCCGAAGGCGCCCGCCGTGCCCGGTCCGATGTCCACGAACGCGCCGGCGATGCCGTGCAGGATGGTCACGCCATCCAGCTCCACTCCCGCGAGCGGAGCGTCCGAGTCGTCGTGCGAGCCCGACAGGATGCGCAGCCAGCGCGTCGTGCCGACGCCGCTGCCTGCCAGGTCGAAGGACGCCGTACCCTGGCCGTCGCCGATCAGGACGTCCTGGTCGTAGGCGTCGCCCACGTAGACGGAGTAGCGCTCCAGCTCGAGGTCGCCGGGCACGAGGGCCTCGGTCACCGTGAAGTCGTCTCCGGGACCGTCAGCGATGTCATTGCCGGCGCCCATGTCCAGGACGATGAAGCCCTTGTAGCCGACCGAGCAAGCGAGGCCGTCGTCAGCCCCCAGGGCGTAAGAAGCGGGCGTCACGTTGTTGTAGGCGTTGTTGGGGTCCTTCTGGTTGATCGACGTCACGAAGAAGGCGTGCTTGCCGCCGCCGGGCTGCAGGGCCACTGCGAAGTCGGTCGTGGTCCCTTGCACGACTTGCAGGCCGCTGACGGTCACGGGGACGTATCCGTTGGCCCACACGGTGACGTCGTAGCTGCCCGGGAACGCCAGGCGATGGACGTCACCGAGCGCCGGGTCGGTGTAGGCGGGGAACGGGCTGCCGGACAGCGTGACCGTCGCCCGCAGCGGCTGCCCGGTCTGCGCGTCCGTCACGAGCCCGTGCAGGCCAGTGCCGGTGCCGGCCTCATTGCAGAACAGCTCCATGCCGGCGGTGTTCCGCGCGTACGAGTCCGCGAACAACGTCAGACTGCCGCTGATCTCCGGCGTGTAGCAGAGCGATCCGTAGCCGCCGTGGATCAGGTCCAGGAGCTCGCCGTGCGTCTCATAGTCGTCCCAGGACTCGATGAGCGTGTAGCCCGCCGCGTTGGCGTAGAGGCTGCCGACGGCCACGACCAGGTCGTGCTCCGGGACGTCGTGCGGGCTGTAGCACCACGGGTAGAGGAGGATGTTCCCGGAGCTGTGCAGGGTCGCCGACAGGCTGACGTTCTCCTCGAGGCAGAACTCCTGCAGGGAGCGCGTCTCGGGCTGCGAGTAGGCAGCCGTGCTCCCGCCCCAGCCGTCCCAGTTCCATCCGAAGTCGCGGTTGAGGTCGACGCCGTTGAAGTTCTCCCGCGTCCCGTTCTCGTGGCCGTCCGGGTTGAGGAGCGGGATGACCCAGATCTCGAGATCGTCGACGTACCCCGTCAGAGCCGCGTCGACGCCGTACCCGTCGAGCACCTCCATCGCCCAGCGGTAGGCGATCTCGCCGCTGGCAGGCTCGTCGCCGTGAATGTTGGCCCAGAACACGACCTCGGGCTCGTCCTCCTCGACCGACACGTTGTCCGAGATGCGCAAGGCGAAGATGTCGCGGCCCTGCACCGACTGGCCGGTCACGTGGAACTCCGCGATGGCGGGATAAGCCGCCGCATAGGCCTCGAAGTCCGAGCGCATCTGCTCGTACGGCGTCCAGCTGGCGAGCCCGCCCTCGGCCCCGCTGCCTTCCTCCAGCGGCTCCGTGGGCGCCGGGACGACCTCGAATCCGGCCTGGCGCAGCGTCTCCACCTCGACCGGGGTCAGGTACGCGGTGTAGTAGCCGCCCGCGCTCCCGTGGTGCACCGTCGCTTTCATCCGGACCAGCGTCTCCCGGGCCGCCCGCGGAACGAGATAGCGGTCGGTCTCCTGGGCCGTGGCCGTGGTGGCGAGCACGCCCGCGCAGAGCGCGAGCAGGGCGTGGTTGATCTGCTGCATGGGAAGCTCCTCGGAACGGGCGACGGGGGCGGAGCCAGAGGGCCGTCTCTGCCCTTGGTCCGCCCGGGCGAACCTCCGCATCGTATTCGGCTTCGCCGGAGCCGTGGGGCAGGGTGAGGAACCAGCAGTTCCCCATGGCGCTGGCACCACGTCGCATAGCGGCGGACGCGATGTCGATGTGGTCGCCCCAGCGGTCCAGTTGCAGCGCGACGAGATGCCGCTCGCGAAAGTCGCTGATGGTCCGGGAGTCCGGCGCGCTGCGCGCCGTCACCGCCATGAAGTCCACTCGCTCGAAGCAGGCCGTGGCCATCGGCCGCGAGCTGTGCACGCCCGCGAGGCAGCGATCGATCGCCGCCGCAGCCGCCAGGATGCCTCTGAGCTGGAGCTCGTCAGGCCGCATGGAGCCGGCGAGCGCTGGCAAGCACCTGGTCCCGCATGAGCGACTTCGGTCCTGCCTTGGGCACGTCCACCGGCCGACCCCGAAGTGCGGCCAGCCGCTGCTGGAGGCGCAGGATGTGGAACAGCCCGACGGGAAGGCTCTTGTCGAACACGACCAGCAGGACCGCGTCGCTGTCCGGGCGGAAATCCGCGCGCAGAACCGATCCGAACGCGCTCAGCTCGACCACGCCGAACTCGCGGCAGAGCGCCGCGAGCGCCTCGGCAGGGATGTGCAGCTGGTCGAGCTCGTTCATGACGCCTCATCGTGCGAGCCCTTCTTCTTCTGGGCCCTTCGAGGGCGTCGGACGCGAGGCGGGACGGGCTCACTGTGGCCCAGCGGGATGATCTCCGCGATCGGGAAATTCCCTGGAGGGCCGGCCGGGACGTGCTCGATGACGAGATCCATCACCGTTGGCCCGTTGCCATCGGTGACGTGGATCCAGAGGGAGAACGGCGGCGACGCCGTCGGCAGGAACCTGACGCGAAAGACCGCGAAGGCGCGCACGATCGACGGATCGCCGCTCCGGCCCGTGCGGCTCACCGAGTCGCACGGGATCAGCGCCAGACACGTCGGGACCACGCGAGCCATGCGACACCCCTCCCGTGTCGCAGGACACCGCGGCGGTGGCCGAATCACCACATGTCGAGGCGCATCCCACCCTCTCGCCGCCCACGAGGACTCGACGAACAACCGATCCATGGCTACATCCAGCTCCGCCCACGGCATCACGCGCTTCCCGAACTGCGCCGCCGCCGCGCCCAGCGCCCTGAAGTTGTCACGCGCCCGGTGTCCGCGGTCCCAGGCCCTCGGAACGCGCCGAGCCGAACAGGATCACGCGCTCCGGCTGGCAGACACCCAGGATGCGCTGCGCGATCGCGTCGAGGGTCTCCTTCCTGACGGAGCGCGTCGATCGAACCTGCGCGTCGTTGTCGTCAGGAATGGCCATCATCCGGGGAGCTGTCGAGGAGCTCCATGTCGACACCTGCCGAACAGTCGAGCAGCGCGCTGCTCACAGCCTGTGCGGCGAGGGCGGTGGCCGCAGCGGAAACCCCTCGTCCGCGATCACCTGCCGCAGCGCCGCCAGCAGCGCCGGCTTGTCCGCCGGCAGGTTCCCGCCCAGCGGCAGCGCATTGCTCGCATGGTTGCTGCGGAAGATCGCGCGCGTGACGTCCATGTGCTCCAGCATCGTGGCCAGCTCCACCAGCCGGCCGCGCGCGTCCGGCAGCACCAGCCGCCCGGCCTCCACTTCGTCGTGGATGGGCGTGCCCGGCACCGGCACCAGCGTGAGCGCCGAGACGTACTGCGGATCCAGCGCCGACACGAAGCGGCCGGTGGCTACCGCGTGCTCGTGCGAGAGCTCCGTGCCGCCGATGCCCAGCAGCAGGATGACCGAGAGCTTCGCGCCGGCGTCCAGCACTCGGCGGCCGCCCTCCAGCATCTCCGCCGCCGTGACGCCCTTCTCGATGCGCTTTAGCACCACGTCGTGCCCGGTTTCCGGCCCCATGTAGTGCAGCGGCAGCCCGGCGGCCTTCAGCTCGGCCAGCTCGGCCACAGACTTGGACAGCAGCGACTGCGGCGAGGCGTACACCGACGCCCGCTGGAAGTTCGGGAACCGCGCGCGCAGCTCGGCGAGGATCTCGAGGAGGCGCTTCGTGCGCAGGATGAGCGCGTCGCCGTCCGCCAGGAACACCCGCCGTATGTTCTCGGCCCCGAAGTACGAGGCCGCGAGGTCCATGTCCTCCTTCAGCTCGTCCAGCGGACGAGGCCGGAAGCGCTTGTCCAGGTACATCGCGCAGTAGCTGCAGCGGTTCCACGAGCAGCCGATGGTGGCCTGCAGGATCAGGCTGTCGGCCTCGGATGGCGGGCGGTAGACCTTGCCCTCGTAGCGCATGGGAGCGCCAGCATAGCCAACACGGCGCGGGGGGCGGCCGTCGGCAGGGGGCCGCGAGGGTCCCGGCCGGTCGCTTTTTGCAAATGCGAAGCAGATGCACTGCATACGCATCGCATTTGCAAAACCGGCCGACCCGACGACCCGCGAGCGGTCCCGCCCCGATCCCTATAATCCCCGGCCCCATGCTTCCCGACCTCCTGCTCGCCGCGCTCGCGCTGCCCCTGTTCCAGGACCCGGCCCTCGCGCGCCCCGCGGACGCGAAGCCCCCGGCGGCGCTGCACCTCTCGAGCTTCGGCTCGATGCGCGCGGCCCGCGTGGGCTCGGACGGCCGTGTTGACAGCGGCGCCGGCGTGCTGCAGCTGCTCGATGGCGCCACCGGCCAGCCGCTGCCGGCCGGCAGCCTGCACTGCGGCGAGAACCCGGACCTGTGGGCGGGGTTCGCCACGCCGCTCGGCGGCGCCGAGATCGAGGTGAAGCTGCTGGCCGTGCCGGTGGAGCGCGGCGGCGACGAGCGGGTGCGCACGGTGCTGCGCATCGCCGCCTTCGACCGCGGCACCGAGCCGGTCAGCATCCGCCTCATAGCCAGCCTTCGGCCGGGCGGCGGCGACCCGCTGGCGCGGCCGTTCCCGTCGCTGCCATTCGCGGACGCGACATGGGCGCGCGACGGCGACTACGTCACGCGCGATGGCCGCGTGGTGCTCGGCTGGACGGGCCTGCCGCCGGAAGTGACGGTGCACGAACACGTCGCGGACGCGGACGACGAGGTGGCGCGCCTCGACTGGAAGATCGACCTGCTGCCCGACAGCGCGCGGCTCATCGAGCTGGCGCTGGCGGGGCCGCCGGCCACGGACGTGGTGGACGAGGCCGCCTTCCGCGAGGGCTTCCAGCGCTGGAACTACCTGCTGAGCGAGGAGCAGCTGGGCTGGCAGTCGCGGTACCGCGGCAAGTTCGCGGACATCCAGCTCTATGACAAACGGCTGTGGTACGCGCTGGTGGGCTCGCTGCACCAGCTCCGCGCGCTGGGCGACGCCGACCAGGAGGTGCGCGTCCTGACCGACCGGCCCTTCGGCCACCCGGCCAGCGACGCCGCCTTCGAGGCCGAGGCCGTGGGCGTGTTCGCGGAGTGGGGCTTCGGCGACTGGGTGGTGGCGTTCCACAGGAAGCTGCTGGACGAGGTCATGGAGCGGGGCGAGCCGCTGCCGCCGGCGCGGCGCGTGGCGCTGGTGCACGGGCTGGCGCGCAGCATCCGGCTGGGCGTGGACGCGGGGGACACCGAGGCGCTGGCCACGGCCATCCGCGCGCTGGTCGATGCCGGCGCCGAGGGCGCCGAGGTGCGCCCGTGGCTCGATCCCGAGCAGGTGCGCGCGGACCTGCAGGCGGTGCTCGACGAATCGACGCCGGTGGAGGGCTACGCGCTGCCGCACTTCGCGTGGGCGGTTCCGCCGGCGGGCAGCGCGGCCGCGAGATTCGTCGCCGTGCGCCGCTCGCTCTCGGCCCACGACGGGCAGGCGGCCCTGAAGGAGCTCGCGCCGCTCGTGGCGTCCACCTCGGTGGAGGGCTTCGGCTCGATGCGCGACGACGGCACGCCCGACGGCGAGTGGCCGGTGGGGTTCGCGTCCGTGTTCCGCGACATGCTCTTCGACGACCACGGCGACGACCTGCACCTCTTTCCGGCCATCGGCCACGCCATGGTGCCCGAGCGCGGCGCGTTCGCGGTGCCGCAGCTGCCCACGCGCTACGGCATCGTCGAGGAGGAGGTGCACATCGTGGCCAAGAAGATGGTGACCACGCTCATCAAGCGGCTGGGCGCGCGCGAGCCGCGCAGCATCCTGTGGCACGTGCCGCCCGGCTTCGAGGTCGGCAGCGTGTCCAAGCCCATCAACGGCGAGGCCACGCTGCGGCCGGATGGCCTGGTGGAGTGCGTGCTCGGCGAGACGGTTTCGCGCGGCCTCAGCTTCACCGTGAAGCCGCCCCCGGGGCGCTGAGCGCGGCCCCGATGCCCGCGCCGCGCATCCGCCCCGCGTCGCGCCGCCCGCGCAAGGCCAAGGGCGGTGACGACTTCGACGTGCGCGTGCTGGACGGCCGGCGCGAGTCGCTCAGCTACCGCGTGGCAGAGGGCGAGCAGGGCCTGCGGCTCGACCAGTTCCTCGCCCGGCGCCTCGCCTGGCGCTCGCGCACGTCGGTCGGCCGGCTGGTGGACGACGGTCTCGTCGAGCTCGCCGGCCGCTCGGCCCGCGCCAACCGCCGCCTCGCGCTGGGCGAGGTGGTCACCGTGCAGCTGCCGCGCCCCGTGCGCGACGAGGCGCTCGTGCCGCGCGGCGGCACGCTCGGCGCGCTGCCGCGGCTCTACGAGGACGAGTGCCTGCTGGCCATCGACAAGCCGCCCAACGTGCCGGTGCACCCGGCGGGCCGGCTGCTGCACCACACCGTCATCACCGCCCTGCACCGCGAGTACCGCGACTTCGCCGACCCCAGCCGCGACGTGATCCCCAAGCTGTGCCACCGCCTCGACCTCGAGACGAGCGGCGTGCTGCTGGTGGCCAAGACCCAGGAGGCGCTGGTCTTCGTGCAGTCGCAGTTCGAGCGGCGCACCGTGAAGAAGGAGTACCTCGTGCTGGTGCACGGCCGCGTCGCCGGCGACGAGGGCCTCGTGGACCTGCCGCTCGGGCCCGCGATCGGCGGCGTGCACACGCAGCGCGCCGTGCGGCACGACGTGGGCCAGCCCTCCCGCACGCGCTGGCGCGTCGAGCGCCGCTGGCGCGAGCACACGCTGCTGCACATCGACCTGCTCACCGGCCGGCACCACCAGATCCGCGTGCACATGGCGGCGCTCGGGCATCCAGTGGTGGGGGACAAGCTGTACGGCGAGGACGAGGGGCTGTTCCTGCGGCACGCGGACAAGGCGCTCACGGTTGAGGACCACGCGGCGCTGCAGTTGCCGCGGCAGGCGCTGCACAGTCATGCGCTGGAGTTCGTGCATCCGGGCAAGGGGCGCATGCGCATCGCGTCGCCGTGGCCGGAAGATCTGGCGGCGTTCTGCGAGGGGCTGGCGGAGGGCTGATTCGCGCCGTGAGCTGGCCGGTGTCGGTGACCCGCATGTTCTTGCCGCCGTGCGAGACGAAGCGTCCACCGGAAAGAGCTGGCCGGCCGTGACGTCGAACCGCGCATGGAGCGTCGCGGGCGATGCGCGCCACACCGGAGGCCGACGTGAGCGGGAGCATGCGGCTCAGACGGATCCTGATCATCCTCGTGCCGTCCCTGGTGACCTTGGTGCTCACCTGGCTCATGCCTGCCCTCATCCTTGATGGCCGAGTGTCGACCGGTGCCTACGTGCTCATGGACTACGGCGTGCCGTACATGCTCGTGGCTGCCACGGCCTGGGCCAGCGCCAGGTTCGGCCACCTCGGGCTCCGCGGTTCGACGCTGGCCGGCGCGCTCGTCATCGTGATCGGCAAGGCAGCGCTGTTCGCCGCCATCTTCGTTTATTCGAAGTTCCTGGCTCCGACGTACATCAAGGAGCCGGACGTCGGGCCGATCGCCGTCGCGCTCGCGGCCTACGTGCTCCTGGCGATCCCGACGGCCCTCCTCGGTGCCTGGGTGGGTGCACGCAGGCGACCTCGGCCGCGACCGTCTTGAGCGGCATCCGGTCGTCGGCGACGCGTCCGCATCCCGCCACATCCCCGCCTTCCGCCCCCTCGCACGCCGCGCCCGACTGCGCTTACAGTATTGCCATGCTCCGCATGCCGGCCGTCCTCGCGCTCGGTTTGCTGGCCCTGCTGCCTCCGGGTGGCGAGTCGTCGGGCTTCGAGCGCTTCCTGAAGAAGCAGGCCGACGCGGCCGCCGTGGCCGTGCGCAAGAAGGACTGGCCTGCGGCCTTCCGCGCCTGGGAGTCCGTGCTCGAGCTGGCCCGGCACTCGATCGCGGCGCTCACGGGGCTGGCCGACGCCGCGAAGGCCGGCAGCGACCTGGACCAGGAGATCCTCGCGCGAACGGAGCTGGTGGCCGCCCTCGCGCGCGCCGTGGCGCTGGGCGACAAGAACCAGGAGAAGCCGCTGCTGGCGGCGCGCGAGCGGCTGGCGGCGATCGACCCGGCGCTCGACCGGCGCGAGCAGACGCTGGCGGAGTACTCCGAGGCGCAGAAGCTGCTGGCGCAGGACTACGAGACGGCCGGCTTCCCGGCCAACGCCGTGATGGCCTGGACGAGGCGCATGCGCCTGTGCGTGCCGGGGTCGCCGGAGCGGAAGGAGGCCATCGACGCCATCGACCGGCTGCGGCGCACGTCGCCCGGTTACGTGGCCGAGCGCTTCGACCCGGGCGTGGTGAAGGAGGACCACGACGAGGCCTGGATCACGGAGCAGGACAAGCGGAGCCTGCAGTTCAGCTCGTGCCTCAAGGCCGAGACGCCGCACTACAGGATCAAGACCAACGCCGGCTGGCGCATGCTGCAGGCGGTGGCCAGCACGATGGAGCTGGTGCAGGCCTTCTACCGCGAGATGTGGGGCGTGCAGCCCGACCCGCCGCCGGAGCACCCGCAAGAGGGGCTGCGCGAGGTGCACGTCTCGCGCCTGGACATCCAGATCTTCAGGACGCGCGACGAGTACATCCACCGCACGGGCACGGGCAAGTCGGACTGGTCCGGCGGCCACTACAACGGCGCCGAGCTGAACACCTACGACCAGGGCGAGGGCGGCGGCAAGAACGGCATCCCGGCCACGCTGGGCGTCCTGTTCCACGAGGCCAGCCACCAGTTCATGAGCGAGTGCGTGGGCGGCACGCCCGGCTTCGTGAACGAGGGCGTGGCCAGCCTCTTCGAGGGCATCGACGTGCTGCCCAACGGCGAGGTGCGCCGCGACCTGCCGGTCATGCACTACCTCATCCCGCTGGCCCAGGAGCTGCGCTCCGGCTCGGCCATGAAGCTGCGCGACGTCTTCAACGCGCACGAGAACGAGCCCAGACTCTACAAGTACCGCTGGGGCGTCTTCTACTTCGTCCGCATGTACGTGGACGAGCGCGGCGGCTACCTGTTCCGCGACCGCCTCGACGACTACATCTACGAGTTCAAGAAGGGCTCGCTCGGGAACCTGGACCAGCACTTCGTGAAGTTCTTCCTCGAGCCGGCCGGCGTGAAGGGCCTGCAGAGCTTCGACGAGTTCGAGGCCACGTGGCGCGCCTGGATCCTCTCGCTGGACGACGAGATCAAGGCCTCGGACAAGCGCCTGGCGCAGTACCGGCAGCGGGCGGTGTCCGTGTGCCGGTTCGAGCCGGGCGAGGCGCTGCCGTTCTGCGAGCGGGCGCTGGACATCGACCCCGACGACCTCGAGACGCTGTGGGCCACGGCCGTCTCGTGCGACGGGATGGACATGACCGACCGCGCCGTGGCCACGTGGCGGCGCGTGCTGCAGCTCCTGGACGAGCAGGACCCGCGCCGCAAGGAGGGCCTCGAGCGCCTCGCGAAGCTGGACCCGCTGGACGACCGCTGGAAGGCCGCGCGCGTGGCGCTGGCCGGCGGCATGACCGGCCTGGCGCTGGAGCACGACACCGCGGGCCGCAAGCTCACGGCCATGAGCATCGCGCAGCAGGTGCTGGTCGTGGACAACCTCGAGCCCTCGGCGCGCGCCCTCAAGACCCGGCTCGAGCGCGAGACCGGCCGCTCGATCGTGCGCTGGGAGCGCCTCTACAACGGCTTCGACCTGCACGGCTGGTACGGCGCCGAGGGCGGCGAGGCCTTCCTGGCGAAAGAGGGCGCCATCGTGTGCGACTCCGCCGCGCTCGCCGCCGCGCGCGCGAAGGAGGCGAAGGAAGCGGCGGAGGAGGAGGGGAAGGAGGCGCCGGCGCAGGCCCCGGACGACGGCATCACCTACCAGGCCCTGCTCTGCACGCGCCAGGTCGCGGGCGACTTCACGATCAGCACCCGCATCAAGACCGAGGCCAAGTGGCAGATCGTGGGCATCATCTTCGGCGCCAAGGACACCAACCACTACGAGGCGATCGTCCTGCGTCACGGCGACGACGGCACCAACCGCGTGGACTTCGGCGCCTTCAACGAGGGCGCCTGGACGCACCCGCACAACGACGGCGCGCTGAAGGCCCAGTACGACCCGGCGAAGGGCGTGGAGCTGCGCATCGACGTGCGCGGCCGCAACGTGGCCGTGACCATCGACGGCCAGCCCCTGCAGGCCATCGTGGGGAAGAAGTACGTGCCTGCCGTCAAGTATCCTCTGGCGGCCCTGCGCGGCGACATCGGACTCCTCGGCAGCAACGGCACGACCACCTTCACGGACGTGCGCCTGCAGGCCGACGACGAAGAGCGCTGACCGGGCGGAGAGGAGCCATGGACGGCCTGTTCAGCATCGACGACCACGTCATCCTCTGCGGCTACGGCGCCACGGGCCAGATCGTGGCCCGCGACCTGCGCGCCGAGGGCGTGAAGGTGGTGGTGCTCGACAAGTCCGTCGAGGCCGTGCGGCGCGCCGAGGACGACGGCCACGTGGCCGTCGTGGGCGACGTCCTCGACCCCGACGCCCTCAAGGAGGCCGGCGCCGAGCGCGCCCGCGGCCTGCTGCTCCTGCTGCCCTCCGAGTCGGACAACCTGTTCGCCACCATGACGGCGCGCGACCTGAACCCCGACGTCTTCATCATCGCCAGCTACTCCTCGGCCCACGCCAAGAGCAAGTTCCTGCGCGCCGGCGCCGACCGCGTGGTCAGCCCCTTCGAGAAGTCCGAGCGCAAGATCGGCGCCGAGTTCGTGCGCCCCGCCGTCACGGACCTGATGCGCATCTTCGCCGAGGAGAAGGACGCCGACCAGGAAGTGCGCGTGCGAGAGATCACCATCGAGGCCGGCAGCCCCCTGGTGGGCAAGAGCCTGCGCGCCGCCGACATCCGCGCCCGCCTCGACATCCTGATCATCGCCATGCGCCCCGGCGGCGAGTCCGCCCGCTTCAACCCCGACCCCAACCGCCCCCTGGCCGTGGGCGACATCATGGTCTGCATGGGCCGCCTGGCACAGCTCAAGCAGCTGCTCGAGCTGGCGCGCCCGCCCCTGGCATGAGCGCGCCCGACGTCGCTCCGGGCGTGCGGCCGCCCGGCGCCCGCGCGCCGGTGGTCACCCGCATCGCGCCCTCGCCCACCGGCGACCCGCACGTCGGCACCGCCTACGTGGCCCTCTTCAACTGGGCCTGGGCCCGCCGCCACGGCGGCGTCTTCATCCTGCGCATCGAGGACACCGACCAGGCGCGCAGCCGACCCGAGCACGAGGCCGCCATCCTCCAGGCCCTCGCGTGGCTCGGCATCGCGCCTGACGAGAGCCCTGCCGCCGGCGGCCCCGTCGGCCCGTACCGCCAGTCCGAGCGCTCGGCCACCTACCGCACCCACGCCGACACGCTGCTCTCCTCCGGCGCCGCCTACCGCTGCTTCTGCACGCCCGAGCGGCTCGAGGAGCTGCGCACCTTCCAGAAGGCCGCCCGCCGCCCGACCGGCTACGACGGCCGGTGCCGCGACATCGCGCCCGACGAGTCCGCCCGCCGCGCCGCCGCCGGCGAGCCCCACGTGGTGCGCCTGCGCGTGCCGCGCCCCGGCGAGGTCCGCTTCCACGACCTCCTGCGCGGCGAGATCGTCATCGACAACGACAACGTCGACGACCAGGTGCTGCTCAAGTCCGACGGCCTGCCCACCTACCACATGGCCAACGTGGTCGACGACCACCTCATGGGCGTCACCATCATCATGCGCGCCGAGGAGTGGATCCCCTCCGTGCCCAAGCACGTGCTGCTCTACCGCGCGCTGGGCTTCAGCATGCCCGTCATGGCCCACGTGCCGCTCCTGCGCAACGCCGACAAGACCAAGATC
>Ga0075421_100002042_pt1 | contig 23935 bp, 22 predicted proteins | sample SoiMetdeltSBSDD5_FD_75292 | JGI IMG/M metagenome (GOLD analysis project Ga0075421, IMG submission 75292) | Bulk soil microbial communities from a Populus tree surrounding site in Tennessee, USA - Soil MetaG P. deltoides SBSDD5 | ecosystem: Environmental > Terrestrial > Soil > Tree plantation...
GTTCGCCGGCGCCCGACGCGGATCTCGACGGCGACCTAGTGGGTCAGGCCGCGCGCACTGGGGCCGCGGCGAGCTCCCCAACCGGCCTCTGCGAGCCGTACCACACCAACAGCCGAGCGCGTCGCTCAGTAGTCGGCGGCTTGTGGCACCACGAACACGTGAATGCCCTCTGCGAGCCACACGGTTTCTCGCAGTAGGGAGTCTCAGACCGGGTTCGGTACGTCGATGAACTCGACGGTGATCCCGTACCGTTCTGCGAGGTGCGCTCCCAGCGCACGTACGCCGACTCTCTCCGTCGCGTAGTGCCCCGCGGCGATGTAGGCGACGCCTGACTCGCGGGCGAGGTTGGTGACCCATTCGCTCGCTTCGCCGGTGATGAAGGCGTCGAGGCCTTCGGCGATGGCCTGGAGGAACTCCTGCTGGGCGCCGCCGCTGACGATGCCGACGCGTTGAACGGGGCGATCCTCGGGGCCGAGGAGGAGGGCGGGTTGCTCGTAGAGGACGCCGCAGCGGGTGGCGAGCTCGCGGGCCGGGATCGCCTCGAAGAGGCGGCCTTGCCAGCCGATGGCGACGCCTTCGTGAAGCGCGAATGGGGTCAGGCCGTGGAGCCCGAGGGCGCGGGCGGCGACGGCGTTGTTGCCGACGTGTTCGTGGCGGTCGAGCGGGAGGTGGTAGGCGAGCAACGCCATGTTGCCGCGGATCAGCTCGGCCACGCGGTGGTACTGAAGACCTACCAGCGGGTAGGGCGTCCCGCGCCAGAACAGACCGTGATGCACGAGCAGCGCGTCGGCGCCGCGTTCGCGGGCGCGCTCGAACAGCTCGCGGCAGGAGGAGACGCCGGTGACCAGCGTGCGCACCGTTTCGGCGCCCGCCACCTGCAGCCCGTTGGGGCCGTAGTCGGAGACGGCCGGCGACTCCAGGTACTCGTCGATGTAGCGGACGAGCTCGGCGGTCGCCACCTCGCCGCCGAGCATCATCGGGCGGTCTCCTCGGTGGGCGCCTCGCCGACGAGCGGCCGCAGCTGCTCCAGGCCGCCCTCTAGCGACAGTGCCACCAAGGCCGAGAGCGAGAAGAGCAGCGTCACCGCGTTGATGCTGGCGTCGCGCTGCGACACTCCCTCGATGCGCTTCTTGAACGCGCGGTTGACCTCCTGCAGGTCGTCGTAGAGGCGCACCAGGCCGGCGAGCTCGAAGTCGGGGGTGCCGCCGTCCTTGGCGACGAAGTATTGCCGCAGAAGATAGAGGCCGACGGTACGGAAGAGGGACTCCTCGAACTCGGCGAACGGCAGGTGGAAGCGGGCCAGGCCGCGGAGCTGGCCGAGGATCGGGCAGCCGCTCGAGGCCATCACCAGGCCGAGCAGCGAGCCGAGCCCCGTCTGCACGTCGCAGTCGATCTCGTGGCTCCGGCCGCCGCGCTGCACGCGCACGTGGACCCGCTCGTAGGAGAGCTTGTCGGCGAAGCGCTCGGCGATGCGGAAGACGTCGACCGCCGGCGGGCAGCGCGGCGTCTCGAGCGTCGAGAGCGGGCAGTTGGAGCACTGAGAGAACCCGAGCAGCGTCCACTGCGGGAGCTCGGAGGTGACGGGGCCGAGGTCCTCGCTGCCGACCGCGAAACGGTGGACTCGGCCGTCCGCGAGAGTGAACTCGTATTCGACCATCTCGACGCTCGGTCCCCCGAGAAACTTGGTCCCCCGAGAAACCGAGCGGCAGTCTACCGCTTCGAACCTCGTCGATGGGTCGAACTCTTGGCCGATTCGATAGAATCCGACCGCTGCGCGCAGGCGGCCGGTCACCGGCCCGCGGGCGTGGCGCCGCGCGCTGTGTTTCGATCGCCCACCCGATGATTGCGATCGCCCACCGGATGGGGGCAGCAACCCGACGCGGCAAACCAGGAACTCTGAAGGAGCCGAGACGATGATCACGAGAAGGAAGAGCACCGCCCTCTGGAGCGTGCTCGCACTGGCATGGGGAGCGCTCGCGCTGGTGGCCTGCGGCGGCGAGAAGGCGGGAGACAACGCGGCGACGGCGGCGGCCCCGGCAGAGGGCTCCGCGGCTCCGGCGCCCGCGGCCGCTGCCGGCCCCACCGGCACCGCGACGGTGGCCGGCACGGCGACCTACGAGGGCGACGTTCCCAAGCTCAAGCCGGTGAGCATGTCCGCCGATCCCACCTGCGCCTCCAAGCACACCGGCGACGTGCCGAGCGACGTCCTCGTGCTGGGCCCCGCCAAGGAGCTCGCGAACGTCTTCATCTACGTCAAGGAGGGGCTGCCCGACGCCACCTGGGCTCCCCCCGCAACGCCGGTGACGATCGACCAGAACGGCTGCCTCTACCACCCGCACGTCGTCGGCGTGGTGGTCGGCCAGAAGCTGGACTTCCTCAACTCCGACGGCCTGCTGCACAACGTGCACGCGCTGCCGAACGTGAACCAGGAGTTCAACATCGCCATGCCGGCCGAGCGCAAGTCGGCCGAGCACACGTTCGAGCAGGCCGAGGGCATGTTCAACGTCAAGTGCGACGTGCACCCCTGGATGACCGCTTACGTCGGCGTCCTCAAGCACCCCTTCTTCGCGGTGAGCGGCACCGACGGCAAGGCGAACATCGCCAACCTGCCGGCGGGCACGTACACCATCGAGGCGTGGCACGAGAAGCTGGGCTCGCAGACGCAGCAGGTCACGGTGACCGACGGCGGCACGGCGTCCGTCAACTTCGTGTTCAAGCGCCCCGCCTAGCGCGGGTGCGCGGCGGCAAACGCCGCTCGCAGGGAAACGACAGGGCCGGGTGGCATCGCTGCCCGGCCCTTCGTCTCTTCGCCGATGCCGCGCTTACTGCGCCGTCGCTTCGGCGGCGGCGAGGACGCGCAGGGTCGAAGGCTCCTGCACGAAGGCGACGACGCCCAGCTTGCGCCCCCAGCTCGGGTCGATGGGGATGTCGACATGGGCAGCCCCCCTGCCGCCGCCCGCCGGCAACGCGACGGCGCGCGCCAGGTGACGCACGACGCGGTCGTTGTGGAGGTTGCGGTTGGCGTTCTCGCCGCGCCCGACCGGCGTGTCGAGGCCGTCCTCGTAGAGGGCCACGAGGACCTCTGCAGGAGGCGCGTCGCTGGCGCGCCGGCGCTCGCCGCTGACGGCGACCTTCCACGAGTCCCGACCGTGGGCCTCGAGGCGCAGCGAGACGGTCGCCCGCTCCGGCGCGGCGGCAGTCGTCGCGACGAGCTGGTCGAGGCGGCGGGTGTCGGTGCCGACGCACTCGGCGCTGCCACCGATCACGAGCTGCGGCGTGTAGACGCGGTTCGAGCCCATGGCCGCCGCGTAGCGCCGCTGCCGGTCGGACCAGGCGGCAGAGGAAAACGGGTCGCGCCAGCCGAGCCGGTCCCAGTAGTCGACGTGGAATGCGAGCGGGATGACCGCACGCTCGCCCGCGGGCAGCGCCGCGAGCTGCGCCAGGGCCTCGTCGGCGGGCGGGCAGCTGGAGCACCCCTGCGAGGTGAAGAGCTCGACGAGGACTGGCCGCGTCGAGGGCGGGACGGGCGCGGGGGCGGCATCGCCGCGCGCGCAGGCGAGAAGCGGCAGGACCGCTAGGAGCAAGAGGGGCAAGAGTGCGGATCTCATGCCCTCAATGTACGCCCCGCCGCGCGGGTCGGTTCAAGGCGAGGGCCGAGCCGCCGCCCTCACTCCGAGCGGATCACCACGATGGGGTCGAGCCGCATGGCGCGGAGGGCGGGCAAGAGGCTGCCGGCGACCGCCATCGTCGTCGCCAGGGCGGCGGCGGCAGCGAAGGTGACGGGATCGGCCGCGCTGACTCCGGCGAGGAGCGCCTGCAGCGAGCGGGCGGCGAGGTAGGCGAGGACACTCCCCAGGGCGGCTCCGATGCCGGCGAGCACGGCCCCGCGCTTGAGCACCGAGGCGAGGATCTCGCGCCCGTCGGCGCCGAGGGCGATGCGGACGCCGATCTCCGGCGCGCGAGCCGAGACCGTGAAGGCGAGGAGGCTGTGCAGGCCGATGCCGGCGAGCACGAACGCGATCACCGTGAAGAGGCCGAGCACCCGCACCTGGAGCGCGCGCGGTGCCGTTTCCGCCGCCACCACGTCGCCGAGGGTGCGCACGTCGGAGACCGGCTGGCGCGGGTCGGCGCGCGCGATGATGGCCCGCACGGCGGGCACCAGCCGCGCTGCCGGCGTCGAGGAGCGGATGACGAGCTGCCGCGGGACGTAGCCGATGATCCCGCCGTCGGGCACCTGCTGGTACGAGAGGTAGACCTGCGGCTCGCTCTCCTGCTCGAGACCGCGGGCTCGCACGTCGCCGACGACGCCGATCACCGTGCGCTCCTCGTTGACGAAGCGGAACGTGCGACCGAGCGGCTCCTTCCCGGGCCAGCACGTGCTGACGAAGGATTCGCTCACCACGGCGACGGGAAGGGCTTCCGCGCCGTCCGACTCGCTCACGTCGCGGCCCTGGCGCAAGGGGATCCCCATGCTGGCGAAGAAGCCCGGCGACACGTAGCGGAGGCTCGCGCTGTGCTCCTGGTCGCGGTCGGGCCGGTCGTCGAGCCCGATCCCCCAGATGCCGCCCTTGCGCAGCATCGGCAGCGAGGAGACGTAGGCGGCGTCGGTGACCCCGGGGAGCGCCCGCACCTCGCCGAGCACCCGGCGGTAGAGCTGGACACGGCTCATGGTGGCCTCGTAACGCGGGAGCGGCAGGTCGGTGCGCAGCGTGATCACGCCGAGCGTCCGGAACCCCGGGTCCACGCCGTGGAGCTTGAGCAGCGCGCGCACGAGAAGCCCGGAGCAGACGAGCAGCACGACGGTGGCGGTGACCTCGGCCACCACGAGCCCGGACCGCACACGCTCGCCGCGGCCCCCGATGCCTCCCCGGCCGCCCTCGCGCAGGCCGGCGGCGTCGACCTTCAGGCAGGCGCGCGCGGCCGGCAGGATGCCGAAGGCGATGACGGTGAGCACCGTCACCAGCGCCGTGAAGGCGAGCACCCGCAGGTTGAGCGATGCCGCGTCGGGGAACGGCAGCGCCGCGGGAACGAGGCGCGAGAGCGCCGGCACGGCGAGGGCGGCGCCGGCGATGCCGAGGATGCCGCCGGCGGCGGCGAGCACGAGGCTCTCGGTGAAGAGCTGGCGGAGCAACCGCTCCCGGCCGCCGCCGAGCGCCGTGCGCACCGCGAGCTCGCGGCGCCGGGCCAGCGCGCGGGTGATCAGCAGGCTCGCCAAGTTGGTGCAGGCCGTCAGCAACATGCAGACCGCGGCGCCGCAGAGCGCGAAGAGGAGGAGGCGCGACTGGCGGGGGATCTCGCCGCGGAGGTCGAGGAGGAGCGCTACGACCTGTTCGTCCTCGGGATAGGTGCGCGCGAGCCGATCGGTGACGCCGCGCATCTCCGCCTGCGCCTGCTCGATCGACACCCCCGGCGCGAGTCGGCCGACGACCTGGATGTAGGTGTCGTCGCGCTCCTCGAAGTCTCCGGGGCCGAAGCGGTTGGGCGTCCACAGCTCCGAATCGATCGTGGGGAAGCGGAAGTCGGCGGGCATGACGCCGACGACCTCGTAGGGCTCGTCGTCGAGGAGCACCTTGCGGCCGAGGACGCCGGGGTCGGCGCCGAAACGCGACTGCCAGAGGCGGTGGCTCAGCAACACCGTTCCCGGCGCGCCCTCGCGGTCGTCGTCGGGGGTGAAGCCGCGACCCAGCATCGGCTCCCGGCCGAGCAGGGGGAGCAGGCCGGCGCTCACCGCCACACCCTCGATGCGCTGCGGCTCGCCGCCGCCGACGAGGTTGACCGAGCGAAAGTGGAGGTTCGCCATCCCGGCGAAGGACCTGCTGGCGCTCTTCCAGTCGCGGAAGTGGACCGGGGAGACCTCGTTGCGCCCGCTCTGCTCGGCGTCCGTCTGCCAGATCTTGACGAGACGGTCGGGCTCGCGGAACGGGAGGGGCCGCAGCAGGACGTGGTCGGCGACCGAGAAGGTGGAGGTCGTGGCGGCGACACCGAGGGCGGCTAGGAGGACGGCGGTGGCCGTGAAGCCGGGCGCGCGGCCGAGGAGCGTGCGGGCGGTGAAGCGAAGGTCCTGTCGCAGCACGTCGAGGTGGGCGCGCGCGGCGTTGTGGACGACGTCGAGGCCAGCGTCGACGAAGACGCGAGCCGCGTCGAGCCCGCCGCGGGCGGCGTCGCGGCGCAGCGCGAAGTCGGCGCGCATCTCGGCCCCGTACTCCATGCGGAAGGAGGCGGGGAAGAGCCAGAGCAGTGCGCGGTAGGCGCGCATCCCGAGGGACGTGCCCATCACGCCCTTCCCGGCGCGAGGCCGACGGCGCGCGCCATCTTCACCAGCTTTGCGAGGCGTTGCGCCTCCGCGCGCGCCACCTCGGTGCCGAAGGGGGTGATCCGGTAGTAGCGCCGGCGCTCGTCGTCCAGCTCGGGCGCCGGCCGTTCGCGGACCTCGACGAGGAGGCCCTGCTCCAGCATGCGCTGGATCGAACGGTAGAGGGTGCCCGCGCTCAGGCGCAGCTCGCCGCCGGTCCGCTCCTCGACCTCCTGGATGATGCCGTAGCCGTGGCGGTCGGCGTCGGCGAGGGCGAGGAGGATGTGGAAGGCCGCGGTGGGGAGAGGCAGAAGGGCTTCGGGCGCTAGCGTGTCGTCCATAACGCAACTATAGCCGTAGTGGATATATTGTCAACGGTTATAGATCGCGCGCTCATCCCTCCCAGTCGAAGAAGTAGTCCTTGTTGGAGAGCAGCTCCTCCCGCGCCGGCGCGGCCTCGCCGCCAGCGGCGGCTGCCGTTTCCGGCCGCTCGCCGTGGATCACCCGGAGCTGCTGCTCGAGCGTCTCGGTCTCGTCGCGCCAGTACTCGACGGTCCCGAAGTGCGGCCAGCCGGCGCGGAAGGCCGGATCGTTCCAGCGACGGGCCAGCCATCCGGCATAGCGCACCAGCCGGAGACCGCGGAGCGGCTCGACGAGCCGCAGCGTCGTGTGGTCGAAGGCCCGGAAGCGCTCGTAGCCGGTGAGGAGGGCGTCGCGCCGCCGGCGGCTCTCGTCGTCGCGGCCGGGGATCGCCAGCCAGATGTCTTGCACCGGCGGGCCAGCGGCCATGTCGTCGAAGTCGAGCAGGCGGAGCACGCCCTCGCGGAGGAGGACGTTGCCGAGGTGAAGGTCGGCGTGGATCCGCTGGAAGGGAACGCCGCTGGCGAGCTGGTCGAACGCCGAGGCGATCCCCTCGGCCGCCGCCGTGTAGCGGGGCTCTAGCGCCGGCGGCAGGGTGTGATGCTCCGCGAGCCAGGCAAGCTGCCGCCGGACGTAGCGCTCGCTGTCGAGCCGCGGGCGGTGGGCGAGCTCGCGACGGGCGCCGACGTCGTGGAGGCGTGCCACCAGCATGCCGAGGCGCTCGGCGAGCGGTTCGCCCAGCTCGTCGGGCGCGCGGCCGCCGCTGCGCTCCCAGAGGGCGTACCAGATGCCATCGATGCGGTGCAGCGTCGCCCCGTCGGGGAACGGGCGCAGCGGCGGCACCGGCACCTCGGCCTCGACGAGCTCGAGCAGCAGCGCGTGCTCCTCGAGGATCTGCTCGCGGCTCCAGCGGCCCGGCCGGTAGAACTTCGCCACCACGCGCGAGCGCGCGGCGTCCGCGAGCTCGACCTCGTAGACGCGGTTCTCGAACGAGTTGAGCGGGTAGCAGAGCCCGGTGGTCGCGATCCCCGCCGCCTCGACCGCGGCGAGCACGCGATCCGGGGTGAGGGCGACGAAGGTCTCGACGGCGGCGCTCGCCGGAGCCCGCGCATCGTCTCCCTCGCTGTGGTCGTGTGGAGCGTCGTGCACGAAATCGAGCATAGACGTCGAGAAGCTATTGGCAAATCGAGACGCTTCCCGCACAATAGGAACAGGTCGCCACGACACCATCGCTCAACGAGGGCAGCGGCGAGTTGTCCGCGACCCTCGCGAGCGATTTCGGAGGAGGGCGATTGTGTTGAAGGGTAAACAGAGGACGGCGGCGGCGACGGGCAAAGTGCTCGCCGCAGCTGCCGGCGCGATCGCCGCTGCCGCAGCGGTGGGGATCGCGGTGGTGAAAAGCGCGAAGCGCAAAGGGGGTGCGAAGAAGATGCGTGCGACTGCAGCAGGGCCCGCCGGCGCCAAGGCCGGCAAGTCCAAGAAGGGCGGAGCGAAGAAGAAGGCGGCCGCGAAGAAGCCGGCTGCCAAGCGTGCGAAGAAGGGCGGAGCCAAGAAGGCCCGCAAGGCGGCGAAGCGCCCGGCGAAGAAGGGCGCAAAGAGAGGCGCCAAGAAGGCCGCGAAGAAGGGCGGTGCCAAGAAGGGCCGGAAGGCGGCGAAGCGGCCCGCCAAGAAGGCCGCCGCCAAGCCCGCGGCGAAGAAAGCGCGCCGGAGTGCGCCTCGCCGTTCGGCGAAGCCCGCGCCTGCCCCAGCCCCCGCCCCGGCCCCCGAGCCGATGGGTGGAGGGGACATGGGCGGCGGCGGGGCAATGTAGACCCGATCGCAGCAAGCGCCTCGACGCGGCGCCGCGCGGCCCCAGGGTCGCGCGGCGCCGTTTCGTCTGTGCGCGTCGCCACCCGACCTGTCGCCGCTCTCCCGCGGAGCTAGCCGGCGCGATCTCCCGGCGGCGGCGCATCGGCGTGGAGCTGACGCCGGACCTCCTCCTCGAGGTCGCGCGGCGGGCAGGGCTTGGTGACCACCGCGGAGCAACCGGCGGCCACCGCCTTCTCGCGCGCGCTCGACAGCGAGTGCGCGGTGAGCGCGATGATGGGGATGTGCCGCGTTCGTTCGTCGGCTTTCAGCTGGCGGCTCGTCTCCCAGCCATCGAGCCGTGGCAGCGACAGGTCCATGAGGATCACGTCGGGCGCGAGCGCCAGCGTCTTCTCGAGCGCGTCGAAGCCGTCTTCGGCCGTCGCCACGCGATAGCCTCGGAAGGCCAGGTATTCGGCGCACACTTCGCGCCCGTCGGCGTAGTCGTCGACGATCAGCACCAGGGGGACGTTGCTTGCGTTCATCGCATCGAGGTCGAGGCCGGCCGCCGGGCCGGAACGCGGAAACCGAGCCGGGGAAGCGTCGGGGGCAGCCCGCCAGAGCGGTGGAAGCAAAACTCTCGCCTGCCCCGGCCGCCGGTGGTGGCGCGGAGCTCTTCGCCGTCCTGCCGCGCGGAGTCGAGGACCTCGCCCAGGCCGAGCTGACCGCCCTCGGGGCGACGGCGGTGCGTCCCAGCGGCGGCGGGCTCCATTTCGGCGGCGGGCTCGAGGCGGCCTATCGGGCGTGCCTCTGGTCGCGCCTCGTGAGCCGCGTGCTGCTGCCGCTATGGCGCGTCGAGGCGGGGTCGTCGGACGCGTTCTACACCGGCGTCCGCGAGCTCCCGTGGGAGCGACATCTTGCGCGCGGGGCGACCTTCGCGATCGATGCCCGGGCGCGCGGCGCGGCGGGGATCCACACGCACTTCGTGGAGCTCAAGGCGAAAGACGCCATCGTCGACCGCCTGCGCGAGGTCTGGGGCGAACGTCCCGACGTCGACGTCGACGACCCCGACTTCCGGCTCCACGTCCTCGTCGACGGGGAGGAGGCGCAGCTCTCGCTCGACCTCTCCGGCGAGCCGCTGCACCGGCGCGGATACCGGCGCGACGGTGGCGTGGCGCCCCTCAAGGAGAACGTCGCCGCCGCGCTGCTCCTCCGTGCGAGGTGGCCGGAGGTGGCGGCGGGCGGAGGCGCGCTCGTCGATCCGATGTGCGGCTCGGGGACGATCCTCGCCGAGGCGGCGCTGCTGGCGATGGACGTCGCGCCGGGCCTGTTGCGCTGCGCTCCGCGCGAACGATTCGGTTTCCGCGGCTGGCGCGGCCACGATCGCGAGCTCTGGTCGAGGCTCCGCGCCGAGGCCGAGCGGAGACGCGACGCCGCGCGGGACCGCCGCCCGCTGCTCGCCGGCAGCGACGCCGACCCCGACGCGCTGCGTTCCGCGGCCGCGAGCCTGGCGGCCGCCGGCGTCGACGGCGTCCCGCTCGAGCGTGCCGAGGTCGGCGCCGCGCGGCCTCCGGTGGGTGCGCACGGCGGGCTGGTCGCCACCAACGCTCCCTACGGTCACCGCCTCGGCGACCGCGACGAGCTGCCGGCCGTTTATCGACGCCTGGGCGAGGCACTCAAGGAGCGCTTCGCCGGCTGGTCGCTCGCGCTGCTCACCGCCGACGCCAAGCTCGCGGGCGAGGTGCGGATGCGGCCCTTCCGGCGCAACTCGCTCTGGAACGGTCCCATCCGCTGCGAGCTCCTGCAGTACCGCATCGGCGAGCGGCCGCCGGAGCTCGAGCGTCCGCACGCGCCTGGGGGCGACGAGTCCTGATGGGCGACGACGAGCCCTGATGGCCCGCTAGTCCTCGGCGGCGACCCGCCCGCGCAGGGTCTTCACCCGGCTGCGCGCCCGCTTGCCCTCCACGCGGCGTCGCTTCGCGGCCCGCGGCGGCCGCGTCGCGCGCCGCTGAGGATCGTCGGTGAGCGCGTCCCGCAGCAGCTCCGCAAAGCGCTCGAGGGCCGCCGAGCGGTTCGCCGCCTGCGTGCGATGGCGCTGCGAGGTGACCCGCAGCAGGCCGGCCTTGCTCACCCGGCTCGCCAGCCTCTCGCGCACCCGGGCCCGCTGGCCCTCGTCGAGACTCGGCGACGTGTCGAGCGGATAGACGAGCGTCACCCGCGACTCCACCTTGTTGACGTTCTGTCCGCCCGGGCCACCGGCACGCGACGTCTCGAACGAGAGCTCGGAGAGGGGAATGGCGAGTCGGTCGTCAATGGCGACGACTGGACCGTCGGTCATGCCCCCGAGTCTACCGAGGTGGCGCCGTCAACAGCGGCGAGTGGAACCCTGGACCCATCGGTCCGCGACTTCGACGCGCTTGCCGCCGAGACCAGACCACGATCGATGCCGCGACTCCGGACCCCCTTCCCCCGGCGAGACCTACCACTATCGATGCCGAGAGTCCGGACCCCCCTTACCCCGGCGAGGGGGAAGGGGGGCAGGGGGGTTTGGGGGCGGCAGAGAATCTAGTGACGGCCGGGAACCATCGGCGCCGCGAGCTGGATCTGAAGGAGGTTGTAGACCTCCTCGACACCGGGGATCGACGCCACCTCGTCGAGCACCTCGTCGAGCTCGTCCGGCGGCACCGATCCCCGCAGCGTCACCTTCGTGCCGTCGGCGGTGATCGAGATGGCGGCGGGGTTGCTGACGATCTGCGCCACCCGCGCGCGCACCCTGGCCTCCAGGATGCGCCTCGCGTCGCGCCGCAACAGCAGCCGCGCCCTGACCACGGCCGCGAGACCGCGCGACCCTTCGGCCGGTGGGTTCGGACGTGGTTCGGTGGTCGCCCCTCTCGCATCCGCGGCGCCCGGCAGCCGACCGCGGAGTCGTGCGCGCCGCGCCCGGCCCAGAGCTGGGTCGAACAGGTACATCGCCCCGGCGCCCAGGATGCCGCCGAGGGTGATGCCGGCGAATCCGAAAAGCAGGCTCTCGCGTTGCATCGGCAGGCCTCCTGCCGCCGCCGCCGGAGTGGGACGGCGCCGGGCGAAGGCAACCGCTGCAATCGCTATACCGAGCCCGCCCCGCTCCCTGCGGTCGTTGCCCCGTGCTTCCGTGGAAGCACCATCTCGCCCGTCGTGTAGAGCCCGGCCATCCGCTTGTTGACGGCAGCGACCTCGCCGAACAGCTTCTCGGCGCGCTCGTCGTCACCCGCCAGCTGGAGCGCGTTCGACCATTGCAGCCGGTTGTAGAGCTTGAACACGCCGATGTCGGCGTTGAAGTAGTCGATCGCCCCGTCGACGGCCGCGAAGCGCTTCGCTGCCTCCTGGGCGTTCCCTTCTGCAACCAGCCGGACGGCGCGGAGATGCTCGACGAGCGCCTTTCCCTGGCGGAAGTCACGGTTCCATGTCTCGACCGTGGTCTCGATCTGTCGGGCGCGCTCGAAGTCGCCGGTGACCGCCGCCGCGAGGTGCGGCATCCAGTACGAAGCGTGGGTCTTCTGCTCGCACGGCGAGTCGAAGGCGTGCGACAGGGCAGCGAAGTCGCGACGGTCGTAGATCTCCCACAGCCCTTGGCTGCAGTCGAAGCGCTCGAGCTCGGATCCGGCACAGGCGGGCACACGCCGGGCGCGCTCGATGGCGGCGCGGCTGGCGGCAACGTCGCGCGCGATGACTTCCAGCTGAGCGAGGTGGTAGTAGGAGGCGCAGAAGTCCGGGCGCACCGCGATGGCCGCCTCGAGCTCGTTCCTGGCGTCGTCGAAGCGGCCGAGGAGGAGCAGCAGCTCGCCGAGCGAGTCGTGCGGATTGGCCTGGTCGGGAGCGACGTAGAGATAGGTCCGGAAACGGTCCTCGGCCTCGGCGAAGCGTCCCTGCGACATCGACAGGTAGCCGAGCTTGTTCTGCGCGGTCACCCAGTTCGGGTCGATGGCGAGCAGCTGCTTGCAGGCGCTCTCGGCTTGTGGCCACTGCTGGTCGTCCCAGAGCCAGTTGATCTTGAGATCGAGCGCATAGGGGTCGCGAGGGTGTTCGGCCAGGTACTTCTCGAGCAGCTCTCTAGCCTGCGCGTAGCGCTCGTGGGAGAACTCGATCTGGTACTGGACGAGGAAGGCCTCGCGTGGGCTGAGCCGGGAGCGGTCGGCAGCCTCGAGGTCCGCGAGCAGGGTCTTGCGCTGCGGTGACTTCGACGACCAGCGCAGCAGCATGAGCCGGGCCGTGGCGAACTCGGGATCGAGCTCGAGGGCGCGTGCGAAGTGCTTGCGCGCCTCGGGGGCGTAGAACTTCTGCTCGGCGGCGAGCCCGCGGCGCATCTCGGCGAGGGCGGCGGGAGAGTCGGTGGTCCACTCGGGACGGTCGCGGGTGCGTAAGGCCGCCCAGGCGGCGATCGCCGCGGCGACGACGAGCACGAGCGCGCTCGAGGTGACGAGGAGCTGTTTACGCATCGCTGGCCTCCTGGTGGCGACCGATGGCCACCAGCGTCACGTCATCGTAGGGGTCTTCACCCAGGGTGAATGCGGCGAGCTGGCCGAGGATCGAGTCGACCGCCGCGTCTGGATCGGAGGGAGCGGCGGCAAAGGCGGCTGCGAGCCGCTCCGCGCCGAAGATGTCGCCGGTGGGGGAGCGCGCGTCGAGGACGCCGTCGGAGTAGCCGAGCACGAGCTCGCCCCGCGCGACCTGGACCTCGTCGAGCACGTAGTGTCCTTCGGCCAGGGCGCCGAGCGGGACGCGGTGGCGGCAGAGCGGGAGCTCGTCGACGGCGCCGTCGGCCCGACGCCGGAGTAGCCCGGGCTGGCCCGCGAGGGCATATCGCAACCGCCCGTGCGGCGCCGCCGCCAGGTAGCCGAGAGCGACGAAGCTCCGCCGCCTGAGCTGGTAGAGGCGCCGGTTCGCCAGCTCGAGGAGGGCCTCGGGCGTGTGGTTGGTGAGCGCCAGGGAGTGCAGCACCTCGTGCGCCGCCATCATCATCAGGGCGGCCGGCACCGACTTGCCGGCGACGTCGCCGTAGACCAGCGCGCCATTGCCGTTGCGCTGGGGGCCATCGTCTGGACCAACATCCGGACCCACATCTGGACTGACACAGTGCGCGAGCTCGCAGAAGAAGTCGCCGCCGACGTGGCGCGCCGGCCGGCAGCGCACCGCCACCTGCCAGCCGGGTGCGAAGTGGAGCGAGGCGGGAAGGAGGCTCGCCTGGATGCCCGCGGCGATCTCCATCTCGCGCTCGAGCTCGGCCTGGCGGGTGCGGTCGGTAAGGAGCTGACCAGTCTCGAGCGCGATCGCCGCCTGCGCCAGCAACCCGCGCAGCAGCTCGAGCTCCGCACGCTCCCAGGAGAGCTGGCTGGCGCGCGCCGACAGCAGCACGAGCCCGAGCCGGCGTCGCGGCGAGGCGAGCTCGGCGGCGACCTCGACGCCGGCGTCGCCGAGCGATTGCACGAGATCGCTCGTCTCACCCTCGGACAGCCCGGCGAGCAGCTCGATCGGCGCCAGGCCGCCGGCGCCGTGCAGCAGCCGGTGGAGCTCGGGCAGGTCGGGGATGGCGGCCGGCAACTTCGGCGGGCCGGCGGCGCGGCGCAGCTCGCCGTCGTGAACGAGGTAGAGCGCCGCGAAGTGAAGCCGGAGCTGACGCGGCAGCCCTTCGACTAGCTCGTGGACGATCGCCGCCGGGTCGCGATCGGCCGACATCGCCTCGCCCAGCTCGACCATCGCCCGTTGCAGCCGCGGCAGCTCGCCGTAGAAGAAGCTGTCGACCGGCCCCTGGAGCCGCCGGCGCAGCGGGTCGAGCCCGAGCGCGATGGCGAGCGCGAAGACCACAGGGAACCACGCGGAGCGGCCGGCCGCCGAGCCCTGGAAGATCCAGTTGAAGGCGGCGATGCCGCCGGCGTAGAGCGCGGTGATGACGGCCGTCGTGGCGGTGTAGAAGAGGCTCTTTCGCAGGATCACCCGGATGTCGAGGAGCTGGAAGCGGACGATGGCGTAGGCGAAGGTGAGCGGCACCAGGCCGAGCGGCGCCACGCCGTAGAACAGGTACCGCTCGGTGTGGCGCACCGAGGGGAAGCCGACGGTGAAGACGAGGAAGGGAACGAGCCCGAAGAGCGTGCCGAGGAAGACCAGCCCGGCCCCCCGCCGCTCGTTGGTGCGCGTCAGTCGCCGGGTGTTCGTGCCGAGGGCGGCGAGGCCCAGCACCATGTAGCCGCCGAGGAGCCACCAGTTGGCGCGCGGCGCGCCGCTGATGAGGATCCAGCTCCCGCGCTTCATGCACCAGATCAGGTTGTAGATGTAGACGGCCACTGGCAGGAGGTACGAGACGGTCAGCGCGGCGCGCCGCAGGCGGGTGCGCGCGAGGGCCGGCAGCGGCGCCGCGGCTCCCTCCCAGAGCGGGCGTGGGAAGACGAGGAAGAAGTGCAGGAAGGTGCCCGGCAGCAGCAATAGCGCCGCGGTGCCGGTCTGCAGGACGAAGATGTCCACCGCCGAGTAGGAGGCAGGCCGGAGGCGGCAGACGAGGAAGACGAGGAAGGCCATCGACAGCAGGTAGAAGAGCCTCGCGGCGAGCAGCTCCGGCCGCCGGCTGCGGACGAAGGTGCCGACGGCGAAGAAGACGAAGCCGAGGACGGCGGCGCCCAGGTAGGCGAGGCTGCCGATGCGCCGCGGCCCGAGGTGGACGAGCACCTCGTGGCGGCCGCGCGGCGTCTCGACGAGGTAGGGGACCGACTCGCCGATGCGGTGCTGCCGCAAGAGCGACGCGGCGTGCCGCTCGGAGCGCAGCACCTCGCGGCCGATGCCGACGATGCGGTCGCCGCGCACGATGCCGGCGCGGTCGGCGCCGGAACCGCCGACGACGTCCGCCACCATGAGCTGGCCCGGGGCGTCGCTCTCGAGCACGACGCCGTCGTAGGGGCGCGGGAGGAACATGTCTCCTACCGACAGGGCGGCGAGCGCGAAGGCGGCGATGCCCGCGAACGGCAGCAGGCGGCGGGCAGCGACGAGCTGGAGCATCGGGTAGGCGGACGTCCCCTCGGGATTGATACGGGCGGGGGCCGTGGAGGTTCGGGCTTCACCGAACCGAGTCGTTGCAGAGCTGGACGAGGTTAGCAGCTCGTCCCCGCCCGTCGCTGGCGCTTGGCAGGGCGTTTGCTCACGCAGCTTCCGAGCGCCGAGAGAGGCGCTCGGAAGTGAGCGAGGGAGCCACACCATGACCCTTTTCGAGCTCGGAATGCTATTGACCACGGCCGGCGTCTCCGGCGTGGGTTGCGCGGCGCTCTGCGGCGTCGTCCTCGACCGTATCGGACGCGTGCCCGTGACCAATTCGGCCCCGATCGCAACGCAACGGCTGCAGCGGAACTAGGCTGGCTACCCGGGGCGCGGCACCCGCCGCGCCCCTCCTTCTTCGGCTTTGCCCTTTGCAGGACGATTCCACCGCTAGACTGCTCGGCGTGAACCGCGCCACGCGCCACGTCGCCTCGTTTGCCTTTGTCGCCTTCGTCTTCGCCGCCCCGGGCCTCGCCGCCTTTCGCTGCGACTCGACCACCGCTCTCACCCTCGTGGGCGTCGACACCACCGCGCGCCGCGCGCTGTTCGCGCTGCCGGTGGCGGGTGAATCCGGCGACAGCGCCCGATGGCTGCTCGAGGCGGATCTTGCGGGAGGCGCGGCACGCGCCTGGGAGGAACCGCCGGGTCCGGTGCGCTTCGGCGGCTCGACCGGCCCGGGACCGATCCTCACCGCAGAGCGCTGTGGCCCCCAGTGCCTGCAAGTGGTGCGACTCGACGGCGAGCGCTGGCGGCCTGCGGGGGAGTCCTTGCTCGCCTCGGATGCGACGACGCTGCACCTGACCTGGGACAGGGCTGGCGCCGCCTGGGCGGTGATTCACTCGCTGGTGGGCGGTCGTACTGCGGCCGCGGCCTATCGGCTCGAAGGGGGCGACTGGGTGAGCAAGGGCGCGTTGGCCCTGCGCGCCGTCGGCAATCCCGGCGCCGTGCCTGCGGTCGACGCCGACGACGGCGTCATCTCCGGCGACGGCCTCTTCACCGCGACCTCAAACCCGAGACGGTGGCTCGAGGCACTGCCGGCCGTTGCCGACGCTCGCAGCGGGGAGCTGGTCTGGCTCGGTGGGAAGTCCGCCGCGCACCTCGCCGCGGACGGTATGCGCACGACGGCCGACGGCGGGGTCACCTGGCAGCCGCTGCGCTGGCAACCCCTGACCGGGGGCGAAGGTGACCTCGCCTGGCGCGCCGGTCGCGACTACCGCGTCGAGCTCGCCGAGGGCGAGCGGCGGCCACCGCTGGCGGCGATGTGGACCGACCGCCGGGTCGCCGACGAGGAGAAGCTGCTGATCGCCGCGCAGGTCGACGGCGCGTGGCGCGTCCTCGCCCGCACGCCGGCGGGGATCCTCACCGAGGGCGGCGAGCGCCTGCCTTACAACCACCTCTTCCGGTTCGCCGGCGAGCGCTGGGAGCTGGTGACCGGCTGCGTGGCACGCCCCGGTGGCGCGTCGCTGGCAATCCGGCGCTTCGCCGACGGCAAGCTGAGCAACCCCGAGCTCGTGAAGATCGCTCTGCCTTGAACGGGGCCTCTCCTGAACCGGCCGCAGCGCTGCCACCAGGCTGACGACCGGCTCTACGGTCTCGCCAGCCAGCGCGCGGCCATCTCTTCGCCCCCTTCGCCCGGCAATGGTGGCGGGCGGTGGTCGCTGCGCACGCCATCGCCTTCGAGGGGTGGCGCGGGCAACCGCACCTCTCCCAGCTCTGGGTGTGCGATCGCCACCACCGCTCCCGGGTCGGTGATCGCGACCGCGGCGAGCGCCTCGTGCGGCATGAGGAGCGGCGCAGCGGGGATGCCCTTGGCGCGGAGCGCCGCCACCAGCTCGCCCGCAGCGCGCCGAGCGACGGCCGCGCCGACGGCCGCGACCACGTCTGCGCGCCGGGCCAGGCGCCCTGCATGGCCGAGAGCGCGCAGCTCGGGGTCGGCGATCCCGAGGAGGTCACAGAGCCGCGCGAACTGCGCGTCGTTGCCGACGCCGATCACGATGGCGCGATCGGCGGCGGCGAAGAGCTGGTAGGGCACGAGGTTGGGGTGCTGGTTGCCCCACCGACGCGTGGGCTCGCCGGAGACCAGGTGGTTGGTGGCGACGTTGACGAGACTGAACAGGGCGGTGCGCTGCAGCGACAGCGAGATCACGGCGCCGGCGCCGGTGCGCGCACGCCGGATCAGGGCCGCCTGGATGCCGTTGGCGGCGATGAGCCCGGTGAGCACGTCGACCACCGCGACCCCGACCTTGAAACCCGCGTCGGGTGGCCCCGGCGGCCCGGTCATGCCGATCCATCCCGCCTCCGCCTGCAACGCCAGGTCGTAGCCGGGCTCGTCACGCCGCGTGCCGCCGTAGCCGACGATGCCGAGGGCGACGAGACGCGGGTGTGCCGACGCCAGCGTCGGCCCGTCGACCCCCAGCCGGCGCGCGGTCGCCGGCAGGCAGTTGTGGAGCAGCACGTCGGCGAGACCGACGAGCTCCGCCAAGCGCTGACGCCCTGCCGCGGTCGCCAGGTCGAGCACGAGCGACGCCTTGTTGCGGTTGCACGATTGGAAGTAGGCGCTCATGCCGCCCTGGAAGTGGGGTCCCCAGGCGCGGGTGTCGTCGCCGGACGGCGGCTCGACCTTGAGCACCTCGGCGCCGAGGTCGCCGAGGACCTGCGCCGCGAGCGGCCCGGCGAGCACCCGCGAGAGGTCCAGCACCCTCAGGCCCGAGAGATAGGGCTCGGGCGGAGGCGCTCCGGCCTCTGACGGCGGCGATTCTGGCGGCATGGACGTCACTGCCGGGTGGTCTTGGTATCCTGCGGGCGTTCGACCGCCGTTCGATCCCTCGAATCCAGCAGCGGGGCGGTCACCGGGCCGGCCCCCAGGAGGTCTCCATGCCCCAACGTTTTCCGCAGGAGGCGGTGCTCCGTAACGGGGCCCGCGTCCTGATCCGACCGTTTACCGCTCGCGATACCGACGCCCTCTGGCAGTTCTTCCAGCGCCTGCCGAAAGACGTCCAGCGCCTGGCGTGGGACCACATCGACGACCGCTCGGTGGTCAACGAGTGGGGAAAGAACATCGACTACTACAAGGCGCTGCCGCTCGTCGCCTTCGTCGGCGACCGCATCGTCGCCGACGCCACGCTGCACCGCCGCAAGGGCGGGCCGCTCCGACTCGTGGGGCGGGTCAAGTGGCTGCTCGATCCGGAGTACCGCGGCCAGGGTCTCGGTCTGATCCTCGTCAACTACTTCATCTCGATGGCACGCGACAACGGCCTGCGCCACCTGACCTGCATGCTCTTCGCCGACGTCGAGGCGGACGCCGTGAAGACGCTCGAAGAGCTCGGTTTCGAGAAGCACCTCTTCCCCGGTTACGGCACTGACCCCGACGGCAACCAGCACGACATGGCCAAGCTCACGCTGCGGGTCTGACGATGCCGAAGCTGCGACGGCAGCGTCGAGCGGGACCCTAACACGGGCCTCCGGAGCGCCGCGGAGCGTCGGCGACGAGGGCTGAGCGCCGGCGTTCCGCCTCTCGCTACAATGCCTGGATGGCAGGCGCGGGGGATGCGCGCGGGGAGCACCGCGACCCGCAGGGGGACCCGGCGGAGCGTCTCGACGCGAGCGTCGATCTCGACGAGCTCGACACCGGCGAGCTCCTGCGCCGCATCCAGGGGGAGGACGCGCGGGTGGCGCCGGCTGTGGCGGCCGAGGCACCGGCGCTCGCCGCAGCCGTCGACGCGGTCGTGGCGCGGCTCGCTGCCGGCGGGCGGCTCTTCTACGTCGGCGCGGGGACCAGCGCGCGGATCGCCGCGCTCGACGCGGCCGAGCTGCCGCCGACCTACGGCACGCCGCCATCTCTCGTCCAGGTGATCGTCGCCGGCGGCGAGCGGGCGCTGCTGCACGCGGTCGAAGGCGCCGAGGACGACGCCGACGCCGGCAGCTGTGAGGTTCTCGAGCGCGTGCGGGCGGGCGATGTGGTGGTCGGCGTCGCCGCCTCCGGGACGACCCCGTTCACGGTGGCGGCCGTCGAGGAGGCCCGCCGGCTGGGAGCGCTCACGGTCGCCGTCACCGCTCGCGCTGGGTCCCCGCTCGCCGAGGCCGCCGAGCACGCCGTCGTGCCGCGCACCGGCGCCGAGGTGGTGATGGGCTCGACGCGCATGAAGGCCGGGACGGCGCAGAAGCTCGTCCTCAACGCGCTGTCGACGGCGGTCATGGTGCGCCTGGGGCGGGTCTACTCGAACCTGATGGTGGAGATGCCGGCGACGAACGAGAAGCTGCGCCGTCGGGCGGCGCGCATGGTAGAGCTCGCCGCCGGCGTCACGGCCGCGGAGGCGGAGGCCGCGCTCGCGGCGGCGTCCGGCGACGTCAAGGTGGGCGTCCTCGTCGCCCGTGGCCTCACGCCCGAGGCGGCGGCGGCGGCGCTCGCCGCGGCAGGCGGCAACCTGCGCCGCGCGCTCGGCGGAGCCGCCCGATGAACCGTCTTGCACGGCTGGTGAGCATCGCCGAGAAGCCGCGTCTCAACGTGCTCGGCCTGATGTCGGGCACCTCGGTGGACGGCATCGACGCGGCCCTCGTCGAGATCGAGGGACACGCCCGCGACGCCTCGGTGCGCCTGCTCGCCTTCGCCACCTATCCGTTCCCGCCGGCCCTGCGCGAGCGCGTGTTCCGCCTCTTCGACCCGGCGACGGCGCGCATCGACGAGGTGTGCGGGCTCGACTTCCTCGTCGGCGAGCTCTTTGCCGCGGCCGCCCTCGCCCTGCTGCGCGACCACGGGCGTGCGCCGGAGGACGTGGACCTCGTGGGCTGCGCCGGGCAGACCGTGTGGCACGCTCCCGAGCCCGTCGTCGCCGAGCTCTCCACCGAGTGGTCCGGCGACATCCTGATGACGCGTGCCACGCTCGCCATCGGCCAGAGCGCCGTGATCGCCGAGCGCACCGGTATCCTGACCCTCGGCGACCTTCGGGTCCGCGACGTCGCCGCGGGAGGCCAGGGAGCGCCGCTCGTCGCCTACGCGGACTGGGTGCTCCTGGGCCATCCGACCGTCGGCCGTTGTGTGCAGAACGTCGGCGGCATCGGCAACGTCACCTGGCTTCCGGCAGGGGGCGGGCGCGCCGACGTCGTCGCCTTCGACACCGGCCCCGGGAACATGATCATCGACGGTGTCACCGAGTCGGTCACCGGCGGGCGGCTGCGCTACGACCACGACGGCGAGCTGGCGGCGGCGGGGAAGGTGCGCCAGGACCTCCTCGCCGGCTGGCTCGTCGACCCCTATTTCGCCCTGCCGCCGCCCAAGACCACCGGGCGCGAGCTCTTCGGCACCCCCTTCGTGAAGCGCGTCCTCGCCGACGCCGGCGGCGTCCCGGCCGAGGACCTCGTCGCCACCGCCACCGCTCTGACCGCCGAGAGCATCGCGCGCTCGTACCATGACTTCCTGCCGATCGGCGTCGTCGACGAGGTGATCGTCGGCGGCGGCGGCGCCAAGAACCCGACCCTCCTCGCCATGCTCCGCGAGCGTCTGCCGCAGATCCTCGTGGTCACGCACGAGGAGCGGGGCATCGACAGCAAGGCGAAGGAGGCGATGGCGATCGCCATCATCGCCAACGACGCGCTCCTCGGGCTCGACACCAACCTGCACGGCGCGACGGGTGGCCGCCCGACGGCCCTCGGCAAGTTGAACCTCTGAGGGTCGAGCGGAGCCTCTGAGTCAGTCCGCTGCCGACCCACGCGACGCGGCGGCTCCGGGGACACGCGGCAACAGGGCCGGGACCCTGGCTCGATAGCCATCCCACGCCGAGCCGAAACGCTCGCGGAGGTGCTGCTCCTCGAGCCGCATGCCGACCGCGACGTAGAGCGTGGCCACGACGGCGAAGAGAAGACGACCGGCACTCATCACCGGCGTCCCCCAGATGCCGAGCACGAACCCGAGGTTGAGCGGATGGCGGATGACGCGGTAGATGCCGCGTTCGACGAGCCGGGACGGCTGCGGCTCGCGGCCTCGCGCCCAGCGCCACGCCTGCGCGAGCCCGAAGAGGCGCGCGTGGCCGAGCGTGCGCATGGCGACGACGGCCAGGAGCCAGCCGGCGGCGCCGAGGCCGCGCAGGGCGCCGCGTGCGATTGGCGGCGCGACGTGCCATACCGCTGCGGGCAGCGGGCGCCACCGCCAGAAGAGCAACGCCAGCGTCGCTCCGGCGACGAGCACGTAGGTGCTCCGCTCGAGCTCCGCCGGCAGGGCCCGACCGATCCGCCTCTTGGCGGCCGGCATCGCCATCGCGCTGTGGCTCAGCGCGAAGAGCGCGAAGAGGCCGGCGTCGACCGCTGCCGCGGTGAGGGGCGGCGACACCGCACCGGTATCGATGGTGCGGCGCACCCAGAAGTTCTCGAGGAAGCAGACGAGGTAGACGAGCGAACGCACCGCGACGACGTACGCGGCAAGGGCGTAGACGAGGCCGGCGGCGCGACCGGGCTGCACGGCGATACTGTAGTCGGGGAACGGCGACCGCCGCGTCCGCGACGGCGAGCCCTCCGACGATGAACGACGAGCGCCAATCAGCGCAGCGCACCCTCCATGGCCGGGCCTTCGTCGACGGCACCGTGCGCGAGCGGGTGAGCGTGGCGATCGAAGCGGGCAGGATCGCCGCGGTGCGCTCTGGCGTGGAGGCGCCGGCCGGGGCGGAGCGCATCGACGGTCTGCTCGTCCCCGGGTTCGTCGACCTCCACGTCCACGGCGGCGCAGGGGCCGACTTCATGGACGGCACCGTCGAGGCGGCGCGCCGAGTGTGCGCCTTCCACGCCCGGCACGGCACCGTGGCGCTCGCCGCGACGACGCTCACCGCGCCGCGCCGCGAGATCGCTGCCGCCGTTGCCGCCGCCACGGCGCTGGCGCGGGCTCCGGGGCCCGGCGAGGCTCGTGTCGCCGGGATCCACCTCGAGGGCCCGTATCTCAATCCCGCCAAGGCGGGAGCGCAGGACCCCGCGTCGCTGCGCGCCGCCGATGGAGAGGAGCTCGAGGAGTGGCTCGGCGCGGCGGCGGGGCTGCCGGTGACGATGACGATCGCACCCGAGGTGCCCGGCGTCCTCGAGCTCATCGAGGCGTTCGCCGGCCGCCTCACCTTCTCCGTCGGCCACACCGAAGCGAGCGATGAGCTGACGTTCCGGGCGCTCGCCGCCGGAGCTCGCCGCTTCACGCACCTCTGGAATGCGATGCCGCCGCTGCACCACCGCCGGCCGGGGACCGTGGGCGTGGCCCTCGCCTCGCCCGACGCCACCCTCGAGCTCATCGCCGACGGCCTGCACGTCCACCCGCTCCTGCTCGCCGCCTGTGCGCACATGGCGCCGGCGCGCGTGGCGCTCGTCACCGACGCAATGCGTGCCGCGGGGATGCCCGACGGGCGCTACTCGCTGGCGCGGCTCGAGGTCGAGGTGCGCCGGGAGAACGGCCAGAGGAGTGTGCGCCTCGCGAGCGGCGCCCTCGCCGGCAGCCTGCTGACGATGGACGCCGCCGTGCGGACGATGGTCCGCGAGGCTGGCCTGTCGCTGGAGCACGCCCTGCCGCTCGCCAGCACCGTGCCGGCGCGTGCGCTGGGCCTCGACGGCAAGGGACGGATCGCCGCGGGTGCCGACGCGGACCTCGTCGAGCTCGACGACGACCTCGCCGCGGCCCGCGTGTGGATCGGCGGCGAGGAGCTTTCGCGGGCTTGAGCGGCGAGGCGGGCGCTCCGGGGCTCCCTACAGGAGAGTTCCGCGTAGCAGCACGGAGGCCACGCTGAAATAGATGACGAGCCCGGTGACGTCGACGAGCGTCGCCACGAAAGGTGCCGACGACGTCGCGGGGTCCGCGCCCAGCCGCTCGAGGAGGAGCGGGAACATCGACCCGACGAGCGTGCCCCAGAGCACGACGCCGAGCAGGGTGAGGCCGACGGTGAGCCCGATCATCATCCAGTGCGGCCCGTAGACGTTGGAGAAGGCCGACCAGACGGCGATGCGCAGGAAGCCGATGGTGCCGAGGATGGTGCCGAGGGCGAGGCCGGCGAGCACCTCGCGCCGCACGATCTGCCACCAGTCGCGTAGGGTCACCTCGCCGAGGGCGAGGGCGCGGATGACCAGCGTGGCGGCCTGCGACCCGGAGTTGCCGCCGCTGCTGATGATGAGCGGCACGAAGAGCGCGAGCACCACCGCCCGGGCGATCTCGGCCTCGAAGAAGGCCATCGCGGTGGCGGTGAGCATCTCTCCGAGGAAGAGGATGACGAGCCAGGAGGCGCGCTTGCGCACCAGCGTGGTGAGCCCCACCGCCAGGTAGGGATCCTCGAGGGCCTCCGTGCCGCCGAGCTTCTGGATGTCCTCGGTCGCCTCTTCCTCGGCGATGTCGAGCACGTCGTCGACGGTGACGATGCCCACCAGCACGCCGGCGGAGTCGACCACCGGCAGGGCGGTGCGGTCGTAGCGGCGGAAGGCGGCGACCGC
>Ga0075421_100002043_pt1 | contig 23931 bp, 9 predicted proteins | sample SoiMetdeltSBSDD5_FD_75292 | JGI IMG/M metagenome (GOLD analysis project Ga0075421, IMG submission 75292) | Bulk soil microbial communities from a Populus tree surrounding site in Tennessee, USA - Soil MetaG P. deltoides SBSDD5 | ecosystem: Environmental > Terrestrial > Soil > Tree plantation...
CGGCGGCGCGGGCGATGATGAGATCATCGGCGGCACCGGTGACGACGTCTTCAAATTCCAGCGCGGCGACGGGCGCGACACCTTCATCGACGGCCTGACCAATGAATGGGACGTCGTCTGGATCTCGGGCCAGGGCGGGCAGAACGGTTATGTCGTCAACCCCGACGGGACGATCACGCATCCCACCTACGGCACGCTGTTCAACGGAACCAACTGGACCGCGCGGACGCGCTACGACATCGAAAGCGGGACGCTCTACCGCCACCGGCCGGTGGATCCGAACGCCATCGTGGCCGACACCGGTACCACCGACCGCATCGAATTCGGCATCGGCATCGACATCAACGACATTCAGTTCAAGACGGCCTCGAACGGCCGCGACCTGATCATCGGCATCGAAGGTTCGGGCAGCCTGGTCGCGTCCTTCGACAGCATCGCCGACCAGATCATCCTAAAGGAATGGGTAAGCAATCCAGGCGCGCGCGGCTCGATTGAAAGTTTCTCCTTCTTCAACGTCGGCATGGTCGACGTCTCCAATACTGAGCTCAAGGGCGGGACCGACGGCAACGACACCTTGACCGCGACGGCTGGCAAGGAGAATTGGATCACCGGCGGTGCGGGCGACGACAACATCACCGGCGCGGCGCTCAACGATATTCTCAACGGCAATAGCGGGCAGGATACGCTGAAGGGCGAGGCTGGATCGGACGTCCTCCTCGGCGGACTGGGCGATGATACGCTGATCGGCGGCACCGGCGGGACCCGCGACGGGCAGGCGGCTGGTGACATTTTGGTCGGCGGCGACGGCTTCGACACCGCGAGTTACGAAACCGCGTCAAGCGGCGTGGTCGCTTCTCTCGGCAATCCTGTTTCCAACACCGGCGACGCGGCCAAGGATATTTACGATAGCGTCGAGGGCCTGCGCGGTTCGAACTACAACGACACGCTCGAAGGCGATTTTGGCGACAACGAGCTTCGCGGCGGCACCGGCAACGACACGCTAAGCGGCGCGCTCGGCGACGACTATTACGTGTACGGCTGGGGCGACGGCAACGACACGATCGGCGATCAATATACGCCCGAAACGCTGGTCATCGTCGATGCCCAGGGGCGGTTGCAAGGTAACTATGTCTCCCGGCTCAACCTGCTCGATCACTCGGGACTGCTATTCCGTTTCGAGCATGTCGTGGTCGATCCCGAGACCGAGGAGGTGCTCTACCGCAAGGAGATCACGAGCATCCTTCGCGACACGCCGGTGCCGACGACGTTCGACCAGGGCAGCTGGATCGACGGCTCGACCTATGCCTTCAACGGGAACCAGGTGTCGTGGACGCCGCCAACCGGTCCCGGCGGCGACGACACGCTGCTCTTTGAGGATATTACCGGCGATCCGGGTGTCACTGGCGACAAGACGATCTCGCTGACGGATCTGGCGTTCGCATTCAGCGGCAGCGACCTGGTCATTACTCTGGTCGGCAGCGGCGAGACGGTCCGGATCAGCAACTTCCGCAATGCCGGCGCCGCGACCGTCAACGACGTGCAGGTGATCGAAACCATCCAATTCTCGGACGGCAGCTCGGTCAATCTCGCCGGGCTCAAGTTCGATTCAAACGGGAACCTTCTCGCGGCGAGTTCCGACACGCAGGCCGCACCCATAGACGACTTCATCGTCAGCAACGCGGCGACGCTGTCGGGCGGCTATGGCGATGACGCGCTGGTCGGCGGAGCTGGCAACAACGCGCTGCAGGGCGGAGACGGCGACGATCTGCTCGTTGGCGGCCTCGGCAACGACACGCTGCAGGGCGGCCTGGGTTCTGACACGGCCGGCTATGTCGGCTCGGACGTCGGCATTACGGTCAACCTAGCCAGCGGCAGCGGCACGGGTGGCGAGGCGGCAGGCGACACCTACAACAGCATCGAGAATGTTCTCGGCTCACAGTACAACGACACGCTGACCGGCAATGACAGCGACAATCTGCTGAAAGGCAACCGCGGCAATGATGTGCTGAGCGGTGGCGGCGGCACCGGCAACGCCAAGGGCCTGGGCGCTGATGTCCTGATCGGCGACGATGGCGACGACACGCTGACCGGCGGCGTTCACGAAGACAATCTGGACGGCGGCGCGGGCAATGATGTCCTCGAAGGCGGCGGAGACCGCGACGTGCTGGCGGGCGGCGACGGCGACGACATCCTGCGCGGTGACGGCAGCGCCAGCGGCGGCGTGGAGACCGCCGACGAAATCGGCGGCAATTTGCTGCTCAACGAAAGCTTCGAAAACCCGATCGATGGAACGGAAACCGCGGGCTGGACATCGTCGTCCACCCAGCCGGTCCAGTTCGTCACTTCCGGCGTCTCGGGCCTGTTCGGCACCAGGGCGGTCCATTTGGAGGATGCCAGCGGCAACATCACGCTGACGCAGGAGATCGACGATCTTGGCGCCGGCGAAGGGCTGACCTTGAATTTCCTGTTCGCTGGCAAGGTGGCGGGCGCATCGAGCACGGTGGAGCTGCTGTGGAACGGTGAGGTCATCGCCACCTACACCAACGCAACCACGACCCTGACCAATGTTCAGATCACGATCCCCACGGCCAAGGTCCTTGAAGGCACCAACAGCCTGTCCTTCCGCGGCGCGGGCGCGGCCGACGGATCCGGCGGCGTCATCGACAATGTGCGGCTGACCCGGACGGGCGGCGCCGCTGATCAACTCATTGGCGGCGCAGGCCGGGACCGGCTGGTCGGCGGCGGCGGCAATGACGTGCTGATCGGCGGTGACGGCGACGATCTCGCCACCAATAATGTCACCGCGGGCGCGACAGCGCAGACCTATGCCGCAGGCCTCTACGGCGGAGCTGGCGACGACACGCTGGCCGGCGGCGCCGGCAACGACACGCTCGACGGCGGCACGGGCGCCGACAAATATCTGTTCGGACTGGGCACCGGCACCGACACCGTCATTACCGGCGGCGGCCAGGACGAACTTATCTTCGACGACATCGCCCATGACCAGCTGTGGTTCCGCCAGGTTGGCTCCGACCTGGAGATCACCGCCCTTGGTGCCGGGACCACGGTCCTGATCAAGAGCTGGTTCTCGGGAACTGCCAATCAGGCGCGACGGATTGTAACCGACGCCAAATCGCTGGCGCGCAGCGACGTACAGGCCCTCGTCACGGCCATGGCCGCCGTCAGCGCAACCGTACCTCCCGGCTGGCCGGCCAACCCGCCGCAGGCCTTCACCGATGCACTCGCCGGGTGGCAGGGCAACGACAGCTATATCGACCGCACCATCTACACCGGCACGACCGGCAACGACACGATCGTTGCCGATCCGACCCTGGTCGGCGGCGCCGAATTCTATTCGCTCGGCGGTAACGACAGCCTCACCGGCACGGCGTTCGATGATGAGTTCCACTATGGCGTGGACAGCGGGTTCGACACGATTGTCGGCGGCGACGGCGAGGACGGGATCATCGCGGACGTCAACAACGCCACCATCGGCCTGACGTCGATTTCGGGCATCGAAAAGATCAGCGGCAACGGCAAGACCGGAGTAGTCATAAACGTCAACACCGGCGCGACGATCGACCTCACCAATGTCGAGGTTGAGGGCATTTCCCAGATCAACGGTTCGAGTGGCGTCGACAACATCACCGGCAGCGCGGGCAATGATGTAATCATCGGCGCGGCGGGCAACGATGTGCTGAAGGGCGGAGCCGGCAACGACACGCTTCGCGGCGGCGCAGGCAACGACAACCTGGACGGCGGCGACGGCATCGACACTTATGATGCGTCGGATGTGACAGCCAATGGCACCTTCACCATCAACGCCACGGGATCGAGCACGCATACGGCGGGCAATGGCGGCAGCGCCACCACCGACACGCTGACCAATATCGAAAACATCATCGCCGGTAGCGGGGCTGACACGATCAACGGGTCAACGGCCGCCAACGTGCTGGATGGCGGCGCGGGCAACGACACGATCAATGCCGGCGACGGGGACGACATTTTGATCGGCGGTGCGGGCGCCGATATCCTCAAGGGCGGCCTGGGCAGCGATACCGTCAGCTATGTGACGATGACCAGCGCTTTCGGTTCGCCGACCGTCGATTCCGCGAGCGGCATCTCGATCAATGGCGTTCGCGCCGACCTGAAGGTCAACAGCTCGACCAACGGAACGACCGCACCCACGACCAAAGCCTCACAAGGCGACGCAGCGAGCGACTGGTTCTACCAGGTCGAAAATCTCACCGGTTCGAACTTCAATGACCTGCTGACCGGCGACGATGGCGCGAACAAGCTTGCCGGCGGTGCGGGCAACGATGCCTTGTACGGCGGCCTCGGCAATGACGAGCTGACTGGCGGCGCCGGCGACGACTATCTCGATGGTCAGGGCGGGACCAATATCGCGGTGTTCGATGGCAATTACGCCGACTATGTCATCGTCACCGGAGCGACCACGACCGTAACCGGCATCGGCGCTCGCGCCGGCGACGGCGTCGACCGGCTGAAGAATGTCAATCAGCTGAAATTCGCCGACATCACCATCAGCTTGGGGGTCGACACCAACAATGCGCCGATCCTTGGCGAGCCGCAGATGGAGGACCGCACCTGGGAGGACGGCACAGCGTCGACCTATCAGATTCCCGCGACCGCCTTCATCGACCTCGACATCTCGGGCAATGGCGTCACGGTTGACCAGATGACGCTTTCGGCGACGCTCGCCGACGGTAGCGCTCTTCCGTCCTGGCTCAGCTTCAATCCGGTCACGCGAACCTTCAGCGGAACCCCGCCGCTCAGCGCGGTGGGAACGATCCTGGATGTAAAGGTCACGGCCACCGACTCCGGCTTCTCGATATCGGACAACTTCACCCTGACCATTTCCATGGCCAAGGGAGCCGACATTAACGGCACCGCCGGCGCGGATACGCTGAACGGCACCTTCCGCGACGAGAATATGATAGGCCTGGCAGGCAATGACGTCTTTGCCGGCTCGTCTGGGGCTGACCGGATCGACGGCGGCGCTGATACCGACCTTGTCGACTATGCGGCATCCGCGTCGGGCGTCACCATCAACCTTGCGACCGGCATAGGCAGCGGCGGCGATGCCCAGGGCGACACGCTCATCGCCATCGAGCAGGCCTATGGCTCCGCATTCGACGACAGCCTGACCGGCAGCGCAGGTGCCGATCTGCTCAAGGGCCAGGATGGCGCGGACACCATCGACGCCGCCGGCGGTGACGACACGCTCTATGGCGGGGCCGGCAGCGACATATTGCTTGCCGGGGCCGGCAATGACCTCATCTATGCGCGTGCCAATTCCGACGGGTCGCTGGAGGATGAGATCGACGGCGGCCATGGCGTTGACGAGCTGCGGCTGACGGATAGCGCCTATGGCGCGGTGGTCGACCTGTCGATCGAGGGAAATAGCCCTGCCTCGGTCGAGCATGTCGTCGGATCCGACTTTGCCGATACGATCACCGGCAACGAATACGGCAACATCCTGTCCGGCGGTCTCGGCGACGACACCCTTTCCGGCGATGCCGGGGCCGACAACCTGTCAGGCAACGGCGGCAACGACAGCCTGTCCGGCGGCGACGGCAACGATACGCTGCGCGGCGAGACCGGCGATGACCGCCTGGAAGGCGGAGCCGGGGCCGACAATTTCTACGGCGGCGACGGCAGCGACACGCTCGACTACGGCGGTTCGTCGGCTGGCGTGACCGTCAACCTTGCCACGCAAACGCTGAGCGGTGGTGACGCGCAGGGCGATATCATCGCCGACGGCCTGATCGAGAATGCCGATGGATCGAACTTCGCTGATACGCTGACCGGATCGGCGGGCGCCAACCGGCTGTCGGGCCGTGGCGGCGACGATCTGCTCAACGGCGGCGACGGCGACGATACGGTCGACGGCGGCGTAGGTGTGGACACTCTCTACGGCGGCATCGGCAACGACAACATGCTTGGCGGCGATGACGCCGATATGATCTATGGTGAGACCGGCAACGACACGCTTTCTGGCGACGCCGGCAATGACCTGCTGATCGGCGGCGTCGGCACCGACATCGTCCAGGGCGGCGATGGCGACGACACCGTCCAGCTGCTGGTCGTTGGAGAGGATACGGTCGATGGTGGCGCAGGTGTCGACACGGCCGATTTCGGCGCGGCAACGGCTGCGCTCACCATCGAGCTCACCAATGCCGCGCACAAGCTGACGTCGGTCGAAAATGTCACCGGCGGTTCGGGCAATGACAGCATCACCGGCAGCGCCGCGTCGAACCGGATCGACGGCGGGGCCGGGGATGATGTGATTGTCGGCGGCGCAGGTGCCGATACGCTCATCGGCGGCACGGGCACCGACACGCTGAGCTATGGCAGTTCCGCCGCGGGCGCGAATTTCCAGTCAGGTTCCATCGGCTCTTCGGTCGTCAATGGCGTGACCATCGCCGCCGCCGTCGATCGGACGCTGAATGGCGTCGACGTGAACCTGGCCGCGGGTACCGCGGCGAACGCCGACGCTGCCGGCGACACGATCAGCGGCTTCGAGAATCTTGACGGATCGGCTAATGCCGACCGCTTGCGCGGGACCGCCAGCAGCAGCGTGGTCCACGGCGGTGCCGGTGATGACGTCGTCTATGGCGGTGCAGGAGACGACGCACTCTACGGCGATGCCGGCGACGACATCATCTATGGCGAGTCCGGGATCGACACGATCTACGGCGGCACGGGCAACGACCGGTTGTTCGGGGACGGCGCCAGCGATTTCCTCTACGGCGACGATGGCAACGACCTGCTCGACGCGGGCGATGCCGGTGACGTGCTCGACGGCGGCGCCGGAAACGACATACTGATCGGCGGCCTCGGCGCCGACACCTATGCGATCAATCGATCATCGGGCGCCGACACCATCTACAATTATGACGACGACAGTGCGCGGGACGCCGTCACTTTCTCCGATGACATCCAGTACAAGGATCTCTGGTTTACCAAGGTCGGCAAGGACCTGGTGGTTAAGGTCCTCGGGACGACAACCGTCACGACGATCAAGGACTGGTTCGTCAATTCGACCGCCAACGACTGGATCGCCGCCGACAATTTCTACGTCGACGTGATGATGGCGGGCATCCGCGTTCTCGACAAACAGGTCAATCTCGCTGCGCTTCTGACCCTGTCGTATACGACGCCGGAGCCGGCCAGTTACGCCTCGCTCACCCCGCAACAGCAACAGGATATCGAGACCGCCTGGGGCCAGAACGAAGCTCCGACGATTGCGGCGGAGGCCGGTAATCCGACGACCGTGAACGAGGACGGCTCTATCAACCTCTACTTCAGGGTCAGCGATTCGACCCTTCCGGCCGCCAACCTGCAACTGGTCGTTCTGACCGACGGTGTGCTGCAGGCGGTCAATTCGGGCGACATCCATACGGTGGCTGGTGACGAGACTCTGCGTTGGGTGACGGTGCGTCCCTCGCTCAACGCCAGCGGTACCGGCAACGTCCGTATTCGCTCCTATGACGGAGCGCTCTACTCGAACGAACTCATCGTCCCCATCAGCGTAACCCCCGACCCGGACGGCGTTTCGCTGACGGTTCCCGGGGCCAAGTCCGGCAATGCCGGTACCGCGATCAGCCTCAACGGAATCGTCGCGAACCTTATCGACAACGATGGCTCGGAAGGCTTCTATTACATCTACATCGACGGCCTGCCCGCGGGCGCTACCCTTTCGTCCGGCGCGCTCAGTTCAACGACCTCGTCGACAAACATCACGGGATGGGACCTTTCGACTCTGACCGTCACCCCGGCGGCCGGCTCGTCGGCCGATTTCACCCTCACAGTTCGCGCACGGTCGCGCGAAATCTCCACCGGTGCCGTTTCCTCGTGGGAGGCGAGCGGGACGATCACCGTCAGCGTCAACGGCGCGCCGACCAGTGCCGCCTTCGGCAGCGGCGGGTCGGTCGCCGAGAATGCGGCCAACACCACGGTGGTCGGGACCGTCTCCGGTACCGATCCTGATGCAGGCGATACGCTGACCTATAGCTTGATCGACAATGCGGGCGGCCGCTTTGCGATCAATTCGACGTCCGGTGTGCTCACCGTCGCCAACGGCAGCCTGCTCAATTATGAAGCGTCGACTTCGCACAACATCACGGTTCGAGTGACCGATGGACTCGGTCTCTACAAGGACCAGCTCCTCACCGTTGGTGTCACCAACGTCAACGAAGCGCCCACCAATTTGGTCGACACCAACGCGGCGGCCAATCAGCTGACCGAAGGCGCGGGCGGCGGGACATCCGGCGGCGTCACCATGCAGGCGACCGATCCCGACGCCGGGACGACTCTCAGCTATTCGATCGTGCAGGACACGCTTAACTGGTTCGCGATCAATTCGAGCACTGGCGTCATCACCGTGCGCAGCGGCGCCGTCATCGATTACGAGCCCACCAGCAACGGCAGCTACACGATTAACGTCCAGGCGAGCGACGGCACGAACACGACGCAAACCGGCGTCGTTTTCACCGTCCTCGATACCAACGAAACGCCGGTCATCACGTCTAGCCCGACCGCCTCGATCAGCGAGACCATCGCGTCCGGCTCCTATGTGACGACGGTCATGTCGAGCGATCCGGACAACAATGGGGTCGCCTTCGGCGAGGCCGGCCATCGCTACAGCATCGTCGGCGGCACCGGTTCCAGTCTTTTCACCATCAACACCACGACGGGCGTCGTTACGACCGCCACGTCGGGCGCGCCGTTTGATTACGACACGGGCGTGCGCAGCTACACGCTCACCGTTCGCGTCACCGACAACAACGGTACTGGCCTGTTCGTGAACCAGGACGTCACCGTCAACGTCACCGCGGTCGACGAACTGCCGACGCAGCCCAACGCGTTCGCCACCAGCATCAATGAAAACTGGAGCGGCGTCGTCGCGACCGTCACCGGCTCAACTGATCCGGAAGGCCAGGCTGTCACGTATGAGTTCGCCGCTCCTAGCGGCAATCCGGGCGGGCTGTTCAGCCTGACATCGGGCGGCCAGCTCAGCCTCATTTCACCGCTCAATTATGAAAGCCCGCCCGCTGCCTTCGCTGCCGGCTATGCGGACGTGCAGATCGTCGGCCGGGACGCCAACGGCAATGTCTCGACGGTGCGCACCAGCCGGATCACCTTGGTCAACGTCAATGAGGCGCCGACCACGCCGTCGAATCCGACGCCGCGCACCATGGCCGAGAACACCACCGGCCTCACCGGCATGATCTTCTCCGGTGCGACGGATCCGGAGGGCGATGCGATCACCTACCGCTTCGCCGGCGGTGCCACGACCTCGGGCAATTTCTCGATCGTCAACGGCAACCAGCTGAACGTGGTCACCGCATTCAACTATGAAGCGCAGACTTCCGCCAGCGTCACCGTATACGCCTATGCCAATGGCCAGCTCAGCGCGACCGGTGTCACCGCGACGATCAACATCACCAACCTCGACGACAATTATCCGGTGATCAGCGGCATCGCGATGCAGAACGGCTATACGACGACGATTGCGGAAAACAGCGCCGGGCCAGGCGTGATCATCGCCCAAGCGACTGCGGCCGATGCGGACGGCGACGCGTTGACCTATTCGCTCAGCGGGACCTACGCCGGCGCCTTCTCGATCGACTCCAGTGGCAATATCCACGTTGTCTCAGGCATCGATTATGAAAGCCTGGGCGGAACCACCGCCTCGGGCGTGCAGGCGCCAGTTTCGATCACGCTTACGGTCACGGCAGCGGAAACGAACAGCCCCGGTCGCAATACGACGCAGAATTTGGTCCTCTCCATTACGGATATCATAGAAAATCAGCTGATCTTCTCCGGGTCCGTAACCTATCCACGAAGCGCGACCGCAAACGATCCGTACATCAGTCCGCTAAACTGGAACAAGACGTACGACTTGCCGGGCAATTATCTTTTCCAGGAGTGCATGCGCTTTAACTTCCAGTCCGGATATGACGCCCATTGGAAGACGATTGCCGTCGATAACAACGCCGATGGGGCGCTCGATGCTAACGACACCATTCTATATCAATCCGGGACCGGCGTTTCGTTCGTAAGCACGACCGGCTACCACTGGGAAGGCGACCCATTCGTTGGCGAATATTTGAAGGAACTCCCGCCGATTGTTCTCGATCTCGACGGTTCGGGTATCCGCCAGTCGATCACCCGCGCGAACTTCGACGTTGATGGTGACGGGCAGAATGACTCGGTCGGCTGGATCTCGGGCGGCCAGGCGTTCCTTGCGCTCGACCGCAATCACAATGGATCGATCGACAATGGCGCCGAAATCTCATTCTTAAACGACTTGCCGGGCGCGAGCACCGACCTCGAGGGCCTCGCCGCCTTTGATTCGAACAATGACGGCGTGCTGGACGCGAATGACGCCCGGTTCGGCGAGCTTCTCGTGTGGCAGGATGTGGACGAGAACGGCGTCAGCGATCCGGGCGAACTGAAGTCGCTGGCGGAGGCCGGCATTGCCAGCATCGATCTTACAGGTACGCCCACGTCGCCGTCAGACGAAGGCGGCCAGGCAATCCTCGGCCTGTCGACCTTCACCCGGACCGACGGAACGACCGGCGCGGTTGGCGACGTAGCGCTCCGCTGGGACGAAATCGTCCAGACCAGCAGTGCGGCAGCTTTGACCACCACACCGACGCTGAACGCAACGACCACTTCGGTCGCCGCACAACCACTGCCGTTCGGGGGACGCCTGGCGATCGATGACAACCAGAACGGGATCATCGAACCAGCCAGCGAAGCGATGACCATCGCAACCGCGATCGAGCGGTTCGACAGCGATGGCGACGACCTGATCACGCCGGAGGACGAGCGCTATTTCGACCTCCGCTTGTGGGTCGATAGCAACCACAACGGCAATGCCGAGCTGATAGAGCTCAAGGGCCTCGATGCCGCCGGCCTGACCTCGATCGGCCTCGATTCCGAGCCGCCGGCGTTCCCGCCGCCGCCCGACCTCGATTTCGCCGCCACTACCTTCGGCCGCAAGGCGAGCAAATATCGGATGGCGACCCGCGGCGGCATGCTGTTCCTCGACAACCGCAATCCCGACGCCGTGGTCGATCCGCGGGCGGGCCAGATTGGCGGCGCCACGATCCTCACCTTCAAGAACAAGAGCATCGGCATGCTGGCGCCGATCGTGATCGATCTCGACGGCGACGGACTCGATCTGGTGTCGCGCAAGAATTCGCACACCCGTTTCGACATGGACGGCGACGGCCAGGCCGATCGCACCGGCTGGGTTGGGCGCGGTGACGGCCTGCTGGTGATCGACCGCAACAATGACGGGCAAATCACCGGCGCGTCCGAAATCTCCTTCCTCACCGACGATGCGCAGGCGACGAGCGATCTCGACGCGTTGTCGGCGCTCGATTCCAACCATGACGGCAAGCTCACCTCCGCCGACGCGCGCTTCGGTGAACTCAAGATCTGGGTCGACGCCAACCGCAATGGCGTCAGCGATGATGGAGAACTCAAGAGCCTAGCCGATCACGGCATTGTCGAGTTCGGCCTTAGCGGCCGCGCTACTGAGGAGTCGGTCAAGCTCGGCAAGAATGTCGTCCTCGCGACCGCGACGTTCAAACGGGCCGACGGCACCGTCGGCACGATCGGCGATGTGGCGCTGGCGTTTGACCCAAGCTCAAAGCAATCCGCGCGGTCCGGCCTGCTGGGGAACGGCCTTGCCGATATCCTGGCCGCAAATGATACGCGCTTCGCCGCCTTCCGGGATGCGCTGAGCTTGGGCTTCGACGACGCGCCGGTTGATGAAGGCATGGCGGACGCGATGGGTACCGATGCGGATCCGTCCCATGGGAGGCTGTTGCAGATGGTCCAGGCCATGTCGTCATTTGGCGCGACTTCCGGTGCGTCCGAATTGCTGCGGCGACAGGCGGCCGTCGATTCCGGGCTTGACTGGTTCGCCAGCAGTGCCGCTTGATGCGACCATGAAAACCAGCAAGCGCAAAGCCTCGGCCTCGAAGCCCAAGCAAGCATCGGCGGCGGACGCTCCAGCGCAAACCCCGCCGACCGTCAGTCACATGCTGGGAGAGATGACCTGGCTGCTGACACAGTCGCCAATCCACCGTGCCCTGAGTATCGGTGACCTGGAATGGCTCGTCATGCCGGCGCTGCTTCACGAGCAGTTCTACGTCTTCCGTGACGGCAACCGGCCGGTGGGCCTGGCGCTCTGGGCCAAGTGCGGGCCGGCGGCGGTTGAGAAGCTCGAACGGGGCATGATCGAACCGGAAAATCGACTGACGCTCGAGGAATGGTCCACAGGCGATCAGATTTGGCTGGTCGACCTGATCGCGCCCTTCGCCAATGCCGAAAACCGCCACCGCGAGATCATGATGGCTGATCTCATCGCCGGCCCGCTTTCCGGCAAGGCCTTCAGCTTCCATCTGACGGATCCGGGCACCGGCAAGCGCACGGTCAAGCAGGTTCCGGCCGATGCCAATCAAAAGCTCAAGGCCGTGCTGGACGCGGCGATGGGCGCGGCGTCCGAATAATGTGGCGTAACTTCAGGATCGCTGGCGGGGTGTAAACGGGCAAATGGGGGCGGACAGCGACGGTGGCATTCGCGACGATTCGCTCGCATGTTTCGTACTTTTGGCGAAGTTCTTCGGTATTCCGGCCGATCCCCAGCAACTGCTTCACGATCGCGGCCGCGGCGAGCAGCCGTTCACCATCGAGGAATTGTCGCGCAGCGCCCAGAAGCTTGGCTTGATTTCGCGCATCCGGTCCGCTTCGGCGGCCGAGTTTCAAAAGCTGCCGCTCCCCGCGCTGGCCGAACGCAAGGACGGTTCGGCCATCATCCTGCTGAAGGTCGAAGAGGATAGCCTCGATCCCCGCTGCCTGGTGCAGCAAGGCGGCTCTGAACGGCCCGAAGTCTGGACCGCGGAACAGGCCGCAGCCGAACTGTCGGGGCGGGTCCTCCTCCTGACCAGCCGGGAAGCGATGGCGGGCGCCAAGCGGCCGTTCGACATCAGCTGGTTCATTCCCGCGCTGGTCAAATACCGCAATCCGCTCCGCGATGTGTTGATCGGCTCGTTCTTCCTCCAGCTGATGGGCCTGATTTCGCCGATCTTCTTCCAGCTGGTGATCGACAAGGTGCTGGTGCATCAGTCGCTGACCACCCTGGACGTGCTGGCGCTCGGCCTGGCGGTCGTGCTGGTCTTCGAAACGATGATGTCAGGCCTGCGCAACTGGCTGTTCGCGCACACCACCAACCGGATCGACAGCGAACTTTCCTCGCGCGTGTTCCGCCATTTGACCGCGCTGCCGCTGTCCTACTTCGAGATGAGGCGTGTCGGCGATTCCGTCGCCCGCGTGCGAGAGCTGGAACGGATACGCGAGTTCCTGACGTCGAACGCGGTGACCCTGGTCATCGACCTGTTCTTCACCCTCGCCTTCTTCGCGGTGATGTTCATCTATTCGCCCTTCCTGACCTTGGTCGTGGCGCTGTCGATCCCGCTCTATGTGCTGATATCGGTAGTGATTTCGCCGCCGCTGCGCGAAATGCTGGAAGAGAAGTTCCGCCGGGGCGCCGAGAACCAGTCTTTCCTGGTCGAAAGCGTGACGGGTATCGGCACCTTGAAGGCGATGGCGGTCGAACCGCAGATGCGCGATCGCTGGGAACGGCTGTTCTCGGGCTATACGCAGATCGGTTTTGCGGTCGCCAAGCTCGCCAACTGGGGCAGTCATTTGATCCAGGTCGTTTCGAAGCTGACGACCGTCGCTATCCTCTATTTCGGTGCCAAGGCGGTCATTAATGGCGAGCTGACGGTAGGCTCGCTGGTCGCGTTCAACATGCTGGCCGGCCGCGTCGCCGCACCGATCCTGCGCCTCTCCCAATTGTGGCAAGATTTCCAGCAAGTGCGGATTTCGGTCGATCGCCTGGGCGATATCCTCAACGCCCCCGCGGAGCCGGAGCATAATCCTTCCCGCGCCAGCTTGCCGCCCATCAGCGGCGAAGTGACCTTCGACAAGGTCCGCTTCCGCTATCGGCCCGACACCGCTGAAGCGCTGCGCGGGGTGGAGCTTGAGATCCAGGCCGGCGAGATGCTCGGCATCGTCGGACCGTCCGGCTCTGGCAAGTCGACCCTGGCCAAGCTGGTGCAGCGGCTCTACGTGCCGGAGCAGGGCAGGGTGCTGGTCGACGGCGTCGACCTCGCCTTGGTCGATCCGGCCTGGCTCAGGCGGCAAATCGGGGTCGTCCTGCAGGAAAGCATCCTGTTCAATCGAACGGTGCGCGAAAATATCGCGCTGGCGGATCCTGCGCGCTCCATGGAGGCGGTGATTGCCGCAGCGCAGCTTGCCGGCGCGCATGAGTTCGTCCTGCAGCTTGGCCATGGCTATGACACGGTCATCGACGAGCGCGGCGGCAATCTGTCCGGCGGCCAGCGGCAGCGGATCGCCATCGCTCGCGCCCTCCTCGTCGATCCTCGCATCCTGATCCTCGATGAGGCGACATCGGCGCTCGATGCCGAAAGTGAGGAGATCATCCAGCAGAATCTGGCTTCGATCGCCAAGGGCCGCACGATGATCATCATCGCACATCGGCTATCGGCAGTCCGCCAATGCGACCGGATCATCACCATCGAACAGGGCGAGATCACCGAAGCGGGAAGCCATGATGTTCTGCTCAAGTCCGGTGGTCGTTATGCGCAGCTCTATGCCAAGCAGATGGGCATTGCCGCATGAGCTTCGCGGAACGCTTTGACGCGCACTTCCCGGCGCTGTCGCGCCACCTGACCATGATCAGGGAAAGCTGGCGCCTGCAAAATGAGCAGGATGCCGCCGCCAAACCGCGCATGGATCATGAATTCCTGCCCGCCGCGCTGGAAATCATGGAAAAGCCGCCAAGCCCGGGCCTCCGCTGGCTGATGCTTGGCCTGTGCGCGCTGTTTGTCATCGCATTGCTGTGGTCGGTGATCGGTACGATCGACGTCATCGCCACCGCCAGCGGCAAGGTCATCCCGAGCGGCAACGTCAAGGTCATCCAGCCGATCGAGATCGGCTTTGTTCGCGCCATCCATGTCCGCAACGGGCAGCATGTCACGGCCGGCGAATTGCTGGTCGAGCTCGATCCGACACTGGCCGGCGCCGACGAAGCCGCGGCGGAAAGCGGCCTGCTGACCGCGGAAGTCATCGCCGCACGCAATGCCGCCTTGCTGGCCCATGCGCAGGGCCGCCGCGCCGAATTCGTCTCGCCGCCCGGAACGCCGCCGGAAATCGCCCGGACCCAGACGGAATTCGTCCACGCGGCGATCGGCGAATATGAAGGTGAGCGATCAGCGCTGATCGAGCAGCGGCGGGAAGAGCAGGCGGTGCTCGCCGGCGCCGAGGCCGAAATTGAAAAGCTTAAGATCACCCTGCCGCTGGTGGACAAACAGATGCAGGCCCGCGGAGAGCTGGCCTCGAAGGGCTATTATTCGAAGCTCAAGCTGATGGAATATGAGCAGCTGCGGCTCGAGCATATCCAGAATATCGCGGTGCAGCAGGCCAATGCGTCCAAGGCGCGCGCAGCGATGGCCAATATTGATGCGCAGCTCGCCCGCCTTCACGGCACATTCGGCAAGACCGCTTTCGCCGAGCTGTCGCAGGCGCAGGAAAAATCCGGCATCGCCCGGGAGGAAGTGACCAAGCACGCCCGCCGCCGCCAGTTCCAGGCGCTGCGCGCACCCGTCACCGGTACCGTGCAGCAGCTGACCATCTCCACCATCGGCGGGGTCGTGCAGCCGGCCCAGGCGCTAATGGTCATAGTGCCCGATGATGCGCAAATGGTGGTCGAAGCCAATGTCGCCAACAAGGACATCGGTTTCGTCCGCGAAGGCCAGCCGGTCCGGGTCAAGCTCGAAGCCTTCCCCTTCACCGACTATGGCATCGTCCCCGGCGTCGTCGAAAGCATCAGCCGCGACGCGGTGGAAGTCCCTGCGGCCGCCGCGCAGCCGGCGCAACCGGGCAAGCCGCAGGATCAATCGCGCGGGCAGGGGCAGGGGTTGGTCTATGTCGCTCGCATCCGCCTTGAACAACGCACCATCCGCGTCGGTCAGCACGATCAGCTAATCGGCCCGGGCCTCGCCGTGCAGGCAGAAATCAGGACCGGCCGGCGCCGAATCATCCAATATCTCCTGTCGCCGATCGCCGTGACGCTCGACGAGGCCGGGCGCGAACGATAGGTCCAGCCACGACCGGATTTCCGCGACAAAAAAAGGCGCCTCAAGGGCGCCTTTTCATTGGACGGATGGTGGAGCCGAGGGGGATCGAACCCCTGACCTTCGCAATGCCATTGCGACGCTCTCCCAGCTGAGCTACGGCCCCGTCCGGCGCCGCCTTTAGGGGAAGCATTCCCGTCTGCCAACGGGAAAATTCCCCCTGTTGGCGGTTATGCTTCTTCGTCTTCGTCGCCGGTGGCGACGCCCAGATCCTCGTCGCCGGTGGCCAGGTCGACTTCCTCGTCGGCGCTCGGCTCCTCGTCTTCGTCGATCGCCAGCTCGTCGGCCGCCAGGTCCTCGTCTTCCTTGACCACCTTCTCGGGCTGGACCGATTCGAACGGCAGCGGCTGCTTCGACTTCAGCACCGGCTCGGGCAGCCAGGCATTGCCGCAGTTGATGCACGTGACCGGGTCATCCTTGGCCAGATCATAAAAGCGGGTCGAGCATTTGGGGCAAGTGCGCTTGGTGCCCCATACGGGTTTGACCATCGGGTCATATCTCCAATGTGAAGGTGGCCGGTGCAAGGGACCGTGCCGTGATTGGCGCGCGCCTTGCCATAGCGGCGAGCGCCTGTCAAAGCGCCGCTCAATGTCTGCCGCGAGCCGCCCGATCCTGATCGCCGTCGACGGCCCTGCGGCCAGCGGCAAAGGGACCATCGCCCGCGCGCTCGCCCGCCATTTCGGCCTGCCGCACATGGACACCGGCCTGCTTTATCGATCGGTGGCGCTGTCCATGTTCCGCTTCGGCGGTGATCCCGGAAACGAGTTCGAAGCGGTCAGAGCCTGCGAGGGCGTCGCGCAGGTCGACCCGACCGATACGGAGCTCAGGAGCGAAGTCGTCGGTTCGATCGCCAGCCGGATTTCCGCCTATCCGGGCGTCCGGGCAGCCCTGCTCGACCGCCAGCGGAATTTCGCCGCGCAGACCGGGGGCGCGGTCCTCGACGGCCGTGACATCGGCACGGTCATCGCCCCCCATGCCACCGTCAAGCTGTTCGTCACCGCAACGCAGGAAGTCCGTGCCCAACGGCGGGTGCGCGAGCTGCTCGAACGGGGGATGCCGGCGCATCTCGAGGATGTGCTGGTCGACATTCGCGCCCGCGACGCACGCGATGCCGGCCGGGAGGCGGCGCCGCTGATCCAGGCCGATGATGCCGAGCTCCTCGACACCAGCGAGATGGACATCGACGAGGCGATGGCGGCGGCGGTCAGGCTGGTCGAGGAACGGCTAGCCCACAGCTGAGAAGCGGACGCTGCGCGTTGACGGCTCGGCGCTTTCCAGCCGCACCGCCAGCTCATGCCCCGGAATAAGGCCATCGGCCTTGATCCGCGCCACGACCGGCAGGGAACAGAGCTGGATCCGCGCCCCCCGCTGATCGACATCGGTGACGACGGCGTCGAACTGCTCGCCCTGGCGGTCCTCGAGCGCCACCGCCTCGGCGAGATCGACCACCGCCCGGTGGACCTGGCCGCCCAGCGCGTCCGCCTTTTGCATGACGTCCGGCAGGCGCTCGAATGCGGCCGTGGCGGGCTCGGGTACCGGCTTGCCGCTTGCCACGGCGAGCGCAGCCTCGATGACGTAGCGATCCGCCAACCGGCGCAGCGGGGCAGTGGCGTGCGCGTAGGTCGCGGCGACCGCCGAATGCCACGGCCGCAGGCCCTCACGATAGGGCTGGTAAGCCGCTCCGGGGCTGGCGCGGCGGATCGCCAGCATCAGGGCGGCTTCGGCCGCGTGGGCCGGGTTCAGCCGCCGCTCCAGCTGCTGAAGGCTTTCGGGCTTGGGCCAGGCGACGCCGAGCGCCTTGGCGGTGTGGCGCAGCCGGCGGACCGCCCATTCCTGCGGCTCGTCCATCGTCCGGAAGAGGCCGGTATGTGCTTTCAGCAAGGCATCGGCCACCGCCAGGTTGGTCGCCAGCGACATGGCGGCATTCTTCTGTTCCGCCCAGCATTGCGGCCGAAGCTGGAGGCGATAGCAGCCATTATCGCGCACCACTTCCTGTTCGGGCGGTTCGACGCGCGCCGCGCCGCGCGCCAATTCGGCTGCCTCGATCCGCCGCGACAGCTCGGCAAAGCCGGTCGGCAGCTGATCCTCTCGAACTTCCTCATAGGCAAGCTTGGCGCGGCTGCGGATGCGCGCCCGCTCGGCGCCGTCCAGCCTGGCCTCGCCGTTCGGGTCGACGCGGACGGTGAAGATGATGGCCGGCCGCTCGCCGTCCGGCAGCAAGCTGGCCGCACCTTCGCTCAGGATCGGCGGATAGAGCGGCGCCTTGCCGTCGGGCAGATATTGCGACGTGCCGCGGTGCCAGGCTTCGCCGTCCATCGCCCCGCCGTCCGGAACGAACCCGCCGACGTCGGCGATGGCGTAATGGAGCAGCATGTCCGCGCCTGACTGCTCGATGGCGAAGGCTTGGTCGAGGTCGCGGGATTCCGCCGGATCGAGCGTGACGAAGGCCAGGGCGGTGCGGTCGGCATGGCCCTCAAGGCCTCGCTGGGCGGCCTGCTGAGCCTCCGCCTCGGCCGCGGCCGGAAATGCCTCGGGGAGCTGGAATTGCGTACGAATGGCGGCCAGGCCCTCGGCCAGGACACAGTTGGGATCGCGGAGGGTCCGCAAGTTACTGGCCCAGGACCGTCACGCGAGTAAATCGCGTGACGTCGATCGGCACGGCTTCGCCGACCGTCGGCCATGACGAGAACCAGCACTGTCTGGGCGGACAGTGCGTTCTCGCCATTTTGCAGGCTCTTAGCACTGCTCGACGATTGCTTTGCAATCGTCTCCCTGTGCTCGGCCGCACGGCTAGAGCCAACCCACGCGGCGGAAGCGGCGATAGAGCAGGGCGCAGATCAAGGCGATGACCGCAACGACCACATAATAGCCGTCCTTGGTCTTCAGCTCCGGCATATTCTCGAAATTCATGCCGTAGATCCCGGCGATCGCGGTCGGCACGGCCAGGATCGCCGCCCAGGCCGCGAGCTGGCGGGTGATTGTGCCCTGCCGCTGCTGTTCGAGCAGGGTGCTCAATTCGAATACGCTGGTCAGCACTTCGCGCAGGCCATCGACCCGGGCCTGGACCCGGCGGATATGGTCCTGCACGTCGCGGAAATAGACGCGCGCTTCGGGGTCGATGCAGGGCAATTCCTGCCGCGCCAGCTTTTGCGCCACCTCACCCATCGGGCCGAGCACCCGCTGGAAGCGGATCAGCTCGCGGCGGACGGTGAAGATGCGGTTGACCTCGTCGCGGCTGAGGAAGCCGGCGACCGCCTTCTCCTCCATCGCCAGCACCTCTTCCTCGAGGTCTTCGATCAGCGGGACATAGCCGTCGATGATGTAATCGAGGATCGCGTGGAGCAAATAATCGACGCCGTGCGTCAGCAGGCGCGGCGACTTCTCCAGCTGCTCGCGGAGCGCGGTGTGAGCTCGAGTCGAGCCGTGTCGGACGCTGATGATGTGGCTGTGGCCGACGAAGACAGCGGTTTCGCCATAGTCGATATGGTCTTCCATCAGGAAAGCGGTGCGGGCGACGACGAACAATTGTTCGTCATAAACGTCGATCTTGGGCAGCTGGTCGCCCTTGATCGCATCCTCGACCGCGAGCGGGTGCAGCTCATAACAATTTGCGAGCGAATGCATCTCTTCTTCGGTCGGATCGGCGATGCCGATCCACACATATTCGCTCTTGACCGCGCGGCAGTCGATCTTCTCGTCGATCGCCACCGGCCGGATCCGGTGCCCGTCACGATAGAGATAAGCGGCTACGACCGTCATATCCCTGCTTCTAAGGCCACCAGGCTACAGCGCCAAGACGCGTGGTTCGCCGCGACGCGCGCCTTCGATCAATGCGCTGATCGCCCAGACCATGGCGTCGGCCCGATCGGGTGACCGGGTCGGTCCTTCATAGCCGCCCGCCGTCATCCCGCTCAGCTCTTCTTCCAATTCGGGGAAGCGACCGCAAAGCTTGACCCGGCCGGCTTCCAACAGCGCCGCGACCGGCTCGGCACGAGCTATCTTGCCGCGGCTGGCATGAACCAGCCGGACCGGCAGGGTGAAGTCGGCCCCGCGAAGCACCGCACCGACCATCTCCCCGCCCTGATTCTTCTCTGCAATCACCCGATCCGCGCTCCAGACCCTGGCGGCATTGGCAACGGCGCGGGCCCAGCCTTCGGGCCTGAGGCCGGAAACGCTGCAGTCGGCAAGAATGTGGAAACGGGGCGGTTCCTGCCGGTCGACGGCGCAGATGACGATCCCGCAGGCATCGCCGTCGGCGCTTGCCGGTGGGTCGACGCCGATGACAATGCGGCGAAACTCCTCCCCGGTTCCGGGGAGGATTCTAGCCTTCTCCAGCACCTTTGGCGGGAACAGGCTGCCTTCGATCGCCTCGATCAGCCTGCCTTCCAGTTCCTGCGCCCCGAGCCTGGTGCCGCCATAGGCGGCCAGCATCGCCCGTTGGAAGGCGGGCGACAGGTGAACATTGTCGCTGGTCCGGCCACCGGTGACGACCGTGCCCTCCATGGCGATAATGCGGTTCAGCAGCGGGCCAGGGCGGGGGGTGGTGGTGACGATTACCCTCGGCCGTTCGCCGCGCCTCAGCCCGAGCATCAGATTGTCCCAGGCGGCCTTGCCGTGCTTGCTCCATTTGGCCAGCTCGTCGCACCAGGCCGCATCATGCTCGGGGCCGCGAAGCGCTTCTGCCGCCTCGACCGAGTAGAGAAATGCCTGCGCGCCATTGCTCCAATCCAGCCGACCCTTGGTCGGGCTCCAGCGTGGCCGTTCCGCTTTGGCTGTCGCCAGGATTCCGCTCGGGCCTTCGACCATTACCCGGACCGCCTCTTCGCGGGTTTCGGCGACGAGCGCGATCCGGGGCGAAGCCAGGGAGGCCGCTTGCCGCTGTACCCATTCCGCACCGGCCCTGGTCTTGCCGAACCCGCGCCCGGCCATGACCAGCCAGCAGCGCCACGCGCTTCCGTCATCGAGGGCGGCCGGATCGTACTGGCCCCAATGGGCCTGCCACAGCCACTCATGATCGATAAACCGAATGAACGAGGGCGGCAGTTGCCGGAGAAAATGAGCCCAGACCTGGTCGTCCTGCCGGCAACGGCGGGCGGATTCGGCCAGCTGGACCAGCCAGCCCGGCGGCCCATTCATCGGCCGGATCCGCCGCGCTTCGTAACCGGCAAGCCGCTGTTCGTCACCTGAAGTGGCGGATCCCATGTGTTGCGCCCTTCGGAGTCCGCCTGGGCCACGCGCATGGCAAAATGCCGAAGCCGCCGGATCAGCGCCGCCTCGGCCTCGGCAGGCGAGGCGATATGCGGCGGAACGGACGGTGCCTTGCCTACGGCGCGGGGGCCGCGCCCGCCCTCGGCCCGGCGATATTCCTTAAGGAGCGCCATCCGCTGTTCAAAGTTTAAAGGCGAGGAATCCGGGGACGCGTCGCCTTCCCCGGCGTCTTCCGCGGCCTTGGCGACTTCGGCGGCGATCGCATCGGCCAGCAAGCCGGCTTCCAGCGCCGCATAGCCCTGGGCCAGCGCCTCGTCCCAGGCTTCTGCAAAGGCCGCGTCCTTGCGGCGGTGCTTGTAGACGGTCTGGTAGGCGATGCCGGCTTTCTCGGCCGACAAGGTGACATTGCAGGTCGCCGCAAACCATTCGAGAAAGGTGCGCCGCCGGGCCCTGTCGAACAGCTTTGGCTGAGCAGGGCGGGCGACTTGCCGGATACGGTTGTTGGCGGGGTGGATCGTCAGCAGGGACGATGGCTCTGATGGCTTGGTCATCTCCGGTAGGAACCAAATAGGTTCCTACAAGTCAAGAGACATTTACCTCATGCGTTCAAGTAAGCAGGACCGCAATCAGGGTGGATCACCGCCTGCCAGACCCGCGTCGCTAAAGGGTAATGTCCGGCGGCGGCGTCAGCGGATTGTTGAAGGGATTGAGGCCGCTGTAATTCTGCAAGGTCAGCATGAACTCCGCCGTCGCGGCGTTGCCGTCCGTGTCGCCGTAGAGCGTGGTGGTGTTGGTTCCCGCATCATAGCTGAACCACAGGCCGTTGGCGGTCGCCGTCGTCCCGCCCCAGGCGAACGGATCATTCGCGCCGCCCGATACGGCATCGATCGCCGACAGGTCGATCTGGTCGTTGCCGGAGGCCATGAAGTCCAGGATTGTGTCGTTGGTGTCGAGCGTACTGAGATAGGTGAATGTGTCGTCATTGCCGCCGCCGGTCAGCGTGTCAGCGCCGTACCCACCGATGATGATGTCGTTGCCATTCGAGCCATTGATTATGTCGCCCGCGCTGCCACCGTACATCGTGTCGCCATCATTGCCGCCAGTCAGCGTATCGCTGCCCGATCCACCGTACAGCGTATCCAGCCCATTGTTGCCGTCGACGCTATCCGACCCAGCCTGTCCATATAGCGTGTCGTTGTCATTATTTCCGTTGATGTTGTCGTTGCCGCCGGCCCCGTAGATCGTATCGTTGCCGCCGCTGCCATTTAGAGTCTGGTTTCCGCCATCGCCGGTAAAGGTGTCATTGCCATTGGTGGCGGTGAAATTGCCAGTCACCACGATACCGCCCGTGAGATTGTCGAAGTCGTTCGGATCCGCCCCATTTTCCGTCGGCGGCGGGGTAACGACAAAGGCATCGGTCGCGCCATTGATCGTCACTGTGATCGTTTGGATCGTCCCATCCGCGCTCTGCACCTGGAAGGTGTCGATCAGGAAGCCGCCGGTCGCCAGCGCATCCACCGTCAGGTTGGCGTTGTTGAGCGTATAGTTCCACGTGCCGCCGGCGCTCATGGTGAAGCTGCCGTATCCGGAAGCGGTTGCCGTGCTGCCCTGCGCGATGAACGTGTTGGGCGGATTGTCGACATCGGCGGCCAGCAGGGTGCCCGTCGCGGTGGGCGTGCCGGCGTTGGCCGGCGTCGCTTCCAACACCGTTCCCGTCGTCGTCCCGCTGATCACCGCCGGGTCGTTGACCGCCGCCAGGTTGAAGGTCAGCGTGGCCGGAACCGAACCGCCGTCCCCGTCCACGACGTTGTAGGACAGCGTCACCGTGCCGTTGTAATCGGCCTCCGGCGTGATGGTGTAGGTGCCGTCGCCATTGTCGATCACCGACCCATGGTTGGACGACAGCAAGGACACCGCCAGCACCGTACCGTCATCGACGTCGGTGAAGCCGGTCAGCAGGCTGGCCGCGCTGACGATATAGCTCTGGTCTTCGGTGCCGCCCGGCAGCACGGCCTGCGCTCCGGTGAGGGCCGGATCGTCGTTGACGCCATGAACCGTGATGGTCAGCGTCGCGGTGTCGCTGGCGCCATGCTCGTCGGTCACCGTGTAGTTGACGATGACTTCCTGGCTCTCGCCCGCGGCGATGTGCTGATAGGCAAGGTTGGATGCGTCGAGGCTCCAGTTGCCGTCGCCGTCCATGCTGAAGCCGGCCGGCGGAGATCCGTTGACGGCGAAGCCCAGAACGGCCCCGTCATCGGCATCATCGTCATTGGTCGCGACGCTGCCCGAGATGGTCGTGTCCTCGTTGCCGGAACCACTATCATCGTCCGCGACCGGGCCGTCGTTGGTGCCGGTGACCGTGATCTCGACGGTCGAGCTGGACGAAGCGCCATGCTCGTCCTCGATGGTGTAGCTGACCGTGACGATCTCGCTGTCGCCGACGTTCAAATGGTCGAAGTCG
>Ga0075421_100002044_pt1 | contig 23919 bp, 23 predicted proteins | sample SoiMetdeltSBSDD5_FD_75292 | JGI IMG/M metagenome (GOLD analysis project Ga0075421, IMG submission 75292) | Bulk soil microbial communities from a Populus tree surrounding site in Tennessee, USA - Soil MetaG P. deltoides SBSDD5 | ecosystem: Environmental > Terrestrial > Soil > Tree plantation...
TCGTATTGACGACGTGATCAAGGTCTCCGGCTATCGTCTTGGCACAGCCGAGATCGAAAGCGCGCTGGTTAGTCATCAGGATGTGGCTGAGGCTGCTGTGATCGGTATCCCGGATGAGGTCAAAGGCCAAGCGATCTACGCTTATGTGATCCTTCGGGCGGCTGCACAGCCGCGCGATACGCTGGAAGATGAGCTAAAAGCACACGTCCGGCATGAGATGGGGCCGATTGCCGTTCCGTCCCGAATCGAAGCAGTCGATAAGCTGCCCAAGACTCGCAGTGGCAAGATCATGCGCCGAGTCCTGCGTGCCCGCGCGCTCGGTCAGGATGTAGGCGACATCTCAACGTTGGAAGGCTAATTCTCTTCTCGAAACAACATACTTGCAGGGCGACCCATCGGGTCGCCCTATTCATTTATGACCACCTGCCAGTTTGACCGCCTTCGATGATCGCCTCAGCGCGATCATCGCCCACAATCCGAAGATCGGCCCAATCGCCAGAAACGCGAACGCCCACCTCCACGTGAACCACGCCGTCAAAGTCGGAATCAAGCGAATACTGGCAATTGTCAGCAGAAAACCGAGACTCGTCTGTAAAGTCAGAGCAGTCCCGGTCAGCTTCGGATCGCATAGTTCACTGATGCACGCCGAGAACTGCGCTGAGTCAGCAATCACCGCGAATCCCCAGATCAAGCACACTGCGACCAGCATAATGGGATTCCCGCCGAACAACAGCCCAACGATCAGCGCGCACGTTCCGCTAACTACCAGCGACGCAATCGTGATAGTCGTGCGCCCCACACGATCCGCCATTCTCCCCGCCAAGATGCTGCTAGCAAAGCCAATGCCAATCGTAGCGAACGCCGCAAGGCTCGCCCATTTCGACTCAATGCCGTTGAGTTCAAAGCTGGCGATCAAGAAAATTGGAATCCACGTCCACATGGCGTAAAGTTCCCACATGTGCCCTAGATAACCAAGGTTCGCCAGAACTGTTTCTTTATCCTGTAAAATCTCGCCGACATGCTTCCAGCTAAAATGCGGCGCGCTGCTGCGGTAAGGCCCTTCATCAACCAGCAGCGCAGCCAGCAGACCGCCTACAACAGCAGACCCGGCAGCTAGATACAAAACAGGCTGCCAGTGCCCGATTCCACCTGCGAAGTTCAGAAAATGGGGAGAGGCTGAACCTAAGGTAAGCGCCCCGACCAGCAGCCCAATCGCGAACCCACGATCCTGCCGCGTCCAGGTTGCCATGATCTTCATACCAACCGGGTATACTCCGGCGAGGAATAGCCCGGTCAGAAACCTCAGAGGTAAAGCTAGCTCCAATCCATTCGCCGTCAGAGGAATAAGTGCGGTCATTACGCCCGCCAGCAAAGCCGATGTTGTGAACAGCCGCCGGGTCGGGATTCGATCAGCAAGATTCAGCAGCGCTGATCCAAATGCTCCCGCAACAAATCCAAGTTGGACAGATATAGTGAGCCATGCCTTGCTGGACGTGCTCAAATCCCATGCTTCTGTTAGAGCGGGGACAACTGCCGATGCGGAAAACCAGACCGCCATTGCCAGAAGTTCGGCAGCAGCCAGTACTAAAAGCGTCGGCCATTTACGCTGCAACTGAACGTTCTCAGCCGGAATTAAGACAGCTTCAGCCATACCTCTCTCCTACGACAAAATGAAAATATTAGTGATCCATTTAAGAATCTGATCTCTTAACCACTCTCGATGCCACGTAAATGAATGATTGGCTTCCGGGTGAATCACCAGTTGGCGCGGCTCTTTGGCACACTCATAAAGTGCCTGCGACTGCGAGAGCGGCACATCGTCGTCATGTTCAGCATGAAGGATCAGCAATGGGCGCGGCGAAATTCGCGCGACCTGCTCAACAGCGCTGTACTCAGCATCGAGTTCCTTCCATTGGCGATCAAATTCCTCCGGGGTTATCCCATTCAGCCACGGCGAGAAATTCTCCTCCGCATAAACCACATCAAAATATGGAGGTTCGCGGGGTTCAGTGACCGCGCTGATCGCCACGACAGCCCGCAGCCGCGTATCATCTACCGCGCCGAGTACCGTCGCCCACCCGCCGAGGCTGTGCCCAATGACGATCAGCCTCTCTGAATCAATCTGCGGATATGTTCCATTGCTCAAGAAATCGACGGCTGCCCGTACATCGGTCGGAATAGTTTTGAGGACGTAATTTCCCTCGCTGCCCCAACACCCTCGATAGTGAAAGATGACGCTGTTCCATCCTGATTCTCTCAGCATCAGCGCAATATCGTAATTCTGCTCAATCCCCGGAATCCCGTGCAGTATCAGTGCGGTCGGCTTTGGGTCATCTCCCTGTGCGAGAAACAGTCGTCCAAGCAGTCGATACCTGTCACTGTTAATGACTATCCCGGTTTGTCCAGAATGGGGCATTGTTTTGCCTTTGTTGTTTGTGCTAAATGCTAACCGCTAACCACCAGTGTCGGAGCCAAATAGTTTTGTTCCAAGGCACTAACTACCATTTTGATCTCTTCGTGCTGTTGTGCTTCCGACCACCCAAGTGCGTTGCCTGTAATTGCTGCTGTCTCTTCGATTAGCACGTAAGTCAGCCGACCCAACATGCCCAAGAGTGTTCGCCGGAGCAGTAAATCCGCTAGATGCCTGACCTTCTCACTCTTTGCAAGGAATTCGATCTCTCGTCGGCTGTATCCGGGCGCGTACAGAAGCGGATCATCATCCGCAACCCCGATGTATCCCGCCATATCCGCCGCCCGCGTACCATACCGATTCAGCAAGATAGCCAGCCGTTCCTCTGATACTCCGGTAGCGGCACAAATATTTGTCAGCCACTGCTTCACATCAATTTCGGATTCGGGAAATTCTTTTCCTCCGCCGATTGGCAAATCAGTTGTGTCATGTTTGCGCGGAATATCTAGCTGCTTCAATACTTCATCTGCCGCTTCTTCGGAAAAAGCTCGGAAAGTTGTCCACTTTCCACCAACAAGATTCAGAATCGGGAAGGGACCATTCTGATCCGGCTCTATAACCTCGATATGATGATCCCGACTGATCTGCCCGGTTGTCACCGCTTTCGCAGCAGGAAGCGGCCTTACTCCAGTGAATCCGAAAACAATATGTGATCGATCAACTTGTATCCTTGGGAAAACCCGATGGATCATGCCGAGGAAGTACTCGATCTCTTCCTCAGTGATCTGCGCTTCATCTGGATTGTCAACCGGAATATCCGACGTTCCTACAATTACCCGGTCGAAATAGGGCAGGATCAGCACGATACGCCCATCTTGGTTCTCAAAGAAGAACTCGTGATCGCTGATTGTTTTGCGCAGTTCTTCATGGGCCAATACCAGATGCGATCCTTTTGTGCCGCCGATGAAGTGTGTCTTCTCGCCCATCGCCTTGTTCGCAAAGTCGATCCACGGCCCCGCCGCATTGACAACGACTTGGGGCCGCACTTCGATGGTCTCTCCGGTTAATTCATCCCGCAGCCGGATGCTTTTACCATCTCTACCGATCACCGAGATATAGTTCAAGGCGCGCGCATCCGGGTTCAATGACTCGGCATCTAGCGCCATTTCCAATGCTAACCGCTCCGGAGTGGTGACTAACCCATCATAGTAAGTTGCTGTATACCGAACTTCCGGGTTCAGCTTTGGATATTGTTTAAGCGACTCGGCTCGGTTCAGCAGCTTATGCGTTGGCATGATTCGAAAGTCACGCACGTACCAGTCATACAGCATCATGCCGATTTTGATCACCAACACGCCGCGCTCACTCGGTTTATCCAGCCATCCGAGGAATTTGAACGGAGCATTGAAAATTCCCGAAAACCACTTGAAGATTGGGATAGTAGTGGGAAGTGGTTTCACATAATGGGGAGCATTTCGCAGGAGGCGGTTTCGTTCGCGCAGCGCTTCTTTGACCAGCCGGAACTCGCCATTTTCCAGATACCGGATTCCGCCATGCGCCATATGTGAGGACGCAGCACTCGCGCCGGAGCAAAAATCGTCGCGCTCGACTAGCACCGCATCAACACCTTGCAAGGCTAGATCGTGGAACGTGCCGATTCCGTTGATCCCCCCGCCAATGATCAGCACCGGGATATCAGGATTTTTGCGAAGCGTCTCAAGTGCATCTTGTCTATTCACCTGATTTCCTTATTTGCGTTACTGAGAAATTACTCTACCCAGCCAAACGTCCGCTCGACAGCTTTAAGCCATTGGTGATAGAGCCTGCGGCGTGTAATATCGTCCATCTTGGGTTCCCACACCTGATCGACGCCCCAGTTCTCACGCAGTTCTTCTTGTATCTTCCAGAATCCAACTGCGAGTCCTGCCGCATAAGCAGCACCTAGCGATGTTGTCTCCGAGACGGTAGGCCGCACCACTGGCACGCTCAGAATATCTGCCTGAAATTGCATCAGCAGATTGTCGTGAGTCATGCCGCCGTCTACTTTCAATCGGGTAAGCCTAACCCCGGAATCTTTTTCCATAGCATCGAGCACTTCTCGCGTCTGATAGGCAGTTGCTTCCAGAGCCGCCCGCGCGATATGTCCTTTGTTGGCATACCTCGTTAGCCCCGCGATTACTCCCCTCGCATCGGTGCGCCAGTAAGGAGCGTATAATCCCGAAAATGCCGGGACGAAATAAACCCCGCCGTTGTCTTCAACGCTTGCAGCCAACGTTTCAACTTCATTTGATGTTTGGATTAAACCCAAATTATCTCGGAGCCACTGAACCAGCGCCCCGGTGATTGCAATCGAGCCTTCTAGTGCGTATACAGCAGGCTGGTCGCCAATCTTATATCCGAGTGTGGTCAGCAACCCGCTTGTCGAAGGGACTGCTTCCGTTCCTGTATTCATCAGCATGAAGCAGCCTGTCCCGTATGTGTTCTTTGCTTCGCCTGCCGAATAGCAGGTTTGTCCATATAGCGCCGCCTGCTGATCGCCCAGATCGCCGCACAGTGGAACTTCGCCGCCGAATGGCCCATCAGGGCGAGTCACGCCATACAATCTCGGATCGCTGGAAGGCCGAATCTCTGGCAGCATGGATCGGGGAATACTAAGAACTCCGAGAATATCCTCATCCCAATTCAGCGTCCGCAGATTCATCAGCATGGTTCGGCTGGCGTTTGTCACATCGGTGATGTGTATCCCGCCGTCCACGCCGCCTGTGAGATTCCACAGTAGCCACGTATCAATATTTCCAAACAGAGCATCGCCCTGTTCCGCATCCCCTCGCAGCCCATCCGCGTGATCGAGCATCCACTGAATCTTCGGCCCCGAAAAATAAGTTGCTAGCGGTAAACCTGTTTGCTCTCGGAACCGATCTTGCCCACCCTCTAATGCAAGTTGATTGATTAATCCATCCGTGCGGGTGTCTTGCCACACGATGGCATTCATATACGGTTTGCCCGTCTTACGATTCCAAACGACGGTTGTTTCTCGTTGGTTAGTGATGCCAATTGCAGCCAGATCAGAAGCCGCAAGGTTGGCTTTATTCAACCCACCCTGAATGACCTCTCGTGTTCGCTGCCATATCTCGATAGGGTCATGCTCCACCCAACCCGGCTTGGGATAAATTTGCCTGTGCTCAAGTTGATGCAGGCTGATAACTTTCCCTGCATGGTCAAAAATCATGAAGCGTGTGCTGGTTGTTCCCTGATCGATGGCTGCCACGACTTGCGCCATGTGAGAGTCTCCAAGATGAGGCAGAAGAGGAAAATCTCTCTAATTTTACTTTGCATTCCACAGAAACGTGATTCGGCAAGTGACCCAATCTTGATTTTGCTGGCCTCATGAATCTGATCCGCACTTTTGCAACGCGGCCCTCGGATTCTGTGTCACGCAATGCCTGAATCTGAATATTTCTACTAATTCGATTCCAACCTGTTTGTACTCAATCCATGTTTTGCCATCATCAATGATCCAGAATGGGGACACATCTTTGCAAATTCGCTTGTCACGAAACCGAATTTGTACTTAGTTTGACGGTTATTCTTGACAGGCTATAATCCGCAGGGCCTCTTACCCGGTATACCTTAGGAGAGCGCTATTCATGCAGCCGCTCGTAGAGTGCGTCCCGAATTTCAGCGAAGGCCGCCGACCTGAAGTTGTGGAACAAATTATTGATGCTGTGCGTGCTGTTCCCGGCATTACGATTCTCGATTCAAGCTCAGATGTCGATCACAATCGCTCGGTTCTGACCTTCGTTGGCACTCCTGAGGTTGTTGAAGCGGCTGCATTTGAAGGCATCAAAAAGGCTGCCGAACTGATTGACATGACGCAGCACTCTGGCGAGCATCCACGTATTGGTGCTACCGATGTAATTCCGTTTATTCCAATTCGCGGTATCTTAATGGCTGAATGTGTTGCCATTGCAAAGCGGCTTGGTGAGCGTGTAGGCACAGAATTAGGAATTCCGGTCTATCTGTATGAAGCCGCAGCAACCCGCCCAGATCGTGAGAACTTAGCCGATCTCCGCAAAGGTGAGTACGAAGGTCTGCGCGAAGCAATTAGCTCTGATCCCAATCGTGCCCCTGATTTTGGCCCCGCCGAGGTTGGTAGAGCAGGCGCAACTGTCATTGGAGCACGCGCTCCTTTGGTTGCGTATAACATCTATTTGAATACCAATGATGTCGAAGCCGCTAACAAGATCGCCAAGTCAATCCGGCATTCCGGCGGCGGCTTACGCTACGTAAAAGCACTCGGCTTGCTGGTTGAAGGCCGTGCTCAAGTCTCGATGAACCTCACTGATTTTACCAAGACTTCAATTTATCGTGCTCAAGAAATGGTTAAATCCGAGGCTGCACGCTATGGCTATATAATCCACCATGCCGAGCTAATTGGCCTTATCCCTGAACAAGCATTGATCGATGCTGCACGCTGGTATCTCCAACTTGACGCCTTTACCGAAGACCAGATTCTGGAGCGGAAGCTGCAAACTACCGAGGCGCAAGCCGGAATGATCCCGCAAGCATTCCTCGATGCGGTTGCCAGTGGCGAGCCTACTCCCGGCGGTGGATCAGTTGCTGCACTGGCAGGTGCATTAGGTGCTGCTTTGGCCTCTATGGTAGCCCGTTCTACAATGGGCAAGAAGAAATATGCTGAGTTTGAACACGCTATGCAGGAAGTCGCGCACCTTGCAGACGACCTGCGCGATCAATTGACAGAGGCGATTACCGAAGACAGCCAAGCTTTTGAGCAAGTTCTCGCTGCTTACCGTCTCGGCAAGGAAGACCTGAAGCGGCTGCCTGCTGTTCAGGCCGCGATGCAACGCGCTGCCGAAGTGCCTATGCGTACCGCCGAGTTGGCTATCCAGGCTCTTGATCAGCTAAAGGTTGTAGCCGAGCATGGGAATGTCAATGCTGCTAGTGATGCGGCTGCGGGTGCTCACATAGCACTGGCAGCCCTCGAAGCTGCGGCCCTCAATGTGTTGGTGAATGTGCAAAGCCTCGAAAACGCGGAATTGGTCAACCAGATTCGCAGCCAGATTACTACTCTGCGCGATCAGGGCCGAGCGACCGCACAAGAAATTCAGAGATTAGTGGAGAACAGGGCAGGTCTCGCCTGATTGCATATGCGCTTTCGTGTATCGTTACTTGTACTTGTTAGTTCGGTAGTTGTCGGCTGTATGCAGGAGCCGGAATTCACACCTACCCCTACCAAAACACCTAATGCTAGTGCTGCGCTCGAAATAGCAGTGTTGACATCTACTAGCAGCACAAGTTTGCCTCTAGGGATTACAACCGCTCCCTCTGAAACGCCAATCATACCTACTCCTGTGCCGAATACTACGGGCGATACCGCGACACCTACAATTGATCCCTCTTTTACGCCTGGAACACCAACTCCAACGCCACCACCACCAACTGCCGATGATGGCCTGCCCGCCGATCATTACATACTGGGCCGTCCAATTCCAAATGGCTGGACAGATTATGGTGATCGTATTTATCCCTATGGCTCGACGGCTGGTGGAAAGTATCGTCCTCATACAGGCATGGAGTTCTGGAATCCAGTGGGGACACCTGTAGTCGCGGTGGCTGACTCAACGGTTGAATATGCGGGAACTGATTGGGAGACTCAGTTTGGCCCCCAATTGAGTTTTTACGGTAACTTAATTGTGCTGCGTATCAACGGCGCTGATTATCAAGGCCAGCCTGTTTTCGCGGTGTATGGGCATCTTTCGGAGATTTATGTCAATAGCGGCGATAGTGTTCTAGCGAAGATGATCATTGGAGCAGTTGGCGGAACAGGTGTGGCGAACGGCGCGCCTCATCTGCACTTTGAGGTACGCATGGGCGATCCGCACGATTACTTCCACAGCACGCGCAATCCTGATCTATGGATCAAACCATATTATGGATATGGCACACTTGCTGGAAAGATCGTGGGTGCAAACGGTGCAATGCTGCGGCAGGTTTCTCTAATTATCAAAGGGGCAGATATGACTCGCTATGCATCAACCTACGCCGGAGATGAGAATATCTCAGATGCTGATTGGAAAGAGAATTTTACTTATGGCGATCTGCCGGAGGGATGGTATAGCGTTTCAACAAACTCCGGATCGCATATCTACACACAGGAAATCTACGTTCACAAGAATCGCACGGCATGGGTGGAGTTCAAGTTCGATAAGTAGTTCTAGTTGTTGTGCTGCGGGCCGAACCATTTGTCAATCAATTTCCCAATCGTTCCATCAGAAAGTATATCTTTAAGCGCATCGTCCACCTGAGCCGCTAAAATCTGACTGTCTGGATGAACTGCGGCAGCCATCAGTGTATCTACAACATTGTCGGCCAAGACTAATTCGGGATGCTGCCCGACTGCAATCCGAGCCGTCACCCCATCTACTAGCGCAGCATCAGCCTGTCCATTGATCACATCTATTAACGCCGAATCTGCATCTTGTGTGCGAATAATATTTACTTGGTCCAGACGACGCTGCCATTTCCGCCCCTCAACATCCCCCCCAGAACCAATCTCAACTGCGAGGGTTTGCCCAACCATATCTTCTATATGGTGAATAGCCGATCCCTGCTTCACGACCAGTGTTTCCCCTGCATTGAAGTATGGTACACTGAAACGAGCCTTCCCCTCTAATTCCGGCGCAGCCACTATTCCAGATATTAGAATATCGACTTGGCCGATCAGCAGTGCATCGAATAAGCCATCGTAGGCCATATTGACGAAGGCCATTTTGATCCCAATTCGCTGCCCGATCTCGTTTGCCAAGTCAACATCGAACCCAACAATCTGGTTCTTAGCATCCAGTGATTCAAAGGGCGGATAAGCGGCATCCATGCCTACACGCAGAGTTCCCGTATTTTGAATATGCTCCCATGCGAGATCGGTATGAGCAGGGCGCAGCAATTGGAGCGCAGCGAATCCTGCTAATAACAGGAGCAAAACTGCTGCACCAATCAGGATCAGCCGCTTTGTTGTCCAGATTGAAGAGAAGTTCAAGAGATTAGCTTATTCATCGAGAGATTGGGTGAGGTCTGCCCCGCCAACTACCGAGATGTCGCGGTCCCGCCGTGGAGGGCGGGTGAGAACATCATTTGGAGAGAGCGGTACAGTCGGTGTTTCAGGCGCTTGTATAACGGTTTGCGTCTGTTGAAGAAGCAATAGGAGTGCCTCGGACTGCTCAGGGGTGAGAATCATTGTACCGTTGGGAAGATCATCCCACTTGAGATTAACTGTCTCTGAATTTGCCATCCGGCCTGCGGCGAGGTATCGGCGCAGGAGAATGTACGCAGTGCCAATGCCGAGTGGAACACCTACAATTACACCAACTGCCGACCCGAAGGCAATCGCGGCGGCTTGCCCCACAAGCCGCGATCCAAGAACAAACGCCATCCCAATAGCAAACACCATGATTCCGACCAGCGCAATCACGCGATTATTCATAAGTCAATCCTAGGACTGGCTCTCAGGCCAATCCGTATCGGTAGTACCGTCGTATAGGGCATAGAGATCCTGATCAGGTGCAAGCGGTGATGTTGCTGCCGCTCCTAGCTGCGCAAGAATAAACTGAATATCCGGCTGGCTGGTATATGCTGCCTGAAACCGCGTCACCTGTGCCCCTATCACTGCCACAAAATCGCCACTGCCTATCAGCAATTCAGCGTTTGTACTAGGAATACCTGCTGCTGTCAAAGCTTCCTGACCACTTGCCACCCGCCCGATCAGGCGCGCGGGCAGATTAGCTTTGAGCGCACTCGGTACAGCATCTGCCGATGGGCGCTGTGTGCTGCAAATCAGATGAATGCCTGCTTCACGCCCACGTTGTGCGAGCCGCACCAGCAAATTTTCGATTTCTTTGCCGCCTGTCGTAATCAGATCGCCAACCTCATCAACGGCGATCACGATACGGGGCGTCGCCTGTGCGTCCTCCTGATCACGCCGTTCCATCTCCCTGACAGTCTGGGTCAGTATAGTAACAGCTTCCTCAGGCGTGGTCGCAATTGGAGCCATTAGATGTGGAAGATTCGCCAATGGTGTGAATCCGCGCCGCTTCGGATCGATCAGGACAATTTGCAAGTGAGTTGTGCTGTTATAAAGCGCTAGCGAGAGCAGAAGACTCCGTAGCAATTCGGTCTTGCCGCAGCCTGTCGATCCTGCGACGAGTACATGAGTTACCTCAGGAGCCATGAGAGGCAGGGTAAACGGCTCTCCTTCGACGCTGAGACCAAGAATAGCTGTTATTGGCGTAAGCATTGGAATATCTTGCACTAGGGCAAGTAAGTGTACTGGCTGTGGGCGAGGAAGCGGCATCTCCAACATCAGCGCACCTGCACCACGTGTCAGGCGAATTGATGCTGCACCGAGAGTCATTGCCAATTCTTCGGCTACATTTTGCACACTGGCGATCCGCGTGCCTGGTGCTAGGTACAGGTTGAAACGTACCCAACGAGGCGATACTTGCACACCTGTTACCATCACATCGAGGCGATGAGAGGCAAGCAGGGTTTCAATCTGATCTGCTAGATAATCCAGCCACTCACGAGCAAAAGAATCCATAGACACTACTCAATATGCTATGCATCTTATAGCTCGGAGTATAGAAGTGCCTTGATGAGGTTGTCAATGAGGAGCTTCATAATTGAGATCAAGAATTAGCGTGAAAGTTCCTGCGGCCAACCGCGTGCCCATCGCTGTATCTCATTGTAGACGGGCTTGGGTGTGAAGTCAGGTGAGACTAATGTGAAATAATCCGGGAAGCTGTGCGTCGGGGCCGGGTAGCGGAACGCCCACACACATAGATTTTTCAGCCAAGGCCAATTAGCTTCCGCATAATTGAATGCATCAAGTGTATAAGCGATTCGCTGACCAGGGCGGACTGCCTTCGTCCAGCGAGGATGGTCATTCCATCCCGACTCCGTGATATAGACAGGCTTATCACCGTCACCGCTGTCAATCATAACTTGATGAAGCAACTCAACTCGCCGGAAGTCGAGCAGATCGGGCGCTGGCGGCTCATTAGGCGGGAACTTAAATCCATAGGTGTGAACTGCCAGCGCGTCAAAATATTTCTTTGCGCCCCAATGATAAAACTCTTTGAGATAATCCAATTCGTTCATTCCATACAGGCTGCCAACAGGCTCTAATGTAGGGGCAAGTGCCCCGGCTAAGATCACTACATTCGGATTTGCCTTATGTGCGGCTGGATATGCGAATTGGAGGACGCTCACATAATTCTGTGGGAGAACGGGCTGATACCCCCACTCATAAGAGAGGTTCGGCTCGTTCCAAATAATAATATGATTGATGTCATCTTTGTAGTGTGCAGCAAAGGCCCCTACGAATTTCCCAAAGTCATAATACCGATGTGGTTCAAGATAAGTCAGGCTCCGATCTTGCTGAATTTCCTGATCGACGGGCAGCGCCCATTTAGGAACCATTCCTAATCGCGCAATGATGGTTAACCCTTGCGCGCGGGCATGGCGCACAATCATATCGCTGTGATCCCAATTGTAGACTCCCTGCTCTGGCTCTATATAGGGCCAGGGGAAAAACTCTACAATCGTAGTAGCGCCCATTTCACGCACCATTTGGAGGGTGCGCTGTATCTTCCATTCTTCGACTTCATCAGTTAGGCGGGTATGAACACAAGTTATTGGATGCTGTGTCTCAACTTTTTGAGGGGAGCCAACGATTATATAAGGAGGTCGATGTGCCGTCATTCGCAGCACTGCGTAAACAACTAGTATGCGGAGAATCCATACTGCGGCAGTGCGCGGAGAAATCTGCTGTTTGACCCGTTGCCACATGTGAGGCGATTGTAACGGTCGGTTGCCTATCAACCAAAAAGGACAGCCGTATGGCTGCCCTCCGAATGCCCTGCACTAACTTATTGATTCCTTGTGCCCCACTCTGCAATAGTGCGCATGATCGTGAGAAGTGAAAGCCCCAGCTTTACAGCATCACCTGCCTCCGGGGGCTGAGGGGATTCGCCTTCCATATTGTTCTCTTCGGCAGCGCGGATATAGAAATATGCCGACGCTACTCCCAGCACAGCCCCAACGATTCCCCCAATGACCAGCACACGTTGCCGCCAATTCAAGCCCAGGTCGATGTCTTCGCTGATGCTTTCTAAACTACGATTAATTCGATCCATTATTATCTCCGTAGTGTTCCTTCAAGTTCAAGCATGATCAGTTGAGCTTGGTTGGTTATCTTCTGGCACAATGCCCCATTTTTGCAACGTGTTGATGAACCCGCCGATTATGGCAAATCCGCCAATAGCGAATGATGTGATCACATCCATTGCTTTATCGACATAACGATAAGCTATCCCTGCAATACGCTGGGCACGGTTGGAATAAGGCGGAATCTTGACCTGAATCCAGATGACGCTGTAGATAATCGTTCCAATAAAGGCAACCATCAGGAGACCAATGAAACACATTGGAAGAATGACGATGACGGCAGCATAGTCGGCAGCAACTGAAAGAGCCTCAGTGCCTCTTGTAATGTAGAGAACTACAGTAAGACCAATAAAAATCAGCGCTATTGCAGCGATAGGGAAAGTGATTTGCCAGAACGACTCACGGCGATGCCGCCGAGTTGATACTAGAGTGGGATCGATTGAGCCTGCTTTACTGCTCATCTATTTCTCCATCAAGTAGGAGGGAAATCTATTGTTTATTGTAATGTAGAAACATCAGTGCAACATAAGTAATCAATTGAGGGTTAGCCTTGCGCTACAGACACCGTTGGCGGCATTTGTCCTTGAGACGCGAGGTACATCCGTAAAAGTTGAGCCTCGATCAACCCGCTAACCAATGAATCATTCACTTGCAGCCCATGAACGTGAAGGTATTGGCGGGCCATTTGCATCGCATAGTTTTTCTTATCGACTGCGGTATTCAGAATCTGTCCAGTGATACCGCTTTGTTCGGCAGCCAACACAGCAGATTCGATGGCGGATTGGAGAAGCACCTGCCGCGCCAATGGAGAATCGGCGGGTAGGCTGGGATTTTGTACCTGCTTGGTCAACTCGTTTTCAATTAGCGTAGCAATCCTGTTCACATCAACGTGGACACCGCGCTGATCAAGGTAGTCCTGTGCAAACTTAACTGCCTTCTGGCGCTGCTCCGGCCCAATCAAACCATCAGTCAATCCGGTTTGTTGGGCAACCGTGACCGCCATCGCAATAGCACGTTGAATCGCATCCCAATTTTCCTCGCCGACTTTGGCTCGAAGCTGCTTGGTCATCACACGGAAATGCTGTACTGCCGCCGCGATTACAATCGGGAGGGCAATGATTAGAAGTCCTTCCGCCACTAGCGCTAGAAAATCTTGCCACTGCTGCATATTATTCGTACCCCTCCACTCTAGTAGGCGGTCAGGAAGAAAGCACGACCCGCCCTATAATCCTGCGACATGCGCCACAAAGTCGAGGAGGCGCTTTTGCATATCGGAACCATCTGCCCCTTCAAAGATAAACGTGCCCTGTAAGCTGCTGCCCTCATAAATCCACAAGGATTTATCGGTACTAGCAGCAGCATTGAAGAGGTCTTCAACATTCTGCGTCATATCATTTCGAGCAGCAAGCCATAAGGAGGGTGTACTGAGAGCACTTACCTCTCCATCACTTAGCTCGAAACCTTGAAACGACTTTGGCGCGGAGATAATGGCTGCTCCGTCGATAGTCGGGTCTTGGGAAGCAACTCGCACTGCTGCTGATCCGCCCAACCCAGCCCCAATTAATGTGACTGGCTGGAATTCATTTTGCTTCATGAAAGCTACTGCTGCGCCGAGATCATCAGCCGCAGTTGCAGGATTACGCTCACCCTCTGACTCGCCATAGCCGCGAAAATCAAACGTAAGCACACGATAGTTCTGTGCCCCAAGTGTTTCCGCAAACGATTTCCATGCTTCCTGCCCAGAGAGGTACATCGGTGCAAGGATCACTGCCTTTGTGCCTTGACCGTACAGCGTGCCATGAATCGTCACATTATCGGGGGTCGTAAATGTAACAGGCCAAGGGCCTTCACCAGAGAATGGTTCTTCAGGTGTTAGAGAGAGTGTCGGAGGTACAGGTGAGGCTGACCCCCCTTCCGCCTGCGTTTCACCAGGTTGTGTGCTACTAGGGGTTGGAGAGCCTGCCGGAATGACAGGCGGTTTAGTACAAGCGCCCAACGTAATAATGATAAGAGCGAAGGCAGCGTAGAATGAGAGGCGATCACGCATTAGGAGTTAATTCTCCGGCTGTTTAGAATGTTCGTGGAGCAGACGGCTGTAAGCACCACGCCAGATGCTTGGTTTGCGAGTGTACTTGGAGATTTTGATCTCTTCAAGATGCGGCAAAACTTTGATGAGGGTGACGGGCAGTTGATCCCATGAATTTCCACGCACGACCTTTTCCAGTTCTCTCGATGCAGGTCCGGCCCATGACCATCGCGCGCGGAATCGCTCTGCTTTCACCCAATAATCGCGCTTTTCCCAAGCGGTCACCGAGTCATCAATGCCGCTATCGATCTCCCGGAAACAGAAGACCAGCAGCGCAGCCATATCCTGCGCCTCTTCATCAAGCTGAGACTTCTCGCTGAGACGCCGGAGTACCTCGGCAGCAGTTCGCATTAACTGATTGCGTTGTTTACCGGGGCCATCCAGCTTTACGACACGACTCATTTTCTCTCCTAATGATCAAAAAATGAACCTGTGGTCAAGGCGTCCCTTGAAACACAGTCTGGAGGATCAAAATACCAGATTGATTTGACCTTCATAGGCGGTAGTCAGATATTCTCGCGCTCACGCCATGCACGGATGTCCGCCGCATGGTCGCGCTCATGTATCACCGCACTATCTTCCACCAGATAACCGAGCGACTCACCTTCCATCCACGAGTAGCGGCGATTATCGGTAAGGTCGCGCTCATTGTATTCGTCTACCATCTTAAGCAGCATCCGGTGAACGCCCTCGAAATCTGCCAGTGCTGCATCGAGGAGCCGGCGGGCGTTCGCATGATACTGTTCTTCATTCCACTCATCAATATCTTCGATTCTTAGGATCGAAGGTATCTTCTTATTTTGCGCTTGATTGAGCGCTGTGACCAACTCGGACTCCCAAGCGACAAGGTGAGACAGCATATCTTTGACAGACCAGAATCCTACAACACCGGGGCGCATCATTTGTTCCGGTGTCAATCCTTCCAGTGCTTCAAGTAGTTCGGCCCGTGCAGATTTGAGTTCCTCAAGAAGCTCCGACTTACGCATGGCGGGAGTGTAGCTTGTGGGTAAAAACCCGTCAAGATAACGAAGAAACAAACACAGTTATTTTGAAACCATCTATCACCCTGCGATTTTTTGTTTGGACAGGTAATGCTATAATGCGGTCGAACCTGTTTCTAACCTCAGGAGCGTGCATTGACCCGTACAATCGCGGTCGCAAATCAAAAAGGGGGCGTTGGGAAGACGACCACTGTTGCTAATCTTGGAGCCGCTCTAGCAGGAATGGGAAAGCGTATCCTCCTGATTGACCTTGACCCACAGGCCGCCCTAACCGCAACTTATGGCCTCGATCCGTATAAACTCCCTCGCAGCATGTATACTGTTCTACTGCACGATGGTAGCGGGCTGGCCCGTGTTCTACACCCCGCAGGTGATTCCAATATGTCGATTGCTCCCGCGAGCGTCGATTTGGCAGCAGCGGAGGTGCAACTAGTCAATGCCGATAATCGTGCGCAACGGCTGCGTAATGCACTTCAGCAGAATAAGATACCATTCGACTATATCTTGATTGACACACCACCAAGTCTTGGTTTGCTAACACTGAATGGATTAGTAGGAGCTAACGAGGTTCTCGTTCCTGTGCAGGCACACTACCTTGCAATGCGGGGAGTTCGTGCTTTGATGGAAGTGATCTGGCGAGTGAAGCGCCGCCTGAATCCACAGCTTAGGCTTTTAGGACTTTTGCCCACGATGTACCAACCAGATAGTAAACATGCGGAAGATGTAGTTGCGGAGATGCGGAAGGTATTTAAGACAAAAGTTTTCGATGTGCTTGTGAAGAATCACGTTGAGTTTGCCGAAGCGCCGGTGGTCAATCGGTCACTTGTTGAACAATATCCACAACATGAAGGCGCAGTGGCTTATCGAAAGTTAGCGGAGGTTATTGCCAGCCATGAGTGACGCACAATACGAAGGCGACCATATCAATAACGAAGACGAAGAATCATCTTCGCTTGAAGGAAAGGGATGGGAGATTCTTGCGGGAGGTAAGGAGAATTCCTTTGCGATGGGTGGCGAAGACCCGTTCGATCTGAAATCACCTGCTAACCCCAACCCTTATACAGATGACGACGAAGCGAACTGGATTTTGACGAGTGGTAATACACCAGAGACTGTTCAGGCTGCAATGACAGGCCCTGGAGCGCCTCGCGATCTAAGTCCTGATGAACTTAGCGGGCTTACCAATATTGAAGGGCAAGTCACAGAACCGGTTACCGCACCATCTTATCTATTCCCCGGCGGTTCTGAAGTTCCTCCAGGCGAGCAGCCAAGTACGCCATCAGACACCTCCAGTTCTGCACCGGGATTAAGCCCGGGCATCTCCATCACGCCTATTGGGCCAGAAGGCGAACCACCAGTGACTCCGCCGCCCGATGTTCCACCGTCATTTACGCCGATTACTCCGTTACCACAACCGGGAACTACACCATCTGAGGGGATTAGCCCCGGCGTGTCAGTAACGCCTATCGGGGATACTGGTTATCCAGCATCAGGAGACGTGCCTTTGGGTGGTCCCAAAGATGAATTGCCGGGTGGTGGGCCAATCCTTCCGCCTGTGGAGCCGCTTGTTCCCCCTGCGACAATTCCCCCTGTACCAGATTCACCTCCTTGGCCTATTCCGCAGCAGAGTGGTCTGCCACAGGGCGGATTTTTCATGGGAGGCATTTCTGATCCATTCTTCACCGAGCCTGCAAAATCTGGCCCGATAACCGATCAGGATGAACTTTCGCCTGATGACAACCTTCGCCAGATGCTCATTACACCTGATCGTGTAAATGCACTGTGGAATGAGATCGATGAGACATTCAACCTGATTGTTAACGATGTACGAGGACATTACGAGACAACCGAGCAGGCCATCGACGATCTAAAGCATGCCCGCGAACTGCTGCTCGCCGGAACTCAGTATTACGATAATGCTGAGCGGCTGGTAATTGAAGTTCGGGCGCGGCTGCGGCTCGAAGAAAAAGTGCGCCAATGGTCGCGCACACGTGGATCATGGTTGGCGGTCTATCTAGTCGTCTGGTTGCTGCTCCTTTCCGCCGGATCATTGTTGACTAATCAGGTTACTGAGATCACTAGAGTGTTCATCCCTGATTGGTTAGCGCGAACATGGCTGCCTGGCCTCTTCGGCGGATTGGGTGGTGTACTTGGTGCGCTATGGATTTTGATCAAGCATGTTTCCGTGAAACGCGACTTCGATCCAATTCACAGCCCTTGGTATGTGGTCAATCCGTTCATGGGGATTGGGATGGGGGTTGTGACTTACTTTGTGGTGATGGTTGGGGGCACAACACTATTTAATATTGCTGGGGCCAATACCGCTCCTGATATCTTTACAACCGGATCGCTTGCCAGCTTCTTGTACCTGTTGTGTATTGTTATTGGATTTAATCAGAACGTCTTATGGTCGCTCATTGATCGGGTAATCGATACAATCTTCCCCCGACCGATTGATGAAGATACTGCGGCAACCGATGTGTCTCCGACAGTTATAAGCGCGCATCCAGTAACTATTGAGCCATCCGAGCCGAAGAGCAGCCCAAAGGGATAATACCGACTGCTAAAAATAAGCAGTCGGCAGGACACGGAATGAAGCGAACATCATTTTGGGCGGCATTGCTCGCTGCCAGCCCGATGGTAGTTATAACCACTACCATCGGGCTGGCAGCGCCGCCCGCTCAGAACCCAACTCTTACGGCGACGCCGACTCCAACGGGATACGGCCCAACGCCAACAGCAACAACTACTCTCCGTCCATTACCACAAGGGGCTGGACGGGTATCTACTCATTCCCTCGCAGTCCGTACTAGCCCGGATTTTGATGCAGCCCCGCTCGGTCAGCTTCGCTACGATGAAGAAGTACACCCTATCGGGCGGAGCATTAGCGGTAACTGGGTTGTCATCAACTGGGAAGGAAAAGCAGGTTGGATACTTGCCAGTCTTGTTAAGTGGGATCCCTCATTCGATATTAATTCGCTTCCAACCTTAAGACCCCCACTGACTCTGACACCGATTCTAGAGACGCCATCAGCGACTGTACAGGCTACAGATGCTGCCACTGAGACATCAGCGCCAGTGCAGCCTTCAGCAACACCTACTCTCACTCAAGAACCAATCGCTACAAAGCTGTCAGCTACAGCCACACCTGCCGCAATCGCACAAGCTCCAATTTCGATTCCAACTGATCCGGCTGTACAGCCTAGCAGCGCTCCGCCGCAGCTTTCATTTCCAGTAAATGCAATTTTGCCGTGGCTCGGCATTGGTGTGCCCCTTGTTTTGATTGCCCTCTATGGATGGCAGTTGTCGTTGGGTATGCGAGAAGTAAAGCGCTATGCCAAGACATTTCCATTAGAAAGATGCCCGGTCTGTCAGGTAGGATTTCTGACACTTGATGAGACGATCCAGCGACCGCTTGGAATTGCCCATGTACATCGGATCGTTCGGTGCAACAGTTGTCGATCTGTACTCCGGCAGGTCGAGCCGGGGGTTTGGCGCTACAGCATCGATCCATCCATAAATCCTGATTTAGCTAAAGAATATAACGGTCGGCAATTTACGGATGATGAGCTGCGCTACTTCCCGGCGACAGCTAGCGCCTATGCGCCTCAAGCCTACAACGTTAATCCTGACGCCCAGCCGCCGCTTACGGATGAGGAAATTCTTGCGGAGCTTGAGGCTCGTATTCCCCCTCCAGAGGAACCTATGGAGATGGAGGCCCCTTCTGCTGAAGCATCAGAGAATCCTATTGAAGAATCGCCAGCAGAAGAGCCTCCTACTGAATAGCCGACATACAAAGAGCTTAGGCTGACAAACAGCTTAAGCTTTTTTGATTCAATCTGTCCCACTCGATTATCCGAATCTCATCGCTATACTCAAAAGACAGATTGTCAACCGTTCATCCAGCCGGTTGAGGCCATATAGTGGACTCTACATCCGCTTCACTTGCTCAACAGCATACTTTGAGAATTGGCGAAGCATCTTTTATGCATCCGCCTCGGGTTGATGATGCAGAACTTCTCGATCTTGGTGAAGGATCAATTGCGGATGTGCGGGACAATCTGGCCGAGATGTGGCTTATCAATCGCTGGCTCGGTGGATTGAGTGCCCTGACCCTACATCTCTATCCGCGCCTCCAAGCAGCACCATCGCTAGTGACAATTATTGATTTGGGAACAGGCGGTGCGGAAATTCCCCGCTATCTAGCAAATTGGTCTAACCGCCATCGCATCCCTCTAAGACTAGTAGGCATTGATTGGGCTTCACGCAACCTAAAAGTTGCTGCTCAAACTGTCAGAGATGTTCAAAATGTTGCCCTTCTCCAAGCTGACGCACTGCGGCTTCCACTTTTAGACTTCAGTGTTGATTACTTCATCTCATCCCTATTTCTCCACCATCTGCCGCCAGAAGCCGTCATCGCTCTGTTACGGAGCAGCTACCAATCTGCTGGGCGCGGCATCATTATGACAGATTTGGTACGTGGGTTGCTGCCGCTTGCTGCCTTCCGATTGATTCAGCCGATTTTTGCCCGCAATTACTTAACTCGTCATGATGGGATGCTTTCTATCCGCCGAGCCTATACTCCCGACGAACTTTATCAAATGGCATTGGCGGCGGGTATCCCGCAACCGAGCATTACAACACACTGGCCGTGGCGGATGACTCTTGTGGCTGATAAGCCACTAAACGATAGGTCAATGTAAGCGTGCCCATTTACGATGCAATAGTTATTGGGGGCGGGCCTGCGGGGTGCAGTACCACAATTACCCTCCAGCAACAAGGTTGGAAAGTTGCCTTACTTGAAGCCAAGAAATATCCCCACCACAAAGTCTGCGGTGAGTTCCTTTCGCCGGAATGTACTTATCTTCTCGACCAACTTGGCGTTACTGAGACTCTTTGCGCAGCAAATCCCAAAGTTATAGATACGGTATGCATCACGGCTGCCGATGACACTCGGTGGGAAGCACACCTTCCCGGACAAGCGTTGGGGATCAGCCGCTACATGCTTGATGCGATAATGGCCGCTCATGCTGCCCAATCCGGGGCCGAACTCCATGAGTCCACTACCGCTACGGCTATAGCTGGCAATATCCGTGACGGATTTGAAGTTCGGGCTAGAAACTCGAAAGGCGAGCATAGTTTTTCTGGGCGGCTGGTAATTGGCGCACACGGAAAGCGTAGCAACCTGGATCGAGCATTGCGCCGCCGCTTTCTCCAAAAGTCACAGCCGTATATTGGCCTGAAAGCTCATTTTAATGGGCCGCCTTTGCCGGGGCGTATTGAGCTTCATACTTTTCGAGGCGGCTACTGCGGCATGTCGGAGATTGAAGATGGCAGTATCAATCTTTGCCTACTAGCACAAAAATCTGCCTTGCACTCTTCCGAAAATCAAACCGATATTGCATCTTTCATTCGGTGGATGAGCAACCAAAATCCCCATCTTGGGCACTGGCTAAGTGATGCATCTATAGTCAGTGAACGCTGGTTGAGCATCAGCGAAGTGCCATTTATCGCAAAACGTCCGGTCGTGAACGAGGTGTTGATGGTAGGCGACGCTTCCGGGTTAATAGCGCCTCTTGCTGGCGATGGTATTGCACTGGCGCTTCATAGTGGGCTGATTGCAGGGAATTTTGCTAGTAAGTTTCTGTGTGGAGAGATAAGTGGTGATAGGCTGCCTGACGAGTATGCGAGCATCTGGCGAAACGAATTTCAATCTCGTCTCCGTTTGAGTTGGATGCTTCAACCTCTCATGTTCACCCCGGCACTAAGTTCAAGTGTCTTGAAAATAATCAGAACCGCGCCTCCACTTGGCGACTATCTAATCCGCAAAACACGTGATATGAGGTTAGTTTGGAATGAATAGTATTGGTAGCAGTCCCCGTATTTTGCAGATCGGAACGAGTGTCCCGGCTCATTCCTACAGTCAGGCAGAGATTCTCGCGGAGTTAGGCACGATTGGATTTGCACAGGATCGTCGCACACGGGTGATTTTCGGGCGGGCAGGAGTCAAGCAACGACACACCGCCATAGAGGCTTCATTTTATGTAGAACCAAAGAGTACAGAGGCACGGAACGATTCATATCTTGAAGCAGCGCTGCCCCTCGGCGAAGCCGCAATCTGCCATAGTCTTGATAAGGCAGGAATTCCGCCGGACGCGATTGATGAGTTTATTGTTGTTTCCTGCACAGGCTTTGACATTCCCGGCCTCGATCTCAGGCTGGCAGGCCGTTTGGGCATGCGCCCGGATTTGCGGCGGATGTGCGTGTTGGGAATGGGGTGCTACGGAGCGTTTCCAGCGCTGCTGCGTGCCTATCAATCAACGATGCTTGAAAAGAACCGGCTGGTAATGGTGCTTGCTTTAGAGTTATGTTCTGTGCATTTTCAGATGGAAGATACCCTCGAAAATATTGTTTCGGCGGCATTATTCGCAGACGGAGCTGCCACCGCCCTGATCGGTAGCACAGATTCACAGTCAGCCCATGCTCCCTACTTTATCAATTCCGCGACCTACTGCGATTATCAGACTATCGATCATATGGCTTTTCACGTTACCGATCAGGGATTTCACATGCAGCTAAGTGCCTATGTGCCCGATCTGCTTGCCGCCAATATCGAGAGTTTTGTTGATCAATTTTTAGTGCAAAATGATCTGTGTCGAGAAGATGTCCGTCTTTGGGGTATCCATCCAGGCAGCAGTAAAATTCTGGATTATGTTCAGTCGCGGTTGGGATTAAGCGGCGAACAGATGCTTCCCTCACGCACGATACTGCGGGACTATGGAAATATGTCGTCAGCTACGATTCTGTTTGTGCTTGATGAAATCCAGCGTTCCGCCGATCCACGCGCCGGCGATTATGGGATACTTCTTGGCTTTGGCCCCGGCCTAACTTCTGAGGTAGTACTGCTTCGGTGGTAGGGTTAATCGTCGTCGTCGCGCTCGATTTTTGCGCCGAGCATCCGCAGTTTGGCTTCGACGTTTTCATAGCCCCGATCAATTTGTCCGACGTTGCGGATGATCGTTGTTCCGTCAGCACACAGCGCTGCTAGAAGCAGAGCCATCCCTGCACGAATATCTGGACTACTGATCCGCTCCTGTTCACCCCGCAGCTTAACCGGGCCAAGAATCAAGCAGCGATGGGGATCGCATAGCACCACTTGTGCGCCCATGTAAACCAGCTTATCCACGAAATAGAAGCGGCTGTCATACATCCATTCATGGAATAGTACTGTGCCTTCTGCTTGAGTAGCGATCACTAGCGCAATGCTCATAAGGTCGCTAGGAAAAGCAGGCCAGGGCTGTGCTTTTATCTCAGGAATGACATTCCCAATATCATGTTTCACCTTAAGAGGCTGATATTCAGGCACGATAATGTCTTGCCCTTCAACTTCCCAATGCACGCCAATCCGGTTGAAGACAAGCTCGATCATTGGTAGGTGTTGGGGTGATGCATTTTTTATGCGAACACGTCCTTGTGTAACCGCCGCCGCACCAATGAAGCTGCCAACTTCCAGATAGTCCGCGCCTACTGTGAACTCTCCACTATGCAGCCGCTCTACGCCATGGATCGTTATCACGTTCGAGCTAATGCCCTCGATCTGCGCACCGAGGATATTCAAGAAGGTGCATAAATCCTGAATGTGGGGTTCAGAAGCGGCATTGCGAATGATCGTTGTCCCTTTCGCCAGCACAGCTGCCATGATGGCGTTTTCGGTCGCGGTCACGCTCGCTTCGTCTAGCAGAATATCAGCCCCATGTAGTCCCTCTGTCGAGAAGGTATACGCGCCATTAATATCAAATTTCGCGCCGAGTGCTGTCAGGGCAAGGATATGAGTATCGATGCGGCGGCGTCCGATGATGTCCCCTCCAGGTGGAGGCAGCTCCAGTCGTCCTATACGCGCCAGCATAGGCCCTGCCAGCACGATGCTTGCCCGAATCTGTGCTGCAAGGCCACGATCTACAACGTGGGAATTTATCTCCTTCGCCTGGATTCGCCAGCTTCCCGATCCTATATTCTCGATTTCAACTCCCAATGACTTGAGCAGAACAATCATAGTCCGAACATCTGAAATGTCCGGTACGTTATGGAGTACGACTGGCTCCTCAGTGAGAATACAAGCTGGTAAAATCTTAAGTGCAGCGTTTTTGTTGCCACTCGCGGTGATCGTACCGTTGAGAGGT
>Ga0075421_100002045_pt1 | contig 23918 bp, 20 predicted proteins | sample SoiMetdeltSBSDD5_FD_75292 | JGI IMG/M metagenome (GOLD analysis project Ga0075421, IMG submission 75292) | Bulk soil microbial communities from a Populus tree surrounding site in Tennessee, USA - Soil MetaG P. deltoides SBSDD5 | ecosystem: Environmental > Terrestrial > Soil > Tree plantation...
TTCCGCACCGCGAGGGCGGCCTGCGACGCGAAGGAGATCAGGAGGGCCCGGCTGTCCTCACCGAGCCCCTCGCCGCCCCGGAGGTTGAGCGTGAGCACGCCCAGCAGCGTGTCGCCGGAGAGGACCGGCACACCCGCGAAGGCGAGGAGGCCGCGGCTGCGGGCCCAGCCGACTGCGACGACCCGCGCGTCGGTAGAGACATCGTCGACGAAGAGCGGCGAGTGGTTCCGGGCAATCCAGCCGGTGCCGCCCTGGTCGTAGCCGAGCCCCATCGGCATATCGGCCGTCCCCAGCGCCGGATCCACCGTCCAGGCCCGGCGGATGAGCCGCCGGCTGCCGTCGTCGACGTCCCACAGCACCACCGCGGGCGCGCCGGTGAGTCGGGCGAGCACCTCGGTGATATGCCGCAGCAGCGGCGCGAGATCCAGGTCCTGGCTGAGGGCGGCGTTGACCTCAGTGAGGGCGGAGAAGCGCCGCTCGCGCGCGGCCAGCCCGGCCAGGGCGCGCTCGCGCTCGCGCACGGTCGCCGCGAATTGCCGGGCGATCAGCCAGGCCACCATCAGGGCCACGGCGGTGACAATGCCGAGCCCGAGGAGATTGGCGCGGAAGCGCGCGCCGGCGGGGCCGTAGGCGGTGGCGCTGGGCGTGGCCGCCACCACGAGCCAGGGGGCGCGCGTGAGCCCGGTGGCAGCGGCGAGGTAGCGCACCCCGGTCTCCGACGTCCACTCCCCCACGCCGTCCCGCGGTCGGATCAGGTCGGCGGAGTCTCGCGCCGAGCCCAGCATGCGACCGACCATCGGGCCCGACGGGCTCGTGCTCGCCAGCACCTCGCGGTCCGCACTGATCACGCTGAGGGTGATGCCCTCGTGCGTGGCGGTGACGTCGAGAAAGCTCGACAGCTTGTCGAGGTCGATCTCGGCCACCACCGCGCCGGTGGCCTGGCCCCGCAGGCCGGTGGCGGGCACCACGATGGTGGCGGTCCGCGGGGCACCGAGCGCCCCCTCGCGCGGCCCGGCCACCTGGGGCTCCAGCGCCTTCATCGCCGCCTGGAAGGCGGCGGCGGTGGCGATCGACGGCGCCGGACGCCCGTCCGCCGTGTTGCTCGAGACCACCACGCCCCCCTCGGCATCCACGACGAGGAAGCCGGCGACGAAGGGCTGGGTGGCCTGGGCCTGCTGGGTGAGCTCGACGAGGTCCGAGGGCTCGAGGCGGGCGAGGGCGCGGACGCTCGCGAGAGTCTGAAGGCTCTCGATGCGGCCGGACAGGATGACGTCCAGCTGATGCGCGGAGGCGCGCGCGACGGCGAGGAGGGCTTCCTGGGACTGGGCCCGGGCCGCGCGGAGATCGAGCCAGAAACTCCAGGCGGCGCCCGCCGCGAGAAGGGCGAGCACGCCGACGACGAGGGTGATGAGCTTCGCGCGGATCGTCCAGCGCATGGCCGCGGCCGACGGGCCGCCAGGAATGAGTATAGTCCACCTTGACGTATAATCCGTGCATGCCGCGGGCGTCGTTCGACGTGTCGTTCTTCGTGCTCGCCGGCCTCGCCCTCGTCACCGCCGGCGTCGCCTACATGAAGGATCCGGGGCTACCCGCCATCGGTGCCCGCAATGGTCTGTCGCTGCTCTGGTTCGTGATCCCCCGCCTCGTGCCCGCGCTCATCCTCGCGGGCATGCTCCAGGTGCTCATCCCCCAGGAGACGGTGGCGCGCTACTTCGGGCGGCAGGCGGGCCTGCCCGCGCTTGGCCTCGCCAGCCTGGCCGGCGTGATCACGCCGGGCGGTCCGATGGTGAGCGTGCCGCTGCTCGTCGTGCTGGCCAACTCGGGCATGGCGCTCGGCCCGCTCGTCGCCTACATGACGTCGTGGTCGCTGTTCGGCGTGCAGCGCATCATCGCGTGGGAGGCGCCGCTCATGGGCTGGCACTTCGTGGCGGTGCGGGTGGTCTCGAGCCTCGCCTTTCCCGTGCTCGCCGGCTGGCTGGTGACGCTCTACTACAACGAGTAGGCACGGCGTGCCCTTCGCCGATCTCCGCGAGTTCGTCGCCCATCTGGAGAAGATCGGGCAGCTCCGCCGCGTGAGCGCGCCCGTCTCGCGCGACCTCGAGATCACCGAGATCACCGACCGCGTGTCCAAGGGGCCCGACGCGGGCAACGTCGCCCTCCTCTTCGAGAACGTCGAAGGCTTCTCGATGCCCGTCCTCATCAACGCCTTCGGCTCGCCCACGCGCATGGCGGCCGCGCTCGGCGTCGAGCGGCTCGACGATCTCTCCGCGCGCGTGGCCAAGCTGCTCGACCTCCGCATGCCGGGCTCCCTTTTCGACAAGCTGCGCCGCCTGGGCGACCTCTTCGACCTCGCCAAGGCCGGTCCCAAGCGGGTGCGCTCGGCGCCGTGCCAGGAGGTGGTGGAAACGGGCGAGCCCAGCCTGGCCGGCCTGCCCGTGCTGCGCTGCTGGCCCGCCGACGGGGGCCGGTACATCACGCTGCCGATGGTCTTCACCCGCGACCCCGTCACGCGCGCGCGCAATGTGGGGATGTACCGCCTGCAGGTCTACGACGACCGGACGCTCGGCATGCACTGGCAGATCCACAAGGGCTCGGCCGAGCATCAGCGGGTGGCCGAGGAGCGCGGCGGCGGGCGCATGGAGGTCGCCATCGCGCTGGGCGGCGACCCCATCGCCATCTACTCCGGGTCCGCGCCGTTGCCGCCCGGCGTGGACGAGATGGTGTTCTCGGGGTGGCTGCGCGGCGCGGGCGTGCCCATGGTCGCCTGCAAGACGGTGGATCTGGAGGTGCCCGCCGAGGCCGAGATCGTGCTGGAAGGCTGGGTGGATCCCGCCGAGCGGCGCGTCGAGGGGCCCTTCGGCGACCACACGGGGTACTACTCCCTCGCGCGCGAGTATCCCGTGTTCCACCTCCAGGCCCTGACCCGGCGCAAGAGCCCTATCTACCCCACCACCATCGTCGGCCGCCCGCCGCAGGAGGACTACTGGCTCGGCAAGGCGACCGAGCGCATCTTCTTGCCGATCATCCGGATGATGCTGCCCGAGGTCGTGGACATGAACATGCCCGCCGAGGGCGTCTTTCACAATCTCGTGATCGTGTCGATCCGGAAGCGCTATCCCGGGCAGGCGCGCAAAGTCATGTACGCGCTGTGGGGGCTCGGCCTCATGATGCTCGCCAAGAACGTCCTCATCGTCTCTGAGCACGTGGACGTGCAAAACCTCTCGGAGGTCGCCTGGCGGGCCACCGGCAACGTCGATCCCAAGCGCGACCTCGTGCTCGTGGACGGGCCCATGGACGACCTCGACCACTCCGCGCTTCGGCACCGCTTCGGCGGCAAACTGGGAATCGACGCCACCGAGAAGACGGAGGCGGACGGCATCGGGCAGCCCTGGCCGGACGAGATCCTCATGAGCCCCGAGGTGCGCGAGCGCGTCACGCGCCGTTGGACGGAGTACGGCCTGTCGTGAGGGGCGCGTGAGCGCGGTTCGGCACTTCCTCGACGCGATCAAGTTCGAGCATACCGTCTTCGCCCTGCCCTTCGCCTACGTGGCGATGGTGCTGGCCGCCGACGGCTGGCCGGGCTGGCACGTGCTCATCTGGGTGACCCTGGCGATGGTGGGGGCGCGCACCCTCGCCATGTCGGTGAACCGCCTCGCCGACCGGTGGATCGACGCCCGCAACCCGCGCACGCGCGGCCGTCACCTCCCCGTGGGCCTCCTGAGTCCCGCGCAGGTCGGCGCCGCCGCCGTCGCCGCCGCCGCCCTCCTGCTCGTGTCGGCGGCCATGCTCAACCCGCTGTGTCTCGCGCTGGCGCCGCTGGCGGTGCTGTTTCTCGTCGGCTATTCGTACACGAAGCGCTTCACCTGGCTGTCGCACTGGATTCTCGGCTTCACCGACGGCATCGCGGCGGCGGGCGGCTGGATCGCCGTGCGCGGGCAGTTCGACCCGCCGGTGTTCATCCTGTGGTTCGCGCTCACCGTCTGGATCGGCGGCTTCGACCTGATCTACGCGTGCCAGGACGTGGAGTTCGACCGGGCGGAGGGCCTGCACTCGGTCCCCGCGCGCTTCGGGGTGGCGGCGGCGCTGCGCATCGCCCAAGTCTGCCATGTGCTGACCGTGGCCGCGTTCGCCCTCTTGGGCTGGACGCTCGGCCTCGGCGTTCTCTACTGGGCGGGGGTGGCGGTGGTCGCGGGGCTGCTCGTCTACGAGCACTCCCTCGTCTCGCCCGGCGATCTCTCCCGCCTCGACATGGCCTTCTTCAACGTCAACGGCTACATCGCGGTGATCCTGCTGGCCGCCGTGCTCGCGGGGCGCTGGGCATGAGCCCCCGCGAGGTCGGCGTGGGGCCGGACAAGGCCCGCTTCGTGAGCGAGATGTTCTCGCGCATCGCCGGCCGCTACGACCTCATGAACGGCCTCATGACCCTCGGCATGCATCACGCCTGGCGCCGCGTCGCCGCGCGGCAGACCATCGCCTCTCCCGAAGGGCCCGCGCTGGATCTTGCCACCGGAACGGGCGACCTCGCGCTCGAGCTGCGCGAGCTGCACCCGCACCGCGACATCGTCGCCGCGGACTTCTCGCTGGGCATGCTGCGCGAGGCCGGCGCCAAGGTGCGTGACGTGGGGGCGGCCGAGCGCGTGCGCCTGGTCGCCGCCGACGCGCTGGAGCTGCCCTTCGCGGATCGCACCTTCTCCTGCGTGACCTCGGCGTTCCTGCTGCGGAACCTCGCCGACCTCCGCCGCGGGCTCGCCGAGATGAAGCGTGTGACGCGACCGGGCGGTCGTGTCGTCGCGCTCGAGATCACCCAGGCGACGCTGCCCGGCTTCCGCTCGCTCTTCCGCTTCTACTTCCACCACCTCGTGCCGCGCATCGGCGGCCTGATCGCGGGCGACCGCGAGGCGTACACCTACCTGCCGCAATCGGTGGATCGCTTTCTCACGCCGCCGGAGCTCAGCGCGCTCATGGGTGAGGTGGGCCTGCGCGCGGTGAAGGCGCAGCGACTGGGGCTCGGCACGGTCTCGATCCACACCGGCGTGGCCTAGAAAGACGACGGCCCCGGCGGCGAGCCGGGGCCCGATGTCACAACCGGCCGCGCGGCCGGATCACCACTCGGGGCTGGAGTACTCGTCGTAGACGCGCCGGACCACGCGGATCTGGCTCGGCCGCCCGTTCTTCAGCTCCATCGTCACGATGTCGCCGGCGTTGATGGCGCCGAGGTCCTGGCCCTGCCCCTCGTCCGTCACCACCAGGGTCCCCTCGCAGGAGAGATCGCTGCACATCTCGGCGTCGCTCTTCACGCGAATCTGACCGGTCGTCTTGTCCACCGCCACCACGGTGAGGCGGTTCTTCTGGAGCGCGTCGGTCAAGCTCTGGGTCATGGGGGCCTCCTTTCCGCTTGCCACGGTTATACCACGGTCCCGGCGATGGGGTCATGCTAGTATTTTCTTGAATTCATGGGGATTTCCGCGCGCGCTGTCGTCACCCCGTGATCGATCTCGGCCAGTTCCCCCGAGAGCGCACGTGGCTTCTGCCCGCGCTGCAGGCCGTCCAGCACGCGGAGCGCTGGCTCTCGTCCGACGCCCTCGCGGCCGTGGCCGCGCATCTGCGTGTGCCGCTCAGCGAGGTGTACGGGGTCGCCACCCACTATCCCGAGTTCCGTCTGGCCGCGCCCGGCCGCCGCGTGGCGCGCGTCTGTGTAGGTGTGTCGTGCCGCGTGCAGGGGGGCGGCGATCTCCTCCAAGCGCTGGAGCGCCGGCTCGGCGTACAGGCTGACGGCACCACCGCCGACAGCGGGTGGACGCTCGAACGCCTGGACTGTGCCTTCAACTGCTCCATGGCCCCGGTGGCCGAGGTCGATGGCCTGCACCTCGGGCGGCTCGCGCCGGACGATGTCGACCGCGTGCTGGGGGCCCCGGCCCCGGTGGAGCGGCCAGCCGCCGCGCGCGGCGAGCACGAAGCGCGGCCTCCCGTCATCGCGTTTCCCTCGCCGCCCCCCTCCCCGCTGCCCGCGGGTGACGCCGGGCCTGCCATCGGCCAGGCCGTGGATCCGGCGCGCTGGTTCACCGCCCTCGAGCGCGCCGCGCGCGCGCTGGCGAGCCCCGGCGAGATTCGGCTGACGGTCGGGCTCGGCAGCTGCGGGCTCTCGGTGGGCGCCGCGTCGACGCTCGCCGCCCTCGCCGCCGAAGTCGGGCGCCGGGGGCTGCGCGCGCGGGTGGTAGCCGCCGGATGCGCGGGCCTCTGCTGGGCCGCGCCCACCGTCACGGTGCTGCGCCCGGGCGCCGCGCCCGAGACCGCGGCACGCGTCGGCCCGGGCGAGATCCGCGCGCTCGTGGACGCGATCGAGGCGGCCCAGCGCGTGGAGCCCGCGGACGTCACCGCGTTCCTCGCGGGCCAGCGCCGCGTGCTCACCGAGCGCTGCGGCCTTGTGGACCCCGGCGACATCGGGGACGCGATCCACGGCGGGGCCTACGCCGCCTTCGCGGCGGCCCTGGCGGCGGCAGATCCGCTGGCGGTGATCGAGACGGTGAAAGCTGCCGCGCTCCAGGGCCGCGGCGGCGCTTACTTCCCCGCGGCGGTGAAGTGGGAGGGCGCGCGCCGGGCCACGGGCGAGCCCAAGTACCTCATCGTGAACGGCGAGGAAGGTGAGCCCGGCATCTTCAAGGACCGCCACCTCCTCGAGGGCGACCCGCACCGGCTCCTCGAGGGCGCCCTGCTGGCCGCCTACGCGGCGGGAGCGAGCCAGGTCTACCTCTACGTCCATGGCGAGGCCAATCTCGCCGCTCGGCGGGTGGAGCGCGCCCTCGAGGGCGCGCGGCGCTGGGGCCTGGTGAGCCGCCATGTGCTCGGCAGCGACTTCTCGGTGGAGGTCGAGGTGCGGCGCGGGGCCGGCGGCTTCGTGCTGGGCGAGGAGACGGCGCTCATGGAATCGCTGGAGGGCCGGCGCGCGATGCCGCGGGCCAAGCCGCCCTTCCCGGTGGAGGCCGGGCTCTGGGGCCGGCCGACCGTCATCAACAATGTCGAGACGCTCTTCGCGGTGCCGCTGATCGTGGGCCGCGGCGCCACCTGGTGGAAAAGCCTGGGACGCGGGCATGGCATGAAGTGCTTCGGGCTCTCGGGCCATGTGCGCCGGCCCGGGCTCGTGGAGCTTCCGATGGGCGCCACCCTGCGCGACCTCGTCGAGGGCCTGGGCGGCGGCGTGGCCGCCGGCCATCAACTACAGGCGGTGCTCGTCGGCGGTCCCTCGGGCAGCCTCATCCCGCCGCGGCTCCTCGACGAACCGATGGTGCCGGGCGGCGCGGTGAGCCCCGGAACGGGGGGCGTCGCCGTGCTCGACGAGCGGGCGTCGCTCCGTGACGTGATCCGTACCTTGCTAGACTTCAACACGCGCGAGTCCTGCGGCAAGTGCACGCCGTGCCGGGAGGGCACGGCGCGGATGCGCGACTTGCTGGACGGGCGAATCGCACTCGGCCCCGAGGCTGGTCTACCCGTGGGCGAGCTCGCCGAGGTCGTCCGCTTGGCCTCACTCTGCGGGCTCGGTCAGGCGGCACCGCTCTCGGTCCTCTCGGCCCTCAAGGAGTTTCGCGAAGAGTTCGCCGATCTCCGCTGAACGTGTATGATATTTCGGCAGTAGTCGATGTCCCTCGCGTCGATGTCCCTCGCGATGGATGGGATCGCGAATGACGATCACACTCCGCATAGACGGCTCGGACGTCGAAGTCCCGCCGGGCGCCACGGTCCTGGACGCCGTGAACCGCCTCGGGCTGCCCTTGCCTCAGCTCTGCAAGGATCCTGACCGCCCCCCGCTGGGCGCCTGCCGCACCTGCCTGGTTCACGTGGAGGGCCAGCGCGGCTTTCCCGCCGCCTGCCACCTGCCGGCGCGGGACGGCATGGTGGTCGAGACGCGGCACGAGGGCGCCGTGCAGCTGCGCCGAGCGGTGCTCGACCTCACCCTGTCCATGCTGAGTCCATCGGAAGAGCGCGACGGGTTCGGACAGGTGGGGGTGGCGGCCGCGCAGCATGCGCTGGCCCGGCCCACCTGGGCGCCGCAGCATCGGTTCGCGATCGATGCCTCCAAGTCCTTCTTCGTCCTCGACCGCGAGGCCTGCATCCTCTGCGGCCGCTGCACCACCGCGTGCGCCGACGTGCAGTACATCGGGGCCATTTCCATGGTGGGTCGAGGCCACGACGCGCGTGTCGGGGTGGCGGCCGACGGGCTCATGTCTGCCTCAATCTGCACCTCCTGCGGCCAGTGCGTGGCCACCTGCCCCACCGGCGCGCTGCGTCCCAAGGAGCAGCCAGCAAGCGCAGTCCGAACAGTCGAGACGACCTGCCCCTACTGCGGCGTGGGCTGCGGAATAACGCTCGGTGTTCGGGGGGACGGGCGTCTGGCGGGCATGGCCGACGACGCGCCCGCCAACCCCTCGAGCCGGGGCATGCTCTGCGTCAAGGGCCGCTTCGGCACGGGTTTCGTGCACGCCCGCGACCGCGTCACGACGCCCATGGTCAAGCGCGAGGGGGTATGGCACGAGGCCACCTGGGACGAGGCCCTCGACGCCGCCGCGGACGGCTTCGCCCGCAACGCCGGGCGGTTCGGGGCACTCGCGTCCGCGAAGGCCACCAACGAGGACGGCTATGTGGTCCAGAAGCTCGTCCGCCACGTCATGGGCACCAACAACGTGGACCACTGCACGCGCCTCTGCCACTCGCCCTCGGTGGAGGCCATGCTGGTTTCGATGGGCTCGGGCGCCACCTCCAACTCGTACGAGGACTACGAGGCGGCGGGCTGCCTCATGGTGGTGGGGGCGGACGCCTCCGCCAACCACCCGGTGATCGCGGTGCGCTTTCGGCGGGCGGTCGCGCGGGGCGCCCGCCTCATCGTGATCAATCCCCGGCGCGTGGAGCTTTGCGATCAGGCCGATCTCTGGATACAGGAGCGGCCGGGTACCGACGTGGCGCTCTTCAATGCCATGGCCAAGGTCCTGTTGGACGAGGGGCTGGCCAATCTCGACTGGATTCGCGCGCGGACCGAGGGCTTCGACGAGTGGGCGGCAGCGCTGGAGCCCTACACGCTCGCCTACGCAGAAGCGATGACGGGCGTGCCGGCGGACGACATCGCTCAGGCCGCGCGCTGGTACGCGCGGCCGCCCTTCGCAGGCTCCTGCCTGATCTGGGGCATGGGCATCACCCAGCACATCAACGGCACCGCCAACGCTCACGCCCTCCTGAACCTCTCCCTCGCCGCCGGGCAGATGGGGTTCCCCGCCTCGGGCATCTCGCCGTTGCGCGGCCAGAACAACGTCCAGGGCTGCGGGGACGCCGGCTGCATCCCCACCAACCTGCCCGGCTATGCCGACTACTCGGAGGGGAGCCTCGAGCGCTTCGCGCGCGCCTGGGGGCGCCGACCTCCGGCCGTGCCCGGCCTCGTGGTGACCGAGATGGTGGAGGGCTGCCTCGACGGACGCATCCGCGCCATGTACGTGGTGGGCGAGAACCCGCTCCTGTCCGAGCCGGACCTGCATCATGCCGAAAAGGCCCTGGGGCAGCTCGACTGCCTCGTGGTGCAGGACCTCTTCATGCACGAGACGGCGGAGCGCGCCCACGTCTTCCTGCCCGCCGCCGCCTTCGCCGAGAAGGACGGCACCTTCACGAACTCGGAGCGCCGCGTCCAGCGCGTGCGACGCGCGCTGCCGCCGCCCGGGCAGACGCGCCCCGACTGGTGGATCTCGGCCGAGCTCGCTCGCCGCATTGCCCGCCGGCTCGGCCTGCCCGTCACGGGCTTCGACTGGGACGACCCGAGCCAGATCTGGACGGAGCTGGCCGGCCTTTGGCCGGCCGCCGCGGGCATCTCCTACGCTCGGCTCGAGTCGGGAGGACTCCAGTGGCCCTGCCCCACGCCCGACCATCCGGGGACACGCTTCCTCTATGCGGAGTCCTTCCCGCGCGGCCGCGCCCGCTTTGTGCCGGTCGCCCAGACGGCCGCGGCGGACGAGCTGCCCGACCCCGACTATCCTTTCATGCTCAGCACCGGCCGCCTCCTCTATCACTGGCACGGCGGCACCATGACCCGCCGCGTACAGGGCTTGCTGGAGCTGGCTCCCCGGCTCGAGATCGCAGTCAACCCCGTCGACGCTCGCCGTCTGGGCGTGGAGACCGGCGCGCGTCTCCGCATGCGCTCGCGCCGCGGCGAGCTCGAAGGCTACGCCAGTCTCACCGAGGCGGTGCGGCCGGGGGCGGTGTTCGTCCCCTTCGTGAAGCTGGAGGCATCCGCCGCCAACTTCCTGACGAACTCCGCCCACGATCCTTCCGCGAAGATCCCCGAGTACAAGGTCTGCGCCGTCCGCCTCGACCGCGCCTAGCCGTCAGAGGACTAGGGCCGGGCGGACTTTCTCCAGTCGCGGATCTGGCCCGCGTGCTCGCGGTAGTGCTGCGAGGTGGTGCCTTCGAAGATGGCGCGCGCCGGCTGATCCGGAGCAAAGTGCCGATCCGGTAGCGCGGCCGCGGCCTCCATCATGTCGCGGTGGGTGGCGGCGACCTCGGCCAGGATCTCGCCGTGCCGGGCGCCCTTCCGCGCCGTCACGAAGCGAGCGTTCCACCCGTCGGCATCGTCGTACTCGCCGGCGGGATAGGGCTCCTCGCCCCGGCCGATGCGCCGCAGCGCGGGCGTCATCTCTCGATCCCAGCCGGCGATGTGGATTAGGATCTCGCGCGTCCCCCATACACCCAGGAACACCCGCTCGAGCTCCGAGTCGCTGAGGCCGCCCACGGCCTCCGTCAGCTCTCCGTAGGCCTGCTCCGCGTCGTCCAGTAGCTTCTGCTTGTCCGCCATCCCGTCCCCCCTGGGCTCTGACGAGCCGTTGATTTACAGGGAAGACACCGCAGTGCCCGGGGTGTGAAAGCCCTTCACGCCAGGCATGAGGCGAGGAAGGGGTCGAGGGCCTCGGCGAACGCCAGTGGGGCGTCCAGCACGAGGTGGTGGTAGGCGCCCGCGATCTCGACCAAGCGCACGCGGGGGACCCGCTTGAGGATGTCCTGGGCCATGGGCACGGGCAGGATGGGCGAGTGCTCGCCCCGCACCACGAGCGTGGGCGCGGTGATCCCCTCGAGCAGCGGCCAGGCATCCGCCGGCTGCCGCTCACCGCTGGTGGCCGGGTCGAAGCGATAGAGGAAGCGCCCCTCCCGCTGGGCGATGCCCTCGCGGCCGAGATGGGCGAGCAGCGCGGGATCGGCCGTGGTCTCCCGAGGCAGGAGCCGGAAGCTCGCCAGCGCGGACTCGAAGGTCTCGTGGCGCCGCGGCCCGCGATGCCCACGGTGGTGCATGGCGTTGAGGCGCTCGGGCGGCAGCGACGGGCGGCTGTCGATGATGACCAGCGCGGAGACGCGCTCCGGATGCCAGCCGGAGAAGGCCATGGAGTTGTGGCCGCCCATGGAGTGCCCGGCCAGGGCCATGCGCGGCCAGCCCATCGCTTCCATCACACCGAGCAGGTCCGAGGCGAAGTTCTCGGTGGCGTACTCCTGCGCCGGCGACCACTCGCTCTCGCCGTGGCCGCGCTGATCGAGCGACAGGATGTGGTAGCGACCTACGAAACTGGGCACCACCGCGTCGAACCAGTGGGCATGCGCGGAGCCGCCGTGAAGGAAGCAGAGCGCGGGGCGGCCCGGCGCCGGCCACTCGAGCGCGCTCAGTTTGAGCCCATTCACCATGAAGGTTCTGCGTACCGCCGAGGCACAGCCGAATCCAGGGGTAGTGGTCATGCTCGGCATTCTATACCGCGGGGCCGGGTGACCTTCCTGTCGAGCGCCGGACGCGATTTGTCAGCGGAGAGTCAGCCGGGCACCACCGAAGGCCCGTCGGCGTTTCATCGGCGGACGCGATATCGCGAACTTGGTCGCGTTCGTCTCGCTGGCAAGAGAGTTGCTCTCTCGTCGATCGGGAGGACCATCCGTGACCGACTGGCTCGCACGAGTGAAGAATTTCCTTCGGCCTGACCGCGGCGACGATTTACTTTCATCATCGCCAATGACGCTTGACCCTTCGCCCGAGCAACCACGCCGACGGCTCCTGGTCGTCGGCGCAGTGGCGCTCGGGGTGCTCTCACTCGCCGCGCTCACCGGCTACGTCCTCCTCGCCCAGCCCGCCCGGCTGCTCGCCAGCCAGGGTGCGCTCGAGCCGGTCACCGTCGAGGGACGGGTGGTCGATCCCGCCGGGAAGGCCCTGCGGCACGTCTCCGTGCACGTGGGCGAGCTGATCGCACAGACCGACGCCGAGGGCCGATTCTCCATCGGCCCCCTCGGGCCGGAGCGGTCGGCGCTGGTCAAGCTCCCGGGCTATGCGCGGCACCGCGTGGCCCTGGACGGCACCAACGTCACCGTCACGCTGACGCCACAGGCGGTCAAGGCGGCCTACCTGACCTACTACGGGATCGCCGACAAGGGCATCCGCGAGCGGGTCTTCGACCTCCTCGACCGCACCGAGCTGAACGCGGTGGTGATCGACGTCAAGGGCGACCGCGGCCTCATCCCCTACCGCACCCAGGTGCCGGCCGCACTCGAGGCGGGGGCGCTCGGGCCGGTGATCATGAAGGACTTCGACAAGATCGTGGCCGATCTCAAGAGCCGCAACGTCTACCTGATCGCCCGCATCGTCGCCTTCAAGGAGAACGTGCTCGCCAATGCCCGGCCCGAGCTGGCCGTCATCGACACGCGCACCGGCAAGGCCTGGATGGACAATGAGAAGCTCGCCTGGGTGGACCCGACCCGCGAGGAGGTGTGGGACTACCTCATCGCCGTGGCCAAGGAAGCAGCCGCCAAGGGCTTTGACGAGATCCAGTTCGACTACGTGCGCTTCCCGACCGACGGCAAGCTCTCCGCCGCCAAGTACTCGAAGCCGATCACCCCGCAGGTGCGGATCGACACCATCGCCGCGTTCCTGGCCAAGGCCCGCAAGGAGCTGGGGCCGACCGGCGTCTTCCTCTCCGCGGACATCTTCGGCTACACCGCCTTCAACGACAACGACACCGACATCGGGCAGCGTATCGAGGATCTCGCGCCCCACGTCGACTACCTGAGCCCGATGGTCTATCCCTCGGGCTATCACCTGGGAATCCCCGGCTACCGCAATCCGGTGCACCACTCCTACGAGATCGTCCGCGAGAGCATCCGGCTCACGCGCAAGCGCACCGAGGGGCTGCCCGTGCAGATCCGCCCCTGGCTCCAGGACTTCAAGGACTACGCCTTCGATAAGCGCATCTTCGGGGTGACCGAGATCCGCGACCAGATCCGCGGCTCGGACGAGGGCGGCGGTACCGGCTGGATGCTCTGGAACCCCCGCAACGACTACACCGCGGCGGCGCTGCGCCCCGGCCCCATGCTGGCGAGGAAGTCGCCCACGGCCACCCAGCCTTGACCGCCCCGGCCGTCATGCGCCGGACCCGGTCGCTCGTCGTGACCGTCATCGCGGCCGGGCTCCTGGCCACGCCCCTCGGCGCGCAGACCTCACGCCCCGCCGAGCTCGCACCCAACGAGCTCGGTCGGGTGATGATCCTCGAGTACCACAAGATCGACCACCCGGAAGAGCGCTGGACGCGGACGCCCGCCAACTTCCGGCGCGACCTGGAGCGCCTGCGTGAGCGCGGCTACCGCCTGGTGAGCCTCGGCGACTATCTCGACGGCCGCATCGCCCTGCCCAAGGGGACCACGCCGCTCATCCTCACGCTGGACGACTCCTCGCCGGGCCAGTTCCGCTACGTCGAGCGGAACGGGGGCTGGGAGATCGATCCGGACTGCGCGGTGGGCATCCTGGAGCAGTTCGAGCGCGAGCACCCGGAGTTCGGCCGCGCCGCCACCTTCTACGTGCTGCCGGGGGCGAGCCCGCCCAACCGGCTCTTCAACCAGCCCGACCTGGTGGGGAAGAAGCTCGCCTATCTCAAGAGCCGCGGCTACGAGATCGGCAATCACACGCTCTGGCACGCCAACCTCGCCAAGTACGACGAGGCGACGGTGCGGAAGCAGCTCGCGGAGGCGCAGGAGTGGGTGCAGCGCCACCTGCCCGGCTTTCGCTTCCGCTCCCTGGCCCTGCCGATGGGCGCGTACCCGAAAGACCTGGCCTGGGCCGTCTCCGGCGGGGTCAACGGCACCGCCTATCGCCACGACGCCATCTTGATGGTGGCGGGCGGCGCCGCGCTCTCGCCGCACGCCCGGGGCCTCGATCCGTACCACCTGCCCCGCATCCAGGCCACCGAGGTGGAGCTGGGCTACTGGATCAACTACTTCGACAAGCGTCCCGAGGAGCGCTACATCAGCGACGGGGACGCCGCCACCATCACCGTCCCCGCGGGCAAGGCCGCGCAGGTCCGACCCCCGGGAGGCGCCCGAGTGCTCGAGCGCCGATGAGGGAGCCCGCGCTCAGTACATGAGGTACGACGCGCGGCGCTGGAGAAAGGTCGCCCGATCGGCGTCGGCCCAGCTCCAGATGCGCGTCAGCGTTTCCTTTCGCAGAAGAGCCCAGATGGTGGAGCGGTTCACCAGCAGGTTCTGGATGGCCGCGGGCCGGAAGTTCGCCGGGTAGCGCTCGAACAGCACGCGCGCGATCGCAAGCCCCATCGGCGTGGTCTGAAGGAGCTCGCGCTCGGTCACCACGAGGCGCACCCCACCCAGCGGCTCGCCCTTGAAGACGCTGGCGGTGGGCGTGAAGCGAATGGGCTCGAACCGGACCCCGGGCAGCGCGAGCGCGTTGAGCGCCTCGGCCAGCCCGGCGGGGTCGCCGATCCACGGGGCGCCGATCACCTCGAAAGGCATGTCGGTGCCCCGCCCCACCGAGAGATTGGTCGCCTCGAGCAGGCCGACGCCCGAGTAAAGCAGGGCCTGCTGCGGCGACCGGATATTGGGCGACGGGTTCACCCACGGCAGCCCCGTCTCGTCGAACCAGCGCCGCCGGTCCCAGCCCTCGAGGGGAATCACCGTCAGCGCCACGTTGATCCGCCGCTCCGCCACCACCATCTTGGCGAACTCGCCGATGGTCATGCCCGTCCGAACGGGGATGGGGTGGGGCGAGGTGAACGACCGCAGGTCCGCGTCCATGAGGGGGCCCTCGACCATGCGGCCGGTGAGCGGGTTGGGGCGATCGAGCACAATCACGGGGATCCCGCGTCGCGCGCCCTCTTCCAGGACGTAGACCAGCGTCGTCAGGTAGGTGTAGTAGCGGACTCCCACGTCCTGGATGTCGAAGACGACGGTGTCCACGCCGGCCATCATCGAGGCCGTGGGCCGGCGCTCGGAGCCGTAGAGGCTCCAGATGGGCAGCCCGGTGGCGACGTCGCGCCCGTGGGGCACGTTGGCGTCCAGCTGGCCGGTGATGCCGTGCTCCGGCGAGAAGATGGCGCGCAGGCGCACGCGCGGCGCGGCCGCGAGGAGATCGATGTTGCGGCGGCCCTGGGCGTCGACCCCGGTCTGATTGGTCACGAGCCCCACCGAGCGGCCGACCAGGGGGGCGAAGCCCTGCGCCGCGAGCTGATCGAGCCCGGTGCGCGTGGCGCCCGTCCGCGCCGCGCTGCCGTCGGCGGCGGGGGCGAGGATCTCGGGCAGCGCGGTGGCCCCCGGGGACGGCGGGCCGCTGGGCGCGAAGAAGGCCGCCCCCACCACTCCGCTCACCCGCCGGCGTAGGTCGACCACATTGCCCTTGCCGTAGGGATGGACGCGATTCGTCAGGATGATGGCGTAGACGCCGCTCGCGGGGTCGATCCAGATCGAGGTGCCGGTGAAGCCGGTATGGCCCACCGAGCCCATCGGGAAGAAGGACCCCAGCGCGCGCGAGTAGGCGGAGGACATGTCCCAGCCCAGCCCCCGCGTGGTCTCGCCGATCTGATGGGGAACCAGCATGGCCTTGATGCTGGATTCCTGCAGATAGCGCCTGCCGTCCAGGTCGCCGCCGCGCACGAGCATCCGGCAGAAGCGCGCGAGGTCGTCAGCGGTGGAGAAGAGGCCGGCATGCCCGGCCACCCCGCCCAGCATGCGGGCGTTCCCGTCGTGCACGATGCCGCGCAGCATGCCCGAGCCCAGCATCTCGGTGGGAGCGAGCCGCGACTTCCAGTCCGCGGGAGGATGGAAGGCGGTGTCCTTCATCCCCATCGGCTGATAGAAGCGCTTGTGCATGAACTGATCGAGTCGCTCGCCGCTCACGCGGCGCACCAGCTCACCGAGGAGGATGAAGCCGGTGTCGCTATAGTGAAACGTACTGCCCGGCGTGTAGGCGAGCCCCGACCGGGCGAGGAGCCGCGCCGCCTCCGGAAAGCCGTGCGGGATCGCGGTGGGCGAGGGCAGATCGGGAAAGCCCGCGCTGTGCGTGAGCACCCGGCGCACGGTGATCTCGCGCTGGCCGGGCGCGCCGAATTCGTGGAGATAGCGGCCGAGCGGCTCGTCCAGGCCGATCTTGCCCTTCTCCACGAGGGCCATCACCGCCGGCAGCGTCGCCACCACCTTGGTGAGGGAGGCGATGTCGTAGATCGTGCCGGGCGTGAGCTGCTCGGGACGCGGCACGAGCGCGCGCAAGCCAACCGGCCTGCGATAGGCGATGCGGTCGCCCTGGCCGACGAGGATCATCGCCCCGGGCACTTCGCCGGCGGCGATGGCGTCACGAGCAGCATCCTCGAGGGCGCTCAGATCGGGCAAGGGCTGGGCATGGAGAGTAGCCGGCCGCGCCAGCCAGATGCCCAGCAAGCCCACGAGCAGACCGATCAGCGCCGCCCCGAGCCGCATGCCTCTATCATACGTGCTAGGCTTCGCTCCGATGCAGCGCATCTTCGTCACCGGCGGCACGGGCTTCGTGGGCAAGTACGTCATCCGGGCCCTCATCGCCCAGGGGTTTCTCGTCCGCACCCTCGTGCGTCATGGATCGGAGCGCGATCTCCAGGGTTTCGAGTCCATCGAGCGCGTGCCGGGCGACGTGCTGAAGCCCGACCCCCTGCCCGCCTCCGTCGAGGGCTGCGCCGCGGTCGTGCACCTCGTGGGCATCATCCGTGAGCACCGGAGCCGCGGCGTCACCTTCGAGGCCCTGCATACGCGAGCCACCCAGAACATGCTCGCGGTGGGCAAGGCCGCCGGGGTGAAGCGCTTCGTGCACATGAGCGCGCTCGGGACCCGGCCGGACGCGGTCTCGCGCTATCACCGGACCAAGTGGGCGGCGGAGGAGGCGGTTCGGGCCAGCGGCCTCGACTGGACGATCTTTCGCCCCTCCGTCATCTTCGGCCGTGGCGACGAGCTCGTCACCATGCTCGCGGGCATGGTGCGGCGGCTGCCCGCGGTGCCGGTGCTCGGCTCGGGGCGCTATCATCTGCAGCCGATCGCGGTCGAGCAGGTGGCCGAGGGCTTCGCGCGCGCCGTGCGGAATCAGCGCAGCGTCGGCAGGGTGTACGAGGTGGCCGGCCCCGCCGACTACCCGTTCGTCGAGATCCTCGACCGCATCGGGCGCGCGCTCGGCCGGGCGCGCGTGCGAAAAGTCCATGTCCCGCTCGGCCCCGTGCGGATCGCCACCTCGCTCATGCAGGCCCTGCCCTTCTTTCCCGTGACGCGCGATCAGCTGACCATGCTCCAGGAGGACAGCGTCGCCGACCCCACCGCCTTCCACGCGGACTTCGGGATACGCCCCGAGCCATTCGACGTGGGCCTCGCGCGCATGCTGGCGGACGAGCGCGGGGCGGCGGGCTAGGCATGGCGGAGACGCCGGGCGCCTTCGGCCATCAGCACGGTGACCCGCGCAGCCTCGCGCAGCGCATCGAGGCCCAGCTGCGCGCGCGCATCGCGGAAGCCGCGGAGATGGCGAGCCTCGATCTCCTCGTCGCCCTCCGCGCCAAGGCGGGGCGGCCCGCGCCCGAGGACGGCAACGAGCGGGATCGCGCGGAGCTATCCGCCCTGACCTTCGACTTCCTCGCGCATCTGCGGACGGCGCTCGCGGCGGCGCTCGCCGAGGCGGACCGGGGCGCCCTCGAGGGCACCGAGCGAGCCGCCGCCGACGCGCAGGCCCGCGCGCTCGCCGGCCATGCCTTCCTCGCCCGGCGCCTGGCCGACTACTGGCAGCGCTTCGAGGCGGGCCGCCAGGCCTTCGCCGAGAGCCGCCTGACGTCCTTCGGCCAGGACAAGGGGTGGCTCAAGCGCATCTTCGGGTCTTAGGCGGGGCTCCTAGGCGGCGCGGCGGTCGGGCTCGCTGTCCGCCGTGGCCGCCCGGAGGCGGGAGAGGGCCCAGAGATCGGCGCAGTCTTCCAGCGCGCGCCGCCACTCCTCGTAGCCGGCCAGAAGCCGGAGGCGCACCGCGGCCAGCCGCGCTTCCGCTTCCTCCGTGCGCGCCCGGCCCTCGGGATCCAGTGCGCCCACACCGGGACCCGCCTCGGGCGAGGCGGCAATCCGATCCAGTAGCCGGGCAAGCTCCGACCGGAGCAGGCGATCCAGGGGGGTGCCGGTGAGTGGGCTCGTTTGGCGAGTCATACGAAGCCTCCTTCCGCTTCAGCGTGTTCTACCACTAAACACCTGAGGAGTGACCGTGTCAAGCCGGTCTTGACTGGAGGTGGAGGGTCCCCCACAGTCGCCCGGATGCCGCTCACGCGGGACGCTCGGCTGATCTTCCTCGCCAAGAGCATCCGTACCTTCTGCTATGGATCGCTCGGCGTGCTGGTCCCCGTGCACCTGGCCCGCCTCGGCTTCGACGCCTGGGAGCTCGGCCTCGCCGTCACCTTGACCTTGCTGTCGAGCGCCGCGCTGACATTCGCCGTGCAGCGGCCGGCCCAGCGCTGGGGCCCGCGCGCGGCGCTGGTCGCGCTGGCGGCGCTGAGCGTGATCGCGGCCGCGCTCTTCCTCTTCACGCGCGATCCGTGGCTGGTGGTGCTGGCCGCCATGCTGGGCAACCTCGCGGTGGGCACCGGCGAGACGGGCCCCTTCCAGGCGCTCGAGCAGGTGGTGGTGACGCGGGCGTCGGCGCGCGACGCCCTCACGCGCACGCTGAGCCTCTACAACCTCACGGGCTACGTGGCTTCGGCCTTCGGGGCGGCGCTGGTGGCGCGCCTGGACTCACCCACCGCCCTCTTCGCGATCTTCCTCGGCGGCGCCCTCGCGCAGGTGCTCGCGTACGCGCGCATGCGCCCCTGGACCCCGCCTCCGCCCGCGGCGCCCGGCCGGGCCGCGGCGCCCTCTCGCCCCCTCGTGCGGCGGATCGCGGCGCTCTTCGCCCTGGACTCCCTCGCCGGGGGCTTCGTGATCCAGAGCCTCGTGACGTACTGGTTCTACACGCGCTTCGGCATGGATCTGGCGCAGCTGGGCTGGATCTTCTTCGGTACGCAGATCCTATCGGGGCTCTCGTTGCTCCTGGCCGCCCGGCTCGCCCCGCGCCTGGGCCTCGTCAACACCATGGTCTTCTCGCATCTCATCTCCAATGTCCTTCTGATCGCGCTCGCCCTCGCGCCCACCGCCGGGGCGGCGGTGGTCCTGCTCCTGGCGCGGCACCTCCTCTCGCAGATGGATCTCCCCACCCGGCAGACCTTCCTCATGCTCGCCGTCGAGGATCACGAGCGCGAGCACGCGGCCACGCTGACCAATACGAGCCGCACGCTCGCCCAGTCCGTGAGCCCGACGCTGACGGGCTGGATCATGCAGGGGCTGTCGCTGTCGGCGCCGTTCGTGCTGGGCGGCGGGCTGAAGATCGTCTACGACCTGCTGCTCTACGTCACGATCCGGAACGTGCGGACGCGCTGAGGCGGCGGCGGGCCCTATCGCGCGAGCGCGCGCGCGAGGATGCGGTCGACGAGGCTCGGGAAGAGGGCGGACAGGCCCGCAAGCAGCCAGGTCGGCCGGTACGGGTAGACCTCCGGGCGCGGGCGGCGCACGCAGCGGAGAATGGCGCGCGCCACCCGGTCGGCCGACTGCACCGGCCCCGTCCGCGTCATGCGCATCCGCCGCGTCTCCACCTCGTGGAATTCGGTGGCAGTGTAGATCGGGTACACGAGGCTCACGTGGATGCCCGTGCCGCGCAGCTCCAGGCGCAGGGCCTCGCTGACCCCGCCCATCGCGAACTTGGTGGCGGCATAGGCGGCGCGGCCGGGCATGCTGCGCCGGCCGACCACAGACGAGACGTTGACGATGTGCCCGCGTCCCTGCCGGCGCATGTGCGGCAGCGCGGCCTGGCTCGCGACGATGGTGGCAAGGAGATTCAGCTCGAGCAGCTCGCGGAACTCGGCGGGCGTCGTGTCCTCGAAGCGGGCGGCGAGGCCACGGCCGGCGTTGTTGACGAGCACGTCCACGCCGCCGCATCGCGCCGCGACCTCGTCCACCATAGCGCGAACCGCCCGCTCGTCGGTGACGTCGAGGGCGAAGGTGGACACCTCCGCCCCGGCCCCGTGAAGCTCGGCGGCGAAGCGCTCCAGGCGATCCCGACGGCGCGCGCAGAGCGCCAGCCGCATGCCCGCCCCCGCAAAGGCCCGGGCGGTCGCGGCGCCGATGCCGACCGAGCCGCCCGTGATGATGGCGACCCGTCCGGCCGGGTCAGCCACGCGGGGCGCCGAGGGCGCAGGAGATCCAGTAGCGGTTGCGCGCGATCCAGCGGTAGGCGATCGGCGCGAGCAGACGGGCGCCGGGTACCCGGAAGAGCGCGGCCGCCCAGCGCCAGCCGCGCAGACGGCGGAGAATTTCCGGAAGGGCGGCGGCCCCGCCCAGGATGCGGCCGTCCGGGAGGACGAGCTGAATCGCCTCCAGGCAGGTAGCCTCCGCGAGGGCGGGATAGCGGGCACGCCGCTCGGCAGCCTGGCAGGGCAGGAACTCGAACGCCCCGGCCCGCGCGCGGCGCGAGACCCAGCCGACGCTGCCCTGGCAGAGGCCGCAGGCGCCGTCGTAGATCACGACCGCCAGGCCCGGCATCCCCTCGTCGTTCGGAGCCTCCATGAGGCCATTCTAGGCGCTCCGGGGCGACGCCGAAACCTCTCTCAGCGGTAGGCGCAGGGCGGCGTGGGCGTACGCCACACCACCGAGGGCAGGTGGCGCCCGTCGGCGAAGAGCCCCTGCTGCACGGGCGGCTGCTCGCGCGCGAGCCGCCGTCCGCCCAGCGTGAGGAAGTAGCCGGCGCGCGGGATGTCGACGCCGAGGCGGCGGAGGTCCTCCGCGCCGCGCAGCGCCACACGGCGCCGCTCGGTCACGATGCGCTCCGCCGCGCGGGGACCGATGCCCGGCACGCGCAGCAGCAGGTCGTCCGGCGCGCGGGCGACGTCCACGGGGAACTCCGCGGGATGGGCCAGGGCCCAGGCCGTCTTGGGATCGAGATCCAGCGGGAGGTTACCGTCGGCGCCGAATGGCAGCTCGTCGAAGCGAAAGCGATACTGCCGCAGGAGATGCTCGGCCTGGTAGAGGCGAAACTCGCGGGCCGAGGGCGTGGGCGGCACCCCTTCCATGGGCGTGCCCGCCACGGGCTGGAAGGCACTGAAGTGGGCGTGATGGAGCAGGCCCTGCCCCTCGAGCCGGCCCACCAGACCCAGGATCTCCCGGTCCTGCTCGCCCTGGGCGCCCACGACGAACTGCGTGGTGGTGCCCATGCGCGCCGGACGATCGGGACGGCCCTCGATCCGCCCGTCGCGCGACAGGCGCCCCGCCAGCTCGAGGCTCGGCAGGAGATCGCCGGCGAGGTCCTTCTCCTTGGCGAGGCGCCGAACCACGTCAGGGCGCGGGCCCTCGAGGTTGATCGACACCCGATCGCAGAGGCGCGCCGCCTCGCGGACCTGATCGCGCTGGGCGCCCGGTAGGACCTTGAGGTGAACATAGCCGGTGAATCCCTCACGTCGCCGGAGCACGTGCACGGCGTCGAGCATGCGGTCCATGGCGCGTTCGGCGCGGCCGGGCACGCCCGACGTCAGGAAGAGGCCGCTGACGAGTCCGGCCCGGTGCGCCTCGATGAAGGTGCGCGCGACCTCCTCCGGCGCCAGCGCGGTGCGCTTGACCCTGCCGCCGCAAAAGGTGGGGCAGTAGCCGCAGGACAGCGAGCAGGCATTGGTCTGCATGATGCGCATCAGGGAGGTGGTGCCGCGTCCGGGCACGCGCACCTTCCGGATGCCGACGGGGTCCTCGGCCGCGCCTGGGGCCCGGGACCGCCGCGGGAGGGGCATGCCGTGCTCCCGGTCGTCGGTTGCCGCCTCGGAGAGAATAGCGAGTCGCTCGCGCCGGTCCATGGGGTGGTCCTCCTTTCGCCAGGGAGCCATATACTAAACACACGACGAGTAGTAAAGCAAGCTCGGGCGGCCTTAAGATCCGCCCATGAAGATCACGGCCATCGACACCGTCGTGCTCTCGCTTCCCTGCACCCTCCCGATGTCGCTGGAGTTCCCCGAGCACCGGATGGTCGTCGCGACCCTTTCGACCGACGAGGGCGTGACCGGGCTCGGGTACACGCTGGCCTTCGGAGCAGGCGGGGCGGAGTCGATACAGGTCTATCTCGAGACCCGCCTCAAGCCGATGCTCGTGGGCGAGGACCCGCTCTTCGTGGAACGACACTGGGAGCGGATGTTCCGCGCCGATCGCGGCATCAAGCGTCAGGGGGTGGCGGCGTACGCCCTCTCCGCGCTCGACATCGGGCTCTGGGATATCGCCGGGAAGGCGGCCGGCCTGCCGCTCTACAAGCTCTGGGGCGCCTTCACCGATCGCGCCGAGGCCTATGGCAGCGGCGGCTGGGGCCGATACGGCGTGGAGGATCTGATCGCGGAGGCCAGGAAGTACGTGGGGCGCGGTTGCCGGTACTACAAGATGAAGATCCACGATCCCGATCCGCGCGTGAACCGCAAGCGCGTCGAAGCGGTGAGGAAGGCGCTCGGCGACGGCGTGCGCCTGATGGTGGACGCCAACCAGAAGCTCGACGTGCTGGGAAACATCCGACAGGCCCAGGCCCTGGAGGACCTCGACCTCGTCTGGTATGAGGAGCCGGTGCTCGCCGACGACATCGCCGGCTGCGCGGAGGTCGCCCGCTCGATCAAGATCCCCGTCGCGACCGGCGAGAACGCCTACTCGCGCTTCGAGTTCCGCGAGCTGATCGAGCGCCGCGCCGCCCGCTACCTCATGCCCGACGTGGGCCGCGCCAACGGCTTCTCCGAGACCATGCGCATCGGGCATCTGGCCGCCGCCCACGGGATCCCGGTGTCGCCCCACGTGGTGCACGAGATCTCGCTGCACGTGGTGGGCGCGCTCTCCAACGGCTTCTTGGTCGAGCTGATGGACTGGGCGCCCGCCGACCTCTTCGTGGAGCAGCCCCGCTGCGAGGGCGGCGTCTTCCGCATCCCCGATCGCCCCGGCCACGGCATGGCCCTGGCCCCGGGGGCGGTGGACAAGTACCGATTGAAGTAGGGGTGTGGTAGGGTCGGGCCGGTGCTGCTCGGTCCTGTTCCCACGATTCCAACGGAGGAGCAAGCCATGACGCGAACGAAGCGCATCGTCCCGATGCTGGTGGTGTTCCTGGCCCTCGTGATCCTGGCCTCACCGGGAGCCGTGTGGGCCCAACCCAAGAGCGAGCTGACGGTGGCGCTCTCGAGCTTCTCGGCGGAGACGCTCGACCCCGCCCTGCAGGGGCACAACGTCAAGTACTACCTCTCGCTCATGTTCGACTACCTCGTCGGCACCACCCCTGAGGGCCAGCCGACTCAGCAGGGGGGACTCGCCACGAAGTGGGAGAGCAGCGCGGATCACAAGCGCTGGACCTTCCACCTCCGGAAGGGCGTGAAGTTCCACACCGGCGACGACATGACGTCGGAGGACGTGAAGTTCAGCCTCCAGCGCGCCATGGGCAAGCGCTCCACCACCGGCTACGCCGGGCCGCTTCGGACCCTGATTCAGGACATCGAGACCCCCGCCCCCGACCGCGTCGTCATCGTGACCAAGGAGTCGACCCTCATCATTCCCGTCTACCTCTCCCG
>Ga0075421_100002050_pt1 | contig 23898 bp, 25 predicted proteins | sample SoiMetdeltSBSDD5_FD_75292 | JGI IMG/M metagenome (GOLD analysis project Ga0075421, IMG submission 75292) | Bulk soil microbial communities from a Populus tree surrounding site in Tennessee, USA - Soil MetaG P. deltoides SBSDD5 | ecosystem: Environmental > Terrestrial > Soil > Tree plantation...
GCGGCCCTCAGCGGCCGTTGGCGGTCCTCAGCGGCCGTCGACGACGAGCCGGCTGTCGACCCGCACGACCCCGGCGACGGCCGCGGCGGTCCGCTCGAGGTCGGCCCGGCCCGACAGGTGGGGCACCTGGCCGGTGAGGATGGCGGTGCCCTCGGCCACCTCGACCTCGGGCTGGGGCAGGTGCCAGGTGCGCGGCGACTGGGCGAGCTCCTCGCGGACCCGGCGGGCGATCTCGAGGTCGTCGGCGGACTCCAGGCGTTCCTCCCAGCGGCGCCGCAACCGCTCCCGCAACTCGGCCCCGGACGTCGGCGCCAGCAGCAGGCCGGCCGCCACCCCGGCGGCGAACACCGCCAGGCGCACGAACCCGATGCGCCGTGCCAGCCGGTATCCCGTGCCCGCCCCGAATCTCACGATTGTCAACATCGCCGGCTCCTGTTCCTTACGCGAGGAGGGCGTCGACGAACTCGTCCGGGTCGAACTCGACCAGGTCGTCGACCCCCTCGCCCAGGCCGACCAGCTTGATCGGGATCCCGAGCGTGGCCTGCACGGCCAAGGCGATGCCGCCCTTGGCCGAGCCGTCGAGCTTGGTGAGCACGACCCCGGTGACGTCGACCGCCTCGGTGAACTGCTGGGCCTGGGTGAGCCCGTTCTGGCCGGTCGTGGCGTCGAGCACCAGCAGGACCTCGGTCACGTGACCGGGATCCCGGTCCGCGACCCGTCGCACCTTGCGTAGCTCTTCCATGAGGTTGGTCTTGGTGTGGAGGCGACCTGCCGTGTCGCCGAGCACCAGGTCACTACCCCGCGCGGCTGCGGCCTGTACGGCGTCGAAGATCACCGCCGACGGGTCGCCGCCCTCGCTGCCCCGCACGATGTCGGCGCCCGCGCGCTCTGCCCAGGTGGTCAACTGCTCCGCCGCGGCGGCGCGGAACGTGTCACCGGCGGCCATGGTCACCGTGCGGCCGGCCGCGGCTTGCTGCCGGCCGATCTTGCCGATGGTGGTGGTCTTGCCCACGCCGTTGACGCCGACGAACAGCCACACGTTGGTCTCGCCCTCGTCGTAGCGGAGGCTGCGATCGCCTTCGGCGAGGAGCGCCTTCAGCTCGACGCCGAGCCGCTCGAGCAGGTCCTCGGGGTCGCTGATGCCCTCGTCCTTGGCCACGGCCCGCAGGTCGTCGAGGATGCGCTGGGTCGACGCCACGCCCACGTCAGCCCGGATGAGCGCCTCCTCCAGCTCGTCCCAGGTCTGGGCGTCGACCTTGCGGGAGCGGATGGCGCTCAGGTAGCCCCCGAGCGTGCCCCGGGCCTTGCCGAGGCGCTCCCGGAAGGTGGGTGGGCGGCGTGCAGGGGGCGCCTCGACCGTGGGGGTCGCGGTGGCTGTCGCGGTCGCCGTGCCGGTCGGGGCCGCTTCGTCGGTCGGCGCCGGGGGCTCGTAGGGCACGCCCCGATCGGAGCGGCGGGAGACGAAGAATGCGCCCAGCGCCACGAGGACGACGGCGGCGACGACGAGGACGACGACAAGCTCCATGGCGACGGCGGAGCCTACTTGTCACGTGGACGGGCCAGCCGCCACGACCTCTGCGGGACCGGGTGGCGGTGGGATGACGACCGCACTGCGTGGCGTCGAGCCTGTCTCTCGGCGCTCCCTTGACCGCCCAATGCGAGTTTTGATGAACGATAGACAAACTTGAGGTTAACAGAAGGTAAATCTTCGTTTCGTCGAGCAGGTTGCTTCGCACAGAACCCGTGGGGGTTCTTGACCGGACCCCAGGACGGCGCGCACGCTCCAACGTCCGCCGCCCCAACGGATCCCCCTCCGGGGTCGGCCGGCGCCTCAACGACGATGCGCATCTCCCTTCGCACAAAGCTCACCTCCATCCTCGCGGTCCCTGTGCTGGCGTTGGTGGCGGTTGCCGCCCGTGGCGTTCAGCACGCGTCGGCCGACGGCCATCGGAGCCGGGTCACCGCCGACCGGATCGAGCTGTCTGTCGCGGCGACGACGGCCGCCTCCGAACTCGCGCGCGAGCGCGCCCTGTCGGCGACGAAGCTGGACCAGCCGCCCCCGGCCGCTCCCGTCACGGACGACCCCGACGACGCCACTGCCGACGATGACGACGACAGCTCGGGCGAGAGCACCACAACCTCGGCGCTGACCTCGACCACCTCGACGCCGCCAACGACCGATGCGACGACCGCAGCCCGCCAGGCGGAGCTGACCCACCAGCGGGCGCTGACCTCGCATGCCGTCGACGCGCTCCGGGCCCGCATCAGCCGTCGGGGCGAGGCCGCGAACCTCGGCAGCGCTCCGGCGCTCGACCAGCTCGGTCGACTCGGGGCCGCCCGGGAGGCCGTCGACACGGGCGATCGCAGTGCCAACGACGTCCTCGGCGCCTACAGCGAGATCATCGACCCGGTCCTCGACCTCGACCAGGCGGTCGCCGGGGCAGGCACGGCTGCCATGGTCGGGCAGCTCGACGCCTTCCAGGCGCTCTCCCGGGCGCTGCAGGACATGGTCGTAGAGCGGAGCCTGCTCCACTCGGCGTACGCCAGGGGAACCATCGACCTTGCGACCTACCACCACCTCGTCGACGCCGTCGCCAGCCAGCGGATCTGGCTCGACCTGTTCGAGCGGCACGCCGGTGCCACCGAGCTGGCCCGCTACAGCAAGGCGTTGGCGCTCCCGGCCACCACGACCGTCCAGCAGATGCAGGACGCGGCCGTGGCTGCCGGCGCCGGCGGGGCGGTGCAGGGTGACGCCTCGGCGTGGGGGCGGGCCATGGACGACAAGATCGATGCGCTCGACGAGATCTCGGACGACACCGCTCGGGCGCTGGCCCAGAACGCGTCCTCCCAGCGAGCGGCGGCGGGCGCCTCCCGCGGCCGGGCACTGCTGCTCCTGCTCGCCAGCCTGCTATTCGGCGGCATCCTGCTGGGGCTGCTCCAGCTCTTCGTGCTGCGGCCGATCGGCCGGATCCGGGCGGCCGCTGACCGGGCGGCCCATGTCGCGCTCCCCGCCGCGATCGAGGCCGCCCACGACCAGGGGCCTGCCGCCGGCCGGCGCCTGCTCGCCCCCCTGCCCGATGCCGGCGACCGCGACCTGGCGGCGTTGTCCCAGGCCTTCAACTCGGTGCAGTCGACTGCCTTGGCGCTGGCCACCGACGAGGCCGACCTGCGGTCGAAGGTGAACGCCGTCTTCGTCAACTTCGGGCGCCGGACCCAGGACCTCGTGACCCGGCAGCTCGGTCACATCGACGAGCTCGAGACCCGCACCGAGGACCCGGACATGCTCTCCGACCTCTTCACGCTCGACCACCTCGCCACCCGGCTGCGCCGCAACGCCGAGAGCTTGATGGTCATGGCGGGGGCGGCGTCGCCCCGGCCGTGGAGCCGGCCGGTATCGGTGGTGAACGTGGTGCGGGCAGCAGTGGCGGAGTCGATGGACTACTCCCGGGTCGATGTCGAGGGCGTCGCCCAGGGGGCCATCGCCGGCATCGCCGCCAACGACGTCTCCCACCTGCTGGCGGAGCTGATCGACAACGCCCTGGCGTTCTCGCCGTCGGAGGCACGGGTGCGCATGGCGGGCGGCTGGGTGGAGAGCGGGCAGTACCTGGTCACCGTGTCGGACGCGGGCGCCGGCATGTCCACCGGCCAACTGGCCGAGGCAAACGAGCGGATCTCGGGATCGAACGTCAGCGACCCCGGGATGTCGCGCTACTTCGGCATGTACGTGGTCGGCCGGTTCGCCCGCCGCCACGGCATCGACGTCCAACTCGTGCCGTCCCGCTCGAGCGGCGCGACGGCCGAGATACTCCTGCCCGACGAGCTGATGGTGGGCGCTCTTGCAGAATGCCAGACGACGCCTGGGAGGTAGCGGCCGGCGTGGTCCGGCCCTACCTCTTCACGAAGGGCCGGACGCGGTCGGAGACCCGCACGCTGGCCGTGGAGGCGATGCTGTCGGCGACGCCGCAGGCCGAGAAGGCCGAGGACGCCGGCCTGCTGCCGCCGGAGCAGCGACAGATCGTCGACCTGTGCCGGGAGCCCAAGTCGATCGCCGAGGTGGCGGCCAAGCTGGCGACGCCGCTCGGTGTCGTACGGGTTCTCGTCGCCGATCTGGCCGACTGCGCATTGCTCGAGATCTCCGAGCGTGAGCCGGACCTCGCGTCCGACGTCGCCTTGCTGCAACGGTTGATCGCCCGGGTGAAGTCGATCCCGGCCTAGAACCGCTGTTCGCAGTAGAGCGTCAGCGATGCGAGGTGGTGCTCCCAGCCGTCCCGGTGGGTGCGGACGAGCGCGGCCCGCTCGTCGGGGTCGTCCCACTGCTCCCAGCCGCTGTGGCGGAGGCGCACGAAGCAGCCATCGCGGTGCTGGGCAAGCGTGATCTCGACGTAGGTCACATAGGGCCAGCCGTGGTCGGCCCAGGTCAGCGCCAGGCGGACGCCGGGGATCGACTCGACGACCTCGCCCGATGTGACGAGCCGGCGACCGGTCGAGTCGACCCACGGCTCGACGAAGGCCCCGCCGACCTCGGGGTCGAGCAGGACCCCCGGTGCCCACCACTCGCGGATGGCGGTGTCATCGGTCAGTGCCAGCCACACGCGCTCCGGCGAGCGGGCGATGACCACGTGCAGTTCGATGTCAGGCCCAGCGTCAACCATGTCGGTTCCTCGGTCTTCATCTCTGGCGGCGCTCCCTGTCCTTCCTTGATCGGTTCGCCTCGCTGTGCGAACGTATGTTCGATCGTACCGAGGAGGGCTGCCTATGCCAACCGAAATCCCGAACAGCGATTGACAACTGAAATCGGGACGCGCTGGTGTGTCGGCCGTGCTGGTCATCGCCGTCGTCGTGGTGCTGCCGCTGGTGGTCGCCATCGGCATCGCCCTGCTCCTCCGCTTCGCTACCGCTAAGGACTCGAGCTCCGGCTGACTCGGGCCCGGTAGGCGGATGGGCGCTCGCCGGTCAGCCCCTGGAACGCCCGGGTGAAGGCGCTGGGGCTGTCGAAGCCGACGGCGGTGGCCACGTCGAGGATGGTGCGGCTGCCGCCGGGGCCGCCGGTGCCGTCGGCGAGCAACGTCATGGCCCGCAGCAGCCGGCTCTGGAGCAGGTAGGTGCGCCACGTCATGCCCGTCGCGGCGACGAAGCGACGGCGCAGCGTCCGCTCCGACAGGCCCACCGCTCGGCAGACGTCGCTCGCCGTTGCGCTCGCGAGGTGGGTGTCCGTGAAGGCGATGACGTCGGCGATCACGGGGTCGGCGGTCGTCGGCAGCCAGAGGGGCGCCTCTTCGTCGAGCCAGTCGAGGACCAACCGGGCGAGGACGTCGAAGTAGGCATCGGCCGTGACGTCGCTCTCGGGCCGCTCGATCGGCCAGCGGACGCCGTAGGCGATCATCTCTCGGATGACCGGTGCGGCAGCCAGCACGCGAGCGCGGTCGTCCGGGCCCGGCAGCATCGACGGCTCGAAGAACACCGACACGGACGTCACGTCGAAGAGGGTCGTGAGGTGGGGAAGGCCGGCCGGGATCCAGATCGCCTGCTGTGGCGGCAGGAGGTAGTGACCGGTGGGCGTCTCGACCTCGGCCACGCCCCGCAAGGCGTACTCGACCTGGTGGTACGGGTGCCGGTGCCAGCCGGTGACGACGTCGTGGCCCTCCCAGAAGAACGTGCCGGCTCGGACCGTTGGCGCCGAGCGTAGGTCGATCGACCGGACGTTGGCCGGTTCGGGCAGATCATTGGCCGGACGCGCAGAGATGGCCACTGCGGAAGGAGCGTACTCATGGAGCCATGAATGAAGCCCACCTCAACTACCTCGCCAGCCCCGACTGGAAGCGCCAGCTGGAGACCGACCTGTTGCCATGGATCGAGCGGGTCGCGGACCTCGGCGACGACGTCCTCGAGGTCGGGCCGGGCCCCGGCCTGACCACCGACATCCTCCGCACGCGCACGGAGCAGGTGACCGCGGTCGAGATCGACGATGCCCTCGCGTCCGGCCTGACCGAGCGGCTCGCCGGGACGAACGTCGAGGTCATCCACGGCGACGCGTCGGCCACCGACCTCGCGGCCGATCGGTTCACCGCGGCGACGTGCTTCTCGATGCTGCACCACGTGCCGTCCGCCGACGCCCAGGACCGCGTCCTCGCGGAGATCCTCCGGGTGCTCCGGCCGGGCGCCGGGCTCTTCGCCGTGGACGCCCGCGACCTCGACTGGCTCCGCGACGCGCACGAGGACGACACCTTCGTCCCCCTCGACGAGACCACCCTCGTCGACCGGCTGCTGGAGCTGGGCTACGCCAGCGTCGACCTCGACGTCACCGACTACGAGCTCCGCTTCGTCGCCCGCAAGGCCGGCTGACCGCCCGCTCCCGAGCTCAGATCGGGTTGAAGTGGTAGGTGCCCTCGTCGGCGTGCTCCACGTGGCCGGCGGGGGCCGCTGCGAAGTGCGTGCCGAGGGCCAGGTGGCCTTCGGTCGCGAGGCGGGAGAGCATCGACCGGCGGGTGCTCAGGGCCTGGGCAGGGTCGGCGTCGGAGACGAAGCCCAGGGTCGGCTGCTCGCACTGCACGGGGTGGTGGATGAAGTCGCCGGTGATCAGCGCCCGCTCCCCCGCCGACTCGATCCACAACGAGGCGTGCCCTGGTGTGTGGCCCACCGTCGGCTCGAGGCGCAGCCCGAGGCCGAGGTCGGCGTCGATCTCGATCATGTCGGCGAGGCCGGCATCGAAGATTGGCGAGATCGAGTCCTCGTCGATGGCGGGGTTGTCGCCCTCGTCGGTGCTGCGCAGGAAGTCGAGCTCGGGCTGGACGAACAGGTGCCGGGCCCGGGGGAAGGTCGGGACCCAGCGGCCGTCGACGTTGTGGGTCGACCAGCCGACGTGGTCGACGTGCAGGTGGGTGTAGACGACCAGGTCGATCTCGGCCGGGTCGAAGCCCGCCGCCCGGAAGCGCCCCATGAAGGGCCACTGCTGGTCGTTCCAGAACGGCAGCTGGCGGGGCTTGCCGTTGCCGATGCACGGATCGACGACGACGAGCCGACCGTGGGTCTCGACCACGAACGCCTGCACCCGCATGCTCAGGTTGCCGACCTCCGGCCCCGCAGCCGGGAAGAAGAACTGCGGCGGGATCCCCTCGGTCTCAGCCTCGACGACGCTCGTGATCCGCGTATCCCCGACCGCCCAGCTCTGCGTGTCCTCAGCCATCCCGGCAGGCTAACCCCGTTACTTGACCTTCGGGTCAAGCCCCGTGTCACCCTCGCCACACCGCTCAGGCCGCCAACGACGCCCTCGGTCCACGGCGAGATCGCGATCGAGGCACCCGGCCGCCACGCCGCACGACAGAGACCAACACCAGCCGGTCCAGCCGCCGGTGACCGCTCCGATCGGTCGCCGGGGGTGGGGCGCCGGCGGGCGGGGCCGCTAGGCGCCGGCGGTTACTTTTTCGCTGATCACCTTGGAGGAGCCGGCGGGTTGCATGGTCACGCCGTAGAGGCAGTCGGCGGCTTCCATGGTGCGCTTCTGGTGGCTGACCACCACCAGCTGGGCTTCCTGGCGGAACTCGGCGATCAGGTCGAGGAACCGGTGGAGGTTCACGTCGTCGAGCGCCGCCTCGACCTCGTCCATCACGTAGAACGGCGACGGGCGGCTGCGGAACACGGCGAACAGGAAGGCCAGGGCGGTCAGGGAACGCTCGCCACCCGAGAGCAGCGACAGCTTCTTCACGTTCTTCCCCGACGGCTTGGCCTCGATCTCGATGCCGCAGTTCAGCAGGTCGTCGGGGTTGTTCAGTCGTAGCCCACCCTGGCCGCCGGGGAACAGCATGGTGAACAGCTGCTCGAAGTTCTCCGAGACGTCGGCGTAGGCGGCGGCGAACACCCGCACGATCTCCTCGTCGACGGCTTTGATGACCTTGGACAGCTCGCGGCGGGTCGACTTCACGTCGTCCAGCTGCTCCTGCAGGAACGAGTGCCGCTCCTCCAGCGCCGAGAACTCCTCCAGCGCCAGCGGGTTGATCGGCCCCATCAGCTTGAGGTCGCGCTCCAGCTCGCGGATCCGCACCGCCGGGCTCATGCCGTCGGGCAGCTCGGGGATCGGCGCGTTGATGGCGTCGTGGGGCTCGACGTCGAGCTGGGTCCGGCACAGCTCGGTGGCCTGCTCCAGCCGCAGCCGGATCTCGGCCTCGTCCAGCTCGGCCCGCCGGCCCCGCTCCCGGGCGGCCTCCAGGGTCCGCTCGGCCTCGATGCGGGCCTTGCGGGCGCCGTCGAGCCGCATGGTCAGCGCCCGGTGGGCGTCGGTCTGCTGGCGCCGCCGCTCGTGCAGGTCGGTCAGCTGCTCCTGGATGAGCGTCGACCGGTCGGCCACGAAGGCGCCCAGCCGCTGCAGCACGGTCTCGGTCTGGTCGAGCTCGACCCGCCGGTCCTTGGCCGCGACCCACGCCTCCGACGAGTGCGACAGCCGGGCCATGGTCTCGTCCAGCCGCTGGCCGAGGAACCCCCGGCGGTCGGTGATGGCGGCCCGCCGCACCTCGACGTCCTGACGCCGGGCGGCCAGCGCCGCGGCCCGCTCGGTCAGCTGGCGGCGGGCAGCCTCCATGGCGTGCGCCCGCTGGTCGATCTCGGCCTCCTCGGCCTCGAGCGCCGGCAGCAGCAGCTCCAGCTCGCCGACCCGGGTGCGCTCCCGGGTGATCCGCTCGGTGGCCTCCTCCAGCTGCCCGGCCACCGACGCGACCTCGGCCCGGGCCTCGTCCCGGTCCTTGGTGGCCCGTGCGACCCGCTCCCGGTTAGCGGCCAGCTGGCGCCCGTGGTCGTCGAGCTGACGCCGGGTGGTCTCGTCGGCCTTGCGGGCGGCGTCCCGATCCTGCACCGCCTGCATCCGCACTGCGGTGGCGGCCTTGGCGGCGTTGGTGGCATCGGTGGCCCGCTTGGTGGCCTCGTCGAGCGCTGCGCCCGTGGCCCCGGTGGTGGCCGTGATGGCCCGCCAGCCGGCGGCGGCGAAGCGGCCGCCCTCCCGGGTGACGACGACCGCGTCGGGGTAGGCGACGGCGACGTCGATGGCTTCGGCCCAGCCGCCTTCGACGACCACGGCCGACCCGGTCAGCGTGTCGAGCAGCGCGGCGACGTCGGGGCGCCGCGGGTGGGCGTGCGACCGCACCAGCTCGGCGCCCGCCGGCAACCGGGGCGAGCCCGGCGACCGGGCCGCCTCCAGCGCGAGCACGGCGCCCGGCAGGTCGCCCTGGGCCAGCACCTCGACGGCGGCCCGACCGGCGTCGACCGAGCTGACCACCACCGCGGCCAGCGCCTCGCCGCAGGCAGCCTCGACCGCCGCCTCCCAGCCGGGATCGATCTCGACCAGGTCGAGCAGCGTCCCGAACACCCCCTCGACCCCCGAAAGCCGCTCGACCCCGGCCCGGGTCCGGGCGTCGTCCAGGGCCAGCGTGAGGGCCTCGACCCGCGCCTCCCACGAGCTCTGCTCCGCCGACGCCCGCCGCTCGCGCTCCTCGGCGGCAGTCGCCCGCTCGGCAGTCTCGGTGCGGGCCTGCTCGGCGTTCTCCCGGGCCGCGACCAGCTCGTCCTCGAGCTCCTCAGCGGCAGCGATCTCGGACGACAGCCGTGACACCTCGGCGTCGAGCCGGTCGACCTTCTGGTTCAGCTGGTCGACCCGCTGGCGGGCCCGCTCGAGGTCGGCGACCCCGCGCTCGTGGGTGCGACGCAGCCCCTGCAGCTCACCCCGCACCTCCGCAGCCTTGCCGGTCGACCCCGGCACCCCGTCGGCCCAGTGCTCTTCGTAGGACTGCTGGGCCTCCGTGAGCGCGGCCTCATCGGTCAGCAGCTCCTCCAGCTCGGGCGCCAGCTGGGTCTCGGTGGCGTCGAGCTCGCCCAGCTCCCGTTCCAGCCGGGCGGCTTCGGCTTCGAGGGTGGCGATGACCTCCTGGTCGACGAACGCCTCCCGCTCGCGGTCGAGGCCCTTCTGGCGCTCGACCAGCAAGGCGGTCAGGCCCCGGGCCTTCTCCCGCAGCGCCTCGACCCGGGCCAGCGCGTCGCCCAGGTCGTCGCCTCCCAGGGCCGACAGCTCGGTCTCGGCGGCGATGACCTCGGCGTCCAGCTCCGCCAGCCGCTGGCGGACCATGCGGTCCTCGCTGCCGGCCTCGCCCTTGGCGGCCGAAGCGTCGGCCAGGCGGCGGCGCAGCGTGGCGAGATCCCGGCCGGCGGCGTACACCTGCAGGGCTCGCAGCTCCTCGACGACCGAGCCGTGGCGGCGGGCCGCGTCGGCCTGCTTCTCCAGCGGCCGCAGCTGCCGCCGGACCTCGCGCAGCAGGTCCTGGAGGCGCACGAGGTTGCCCTCGGTGGCGGTCAGCCGGCGCTCGGACCGCTCCTTGCGGCGCCGGTGCTTGAGGACGCCGGCGGCCTCCTCGATGACCAGCCGCCGGTCCTCGGGCCGAGCGTTGAGCACCCCGTCGATCTGCCCCTGCCCGATGATGATGTGCTGCTGGCGGCCGACGCCGGTGTCGCTGAACAGCTCCTGCACGTCGAGCAGCCGGCAGGGGACGTTGTTGATGGCGTACTCGCTGTCGCCCGAGCGCCAGAGCGTGCGGGTGACGGTGACCTCGGCGAACTCGATGGGCAGCAGGCCGGCGCTGTTGTCGATGGTGATCGACACCTCGGCGCGCCCGAGTGCCGGCCGCTTGGTGGTGCCGGCGAAGATGACGTCGTCCATCTTCTGGCTGCGGACGGCCGAGGGCGCCTGGGCGCCGAGCACCCAGCCGATGGCGTCGACCACGTTCGACTTCCCCGAGCCGTTCGGCCCGACGACGACGGTGACGCCGGGCTCGAACTCGAGGGTCGTGGTGTCGGCGAACGACTTGAAGCCCTTGATCGTCAGCGCCTTGAGAAACATCGCACGCAGGTTACGCAGCCCAGATGGACCGGACGGGGACCGGAAATGACCTTTGCCGAGCGATCGAACTGCTAGAGACGAAGCAACGAGAGCTCAGACTTGGCAGTTGGGGCAGGCGAAGGTCGTCCGTCCGCCTACCCGGGTTTTGCCGACCGTACCGCGACATCTGCGGCACGCCTCGCCGGTCCGGCCCCACACCTCGAGCTCCTCCTGGAACGAGCCCGGCTTGCCGTGCAGGTCGACGAACGGGTGCGCCTCGTCGGAGGTGCCGTGGTGCTTGGTCGCCTCGTGGAGGATCTCGACCAGCGACCGGTAGAGCCGCCGGATCTCCATGGTCGAAAGGGTCGACACCTCGCGGTCGGCCCGCAGGCCGGCGTCCCAGAGGACCTCGTCGGTGTACAGGTCGCCGAGGCCCACCACGAACGACTGGTCCATCAGCAGGCCCTTCAGCTTCTCGTTGCGCCGCTTGACCAGCGCCTGGGCGAAGGAGGTCCACGAGACCGGCGACGCCACGGGGTCGAGGCCCAGCTCGGCGAGCTCGGGCACCTCGTCCAGCAGCCCGCCGGACTCGACCGCGAACACCTCGGCGTCGCCGTCGGGGTCGAGCAACCGCAGCTGCCCGCCCTGGGTGAACGACACGACCAGCGCGGTCTCCTTCTCGACCGGGTCCTTGGGCGCCGCCCGCAGCAGGCGACCGTTCTCCCCCAGGTCGAAGACGAGCACGTCGGAGTTGTCGAGGTTGGCGACCAGCAGCGATCCCTTGCGGTCGACGCTCTTGATCTTGGCGCCCTCGACGCGGGACTGGAACGCCTTCTTGCTGCCGTTGCGGCGCACGAGCTTCGCCGCGCGCGCGTCGGCCGTCTTGACCCGTCGACCGACGGTCTCGCGCTCGAGGCCGCGGCGCACGGTCTCGATCTCGGGCAACTCAGGCATCTTGCTCCTCTAGCTCGGCCACGAGCGTGGCGTAGGCGTCCCGCGCTGCGACCTGCTCGGCCTGCTTCTTCGAACGTCCGTCACCGCTGCCGCGGGGCAGTCCGATGACGGAGACCGTGGTGTGGAAGCGCCGGGCGTGGTCAGGGCCCTCGGCGTCGGTGTGGTAGCGGGGCGGCTCGTCGAAGTGCCGCGCCACCAGCTCCTGAAGTCTGCTCTTGTAGTCCTGGCCGCCCGGTCCCCCGGCGTGGGCCTCGGCGACCCGGCTGCCCAGCAGGCGCAGCACGAGGTCGTTGGCCTCGGCCATGCCGGCGGAGATGTACACGACCCCGATGACCGCCTCGAGGGCGTCGGCGAGGATCGAAGGCTTCTCCCGCCCGCCCGATTGCTCCTCGCCCTTGCCCAGCAGCAGATGGTCGCCCAGCCCTAGCTCGTCGGCCACCTCGGCCAACGTGACGGCGTTGACGACGGCCTTGCGGACGTCGGTCAGCTCACCTTCGCTCAGCTCCGGGTAGGCCCGGAACGAGAAGTCGGTGATGACCAGGCCCAGCACGGCGTCGCCGAGGAACTCGAGGCGTTCGTTGGAGTCGTGCCCGGGGTTCTCGGCGCACCACGAACGGTGGACGAGCGCCGTCGCCAGGGCATCGGTCGACGGGAGCTCTACACCGAGGCGCGCTACGAGCTTGTCGAGCGCTGGGACTGGTAGCTGGATGGATCCGATCCTTCAGACGCGGGCGAGCACGTAGTCGACCGCGTCGCGGACGGTCTTGATGTCTTCGAGGTCTTCGTCCTCGATACGGAAGCCGACGGTCCGCTCGCCCAGCTCCTCTTCCAATGCCTCGGCCAGCTCGATGAGCGCGAGCGAGTCAGCTTCGAGGTCGTCACTGAAGGAGTCGCCCTCGTTGATGGCTGACGGTTCGACTTCGAGGATGTCGGCCAAACGATCGCGGATCAGCTCGAACACCTGCTGGCGGTCGAGCGGACCCCGTTCGACATGGGTCTCGGCGGGCACGCTGTCTCTCCTGTAAAAGGCGCTGCAAATACGGCTCAGTACGAACCGGGGGCCGCAGTGTACTTCCAGCCGTGATTGTGCGCTTGTGAACGGCGGGAGTGGTGGATGGCCCGGCGTCGCGGCCGGTCAGCCGGACGCGACGACCGCTCGCAGGTGGTCGACGAGCCCGGCTTCGACCAGGTCACGAGCCACCCGCACGGCGTTGACGACGGCCGTGGCCGACGACGATCCGTGGCTGATGATGCACACACCGTTCACCCCGAGCAGCATGGCGCCGCCGTGGTTGTCGGGGTCGACCTCGGCGTAGAGCGGCAGCAGCGCCCCGACGGCGTCGTCGGCACCCTCGAGGCCCCCGAGCGCCCCGAAGATGGCGGTGGCGATGGCCTTCATGCCGCCTTCGAGGGTCTTGAGCGCCACGTTGCCGGTGAAGCCGTCGGTGACGACCACGTCGACCTCGGGGGTCATGAGGTCGCGGCCCTCGACGTTGCCGATGAACTTGGCCCCCGCCCCGGCCAGGGCGTTGTCGGCGGCCAACAGCTCGTGGGTCTCCTTGACCAGCGGCGAGCCCTTCGACTTCTCCTCGCCGATCGACAGCAGCCCGACCCGCGGCTCGACGATGCCGTAGCGCTCGCGGGCGTAGACCGCCCCCATCTGGGCGAACTGCACCAGCCACTGGGGCTGGCACTCGCTGTTGGCGCCGGCGTCGAGCAGGATCGTCGGCGTCGAGCCGAAGACCGGGATCGGCGTGGCGATGGCCGGCCGGGCGACGCCCTTGATCCGTCCCATCCGCAGCAGTGCCGAGGCCATGGTGGCCCCGGTGTTGCCGGCCGACACCATGGCCGACGCGGCGCCGTCCCGGACCAGCTCGGCCGAGCGCACCAGCGATGAGTCCTTCATGGTCCGCACGCTGGACGCCGGGTCGGCGTCCATGGCGATGACCTGGGAGGCGGCGAAGACCTCGAGGTCGCCCTTCAGGTCGGCGAGCGCCTCGGGCCGGCCGACCAGCGTGATCCCGACGCCCAGCTCCGCGACGGCTCGATGGGCACCTTCGACGATGGCGCCGGGGGCGTTGTCGCCGCCCATGGCGTCGAGTGCGACCGGCAGCATGGCTGAGGCGGCCGCGGCGTCAGTCGACTTCGATGGCCTGGCGGCCCTTGTAGTACCCGCAGTTGCCGCACACGACGTGGGGCAGCTTGGTGGAGCCGCATTGCGGGCACACGCTCCGCGACGGGGCGTCCAGGCGCCACGCGCTGGCTCGACGGCTACGGCTCTTCGCCTTGGAGGTCTTCTTCTTGGGAACGGCCATGGGTCTTCCTGCGACGCGGCTGACGAGCCAGAGGGCTCGCGGACGAACCGGGCAACACTATCGGTCGAAGCGGAGCTGATCCAAGGCCGCCCAGCGGGGATCGGCGGGGGCTTCGCCGTTGGACTCCTCGGTCACGATCGGGTGCTCTTCGGGGTCGGGCCCGGCGCAGTCCTCCTGGCACAGCGGCGCCAAGGGCAGGGCCAGGGCCAGCGCCTCCCGTAGCGGAGGTCCGAGGTCGATGGTCTCGTCGTCGGTGGGGAACGTCTCGCCCTCGACCGGGTCGGGCTCGAAGACCTCCCGCAGGTCGAGCGCCAGCTCGCCGCCGACCGGCTCGAGGCAACGCCGGCACTCCCCCTCCCAGGGCGCGGTGACGGTCCCCTGCACGATGACCTGCTGGCCCTGGGACTCGATGGTGGCGTCCAGCACGACGACCGCGTCGTCGGGGACCCGGGCCGTGCTCAGCGCCACGCCGGGCAGCGGCCCGGCCAGCGCCAGGTCCTGCTGGCGGCCCGGGACCGCGAGCACCTCCGCCAACTGCACCACGAACGGTGAACGGGTCATGCCCGAATTCTGCCTCCCCGCCGGGTGGTCTCAGTCGTCGTCGAGGTCTTGGTCGAAGACGGTCTCGGTGTCGTCCTCGTCGACGTCGTGCTCGGCCTCGGGCTCGTCCTCGTCCGGGTCGCCGAAGGGCTCGCCGTCCTCGTCGCTCGGGCGCAGCTTCTCGCGGCCGTGGGCGACCGCGGCCATGGTGCGCTCCAACACCGTCTCGAGCTTGGCGAGACGCTGGTCGCAGTACTCGTCGCACTCGCTGGCGAGCCGGGCGGCGTCGGCGCGGGCCTGCTCGACGATGCGGCGGGCCTTTTGCTCGGCGGAGCGGGCGACCTCGGAGCGCTGCACCATCCGCTCGGCCTGGCCCCGGGCGGCCGCCAGGATCTCGTCGGCCTGCACTCGGGTCCGGCTGAGGAACTCCTCGCGCTCCTTCAGCAGCCAGCGGGCGCGGCGCAGGTCACCGGGCAGCTGCTCGATGGCCTGGTCGAGCAGGTCCAGCACGGCGTCCCGGTCGAGCTTGATGGCCGCGCCCAGCGCCGAGGGGCGGGCCTCGTCGACCATCTCGTGGACCTCACGCAGCACGACCTCGACGTCGGCACCGGGCTGGCGTCGGGCGAAGCGCTCCTCGAAGTCGGTGTCCGCATCGATCTCGCCCTCGTACCCAGCCTCGTTGTCGACGTCGCCGATCATGAGCTGTGCTTGTCGCTCAGTCGCTTGGCGACGGCCGCCGGCACCATCGTGGTGATGTCGCCGCCGAACCGGGCGATCTCCCGGATCAGCTTCGACGCCAGGAACGCATGGTCCGGGCTCGACGGGATGAACAAGGTGTCGATCCCGGAGAGCTTGCGGTTCATCTGGGCCATCATCAGCTCGGACTCGAAGTCGGACACCACCCGCAGGCCCTTGATGATGAAGTCGGCCCCCACCTCCCGGGCGAGGTCGACGACCAGGCTGGAGAACGAGGTGATCTCCACGTTGTCCAGGTGGGCAGTGGCCTCACCGATCAGCGCCCGTCGTTCGTCCAGGCTGAAGAGCGCCTCAGCCTTCTGGGGGTTCCGCACCGCCGCGACCACCACCTCGTCGAACAGACGAGAGGCCACCTCGATGATGTCGAGGTGGCCGTTGTGTAGGGGGTCGAACGAACCGGGATAGAGGACGGTCGTCATCCGGCCGAACTTACTCCCCACCACCGGACCGACTCAGGTTCGCGCCGAACGTCACCCAGGTGCGGCCGTACCTCGTGGCCCGCACCACCTCCCAGGGGGCGGGCAGGGCCACCTCCGTGTCGGACTCGACGACCACGAACGCCGCCGGGAGCGCGCCGAGCAGCTCGTCCCAGCCGGTGAAGGCGTAGGGCGGGTCGCAGAAGGCGAGGTCGACCTCGGTGCCCGCGTTGCGCTGGAGGTAGCGCTCGGCCGTGTCGGCGACCACGGTGGCGCGGTCGTCGAGTCCGCAGGCCTTCAGGTTCTCGCTGACCGCCTTGCGGGCACGGGCGTCGTCGTCGACGAACGTGGCGTGGGCCGCACCTCGGGAGAGGGCTTCGATGCCCAGCGCCCCGCTGCCGGCGAACAGGTCGAGCACGGTGGCGTCCTGCACCACGCCGCGGCTCCAGAGGGCGTTGAAGACGGCCTCCCGCACGCGGTCGGTGGTGGGCCGCGTGCTGTCGCCGGGGGGCGCGACCAGCTTCCTTCCTCGGGCGCTTCCGCCGACGACGCGCATCGCTCCCGACCGTAATACCGTGCGTACTGACGTCCGTGTCAGCGTTGGGGATCAGGGGATCGGGGGAAGCTGTGGCTGGGATTCGTCATCCGGTGTTGCGCGAGGCCGTGCTCGAACGTCGTGCCTTCCTGCAGGGGCTCGCCGCCGCCGGCGTGCTGGCCGCCTGCTCGGGAGGGGACGACTCGTCGAGCAGCCGACCGAAGCCCAAGGCGAAGCCCGCCGCCTCGGTGAAGCCCTTCGACCCCGACCGCCCCTACTGGGAGCAGGGCAACTTCGCCATGGTCGAGGACGAGGTCACCGAGACCAAGCTCGAGGTCACGGGCGCGATCCCGTCGAGCCTCTCGGGCCTGTACGTGCGCACCGGGTCGAACCCGCCGACCAAGACGTCGCCCCACTGGTTCCTCGGCGACGGCATGGTCCACGGCGTCCGGATCGAGCAGGGCAAGGCCGCCTGGTACCGCAACCGCTACGTCCGGACCACGCTGCACGAGCAGCGCAAGGAGTTCCAGGACGCCGGCGTCCCCGGCAAGGACGTCAACCAGTCGAACGTGGCCGTCGCCTGGCACGGCGACAAGCTCATGACGCTCGGCGAGGTCGGCTGGCCCTACGAGCTGTCGCCCGAGGACCTGTCGACGGTCGGACCGTGGGACTTCGCCGGCCAGCTCGCCACCTGGATGACCGCCCACCCGAAGATCGACCCGGCGACCGGGCAGATGCACTTCTTCGGCTACGGGTTCGCCGACCCGCTGCTCACGTACCACGTGGCCGACGCGCAGGGCCGGCTGGTCCACAGCGAGCCGGTGGCCATCGACACCGCGACGATGATCCACGACTTCGCCGTCACCGACCAGGACGTCATCTTCTGGCAGGGACCGGTGATGTTCGCCCTCGACGACCCCGACGCCCTCGCCACAGGGTTCCCCTTCAAGTGGGATCCGTCGGGGCCGTCGCAGATCGGCGTCATGCCGCTGGGTGGGCCGGCCTCGAAGATCCGCTGGATCGACGTCGACCCGTTCATGGTCTTCCACGGCCTCAACGCCCACCGCGACGGCGACGAGGTCGTCGCCCAGGTCCACAAGGTGCCGTCGGCGTTCGGGCCCGACGGCGACCTGCTCCCGTCGCACCTGACCGAGTGGCGCATCGACACCTCGGGCCCGCAGCTGAAGCTGAAGGAGCAGCGGCTCAGCGACATCAACATGGACCTGCCGTCGATCGACCGGCGCCACGTCGGCCGCCAGGCCCGTCACGGCTGGTGCGCCACCATCGACATCGACGGCCCGTACGGCTTCGAGTTCGCCGGCCTCAACCACATCGACCTGAAGACCGGCAAGGACGACCGCTGGGAGCCCGGGCCGATGGAGCGGGGCGGCGAGGCGTTCTTCGCCGCCGACCCCGGCAGCGACACCGAGGGCGAGGGCTGGATCATGAGCTTCCTGTACGACCGCACCACCGACCGGTCGTCGCTCGGCATCTTCGACGCCCTCGCCGTGGCCGACGGCCCGGTCGCCCGCATCCACCTCCCGGTCCGGGTGCCGTACGGCTTCCACGGGTTGTGGGTCGCCGACGCCTGAGTGGCAGGGTGCTGCGATGAGCGAGGCCGTGAGCGAGCACGTCCGGGTCGTCCGCATCGACCAGGCAGCGGTGCGCAACGCCGTCAATAGCGAGACCGCCGAGCGACTGTTCCAGGAGTTCACCGCCTTCGACGCCGACGACTCCGCCCGGGTCGCGGTGCTGACCGGCGACGAGACCGCCTTCTGCGCCGGCGCCAACCTCCGCGACCTGCCGGACCTGCGGGACAGCGGCCCGCTTGGGCCGACCCGGCTCCAGCTGGGCAAGCCCGTGATCGCCGCCATCGAGGGATGGTGCGTGGCCGGCGGGATGGAGCTGGCGGCCTGGAGCGACCTGCGGGTCGCCGGCGACACCGCCCGCTTCGGCTGCCTGGAGCGCCGCTTCGGGGTGCCGCTGATCGACGGCGGCACCTACAGGATCCCCCGCATCGTCGGGCTGGGCCGGGGCCTCGACCTCATCCTCACCGGCCGGGAGTTCGACGCCGGTGAGGCCGAGCGGATGGGCTTCGTCAACCGGGTCGTGCCCGCGGGCACCGCCCTGCAGGCGGCAGTCGAGCTGGCCGAGGGCATCGCCGCGTCGCCGTGGCGAGCGGTGATCAACGACCGACGGTCGGTCTACGAGGGCCTCGGCCTGGGTGAGGCCGAGGCCCTCGCCATCGAGGACCGCCTGGGCAAGGACACGATCTTCGCCGAGGGCTTCGCCGACGGCGTCGCCCGCTTCAGCCCCAGGCACTCGCCTCCCGCGTAACGAAGTCGGCGAACGACGTCGCCGGGCGGCCTGTGACCTGCTCGACGTGGGGCGACACCGCAGCCCCCCGGCCCTCGCGGACGGCGTCGAACGTGCCGACCACCAGCTGGGCGTAGTCGGGCGGGAGGCCGAACCTGAGCAGGTCCCCGACGAACTCCTCGCGGGGGACGTCCTGGTGGACGACCACCCGGCCTGACACTGCGCCGACCAGCTCGGCAGCTTCGCCGTAGGTGATGGCGGCCGGCCCGGTGACCGCGTAGGCCGCCTTGGCGTGGCCGTCCTCCGTGAGCGCAGCCGCGGCGACCGCGGCGATGTCCTCGGCGTCGACGAGCGGCGCCCGGCCGTCGCCGGTCGGAACGGCGACGACCCCCTGCTCCCGGATGCCGGCGAGGTGGATGCCCTCCGAGAAGTTCTGGAAGAACCCCGTGGGCCGCAGGATCGTCCAGTCGAGGCCCGACGCCCGCAGCTGGTCCTCGACCAGGCCGAAGCCGGGGGTGGCCACCTGGTCGAGGCCCGGGCCCAGCGCCGTGAGGAGCACCACCCGGCGCACCCCGGCCGCGGTGGCGAGGGCGAGGAACGGGCCGGCGACCGGCGACGGGTCGGCGACCATCTCGGGCAGGACCACGTAGACGGCATCGGCGCCGGCCAAGGCGGGACCGTGGGTCTCGGGGCGGTCCCAGTCGAACAGCACGCCATCGGCACCGGGGTGGCGGCTGGCGGCGCGGACGACCGCGCCTCGGTCGGCGAGCTTGGCGACGAGGCGACGGCCGGTCTTGCCGGTCGCCCCCAGGACGAGGACGGTGTTGATCTCGGTCATGACCCGCACGGTACGGAGCCTTGCCAGGCGGATGAATGGGTGAAAGGCTTCATTTCATGCTCGAACGTCTCGATCAGCGCAGCGACGTGCTCGCCGAGGTGCTTGACGCCGTCGACCTCGGCGGCGCACTGGCCGCCCGCACCGAGGTCCGGGCGCCCTGGGCACTGCACTTCGGGGACGGGAAGGCACAGGCTGCGTTCCACGTCGTCGCCAAGGGCGCGTGCTGGGCCCGTTGCGACACCAGCGGTCAGGTCGCCGAGCTGGCGGCCGGGGACGTCGTGCTGTTCCCCCACGGCTCCGGCCACACCTTGGGCGACAACCCGGCGACGCCCCCGACGGAGTTCGCGGCGCTGGCGGGCTGTGCACCACCCGACGCCCCGGTCGAGCTGCCGATCGGCGGCAACGGCCCCCCGACCACCCTCCTCTGCGGCTCCTACGTCTACGCCGCCGACGGCCCCAACCCCCTGCTCTACGGACTGCCTGACGTGCTCCACGTGCCCGCGGCCAGCACCCGGGGCAGCTGCCTGGCCGCCACCGTCGACCTGCTGGTCGCCGAGGCCACGCGCGACGACGCCGGCTCGGCGGTGGTCATCGACCGGTTGGTCGACCTCACGTTCGTCTACGCCCTGCGGGCCTGGCTCGACCTCCAGGGCCCCGACGCCACCCCCACCTGGTTCGGCGCACTCCACGACCCGATCGTCGGCCCGGCGCTGCGGGCCATCCACGCCGACCCGGCGGCGGCGTGGACCGTCGCCGAGCTGGCCCGGCTGACCGGCCTCTCGCGAGCGCCGTTCGCCCGCCGCTTCCGCGAGGCGGTCGGCGAGGCTCCCCTGGCCTACGTCACCCGCTGGCGGATGACGGTCGCTGCCGACCGCCTGGCGCAGGGCGACCGCATCGCCGCGGTGGCGCGAAAGGTTGGCTACGACAACGAGTTCGCGTTCGCCAAGGCGTTCAAGCGGGTTCGCGGAATTGCCCCGGGGCAGCACCGTCGGCGCAGCACCGGCTGACTACGGTGACCCGGATGGTCGAGCCTGACGCCACCATCACCTGCATCGACTGCGGTGAGGTCGCCCACCTGCTGACGCCGCCGCCCGAGGACGGCCGCTGGAAGCCGGGCGAGGTCGTCATCTACCGGTGCTCGGGCTGCAACGACCGCTGGGACCTCGTCATCCCGGACGAGGACGACCTCGACCCCTACGAGAACAACGGGGCCGACGCCTAACCCCCCATACCAAACGCCCCGACCCCCACCCCCTGGCGGCGTCGGCTGGCGCCGACCTATCCCTTCAAGAGGAAGTCCCGCTCGTCCTCGTCGAGGAAGAGCGCCAGCTCGTCGACGAGGCCGGCGTGGGCGGCAAGGCCGCCGTCGCCGTCGACGATGGCCAGCGCCACGTCCCGGGCCTTCTCGACCCACTCGCGGTCCCGCCGCAGCGAGGCCAGCTTCAGGTCGGTCCGGCCCTTCTGGCGCTCGCCCATGATCGTGCCCTCGCCCCGCAGGTCGAGGTCGACCTCGGCGAGCTCGAAGCCGTCGGTCGTCTTCACCAGGGCACCTAGCCGGGCCTCGGCCTCGGGCGTGTCGGACTGGCTGACCATGTAGCACCACGACCGGTCGCTCCCCCGGCCGACCCGGCCCCGCAGCTGGTGGAGCTGGGCGATGCCGAAGCGGTCGGCGTCGAGGATGGCCATGACCGTTGCGTTGGGCACGTCGACGCCCACCTCGATGACGGTGGTGGCGACCAGCACGTCGAGCTGTCCCGACCGGAACAGCGACATGGTCATGTCCTTCTCGGCCGGCGTCAGGCGGCCGTGCAGCAGTCCGAGACGCAGGCCCTTCAGCTCGTCGGCCTCCAACCGGGCGTACGTGTCCTCGGCCGAGCGGGCCTCCAGCTTCTCCGACTCCTCGATCAGCGGGCACACCACGTACGCCTGCCGCCCGGCCTCGACCTCCCGCCGCACGGCTTCCCAGACGGACGCTTCGTCCTCCTCGGTCCGCGCCCAGGACGTGGTGATCGGCTGCCGGCCCGCCGGCCGGGACTTGATGATCGTCACGTCGAGGTCGCCGTAGACGGTCATCGCCGCGGTCCGCGGGATGGGGGTGGCGGTCATGACCAGGACGTCGGGCACGGCCTCACCGCCGGCCTTGTCCCGTAGCGCGGCCCGCTGCTCGACGCCGAACCGATGCTGCTCGTCGATGACGACGACGCCCAGCGAGTGGAACTCGACCGCCTCCTGGATCAGCGCGTGGGTGCCGATGACGAGGTCGACCTGCCCGGCCGCGAGCTCAGCGAGGATGCGGCGGCGGTCGGTTGCCCCGACGCGGTTGGTCAGCAGCTCGACCCGCAACGGGCGGCTGCCGAACAGCGTGGTGCCGGCGTCGCCGACGGTCATGCCGTCGAGCAGGACGCGGATCCCGGCGGCGTGCTGTTCGGCCAGCACCTCGGTCGGCGCCATGAACGCCCCCTGGTGGCCGCCCTCCACGGCGACCAGCAGCGCGGCCACGCCCACCACGGTCTTGCCGCTGCCGACGTCGCCCTGCAGCAGCCGGTGCATGGGGTAGGGCTTGGCGAGGTCGGCGTTGATCTCGGCGACCGCGGCCTGCTGGTCGGCGGTCGGGTCGAACGGCAGCCGCTCCCAGAACTGCGCCACCAGCGGCCCGGGCGGCACGTGGGCGATGCCCGGGGTGGTGCGCTCGAGATGGCGCTTGCGCTCGACCAGCGCCAGCTGGACGCGCAGCAGCTCGTCGAGCACCAGGCGACGGCGGGCCTCCTTCTGCTCCTCGGCCGACTCGGGCAGGTGGATGCCCCGGAACGCCGCGGTGCGATCGACCAGGTCGAAGCGGTCGAGCACCCACTCGGGCACCGGGTCGGCGAAGTCACCGGCACGGCGCAGCGACTCCTCGATCCAGCGGGCCAGGTCCCACGTGTAGATGCGGGCCTTGTCCGACTGGGGGTACACGGGCACGATGCGCCCGGTGCGATCGCCGATGAGGTCGACCACCGGGTTGGTCATCTGCCGGGCGCCCCGGTACGTGTCGACCTTCCCGAAGAACACGGCCTCGGTGCCGGGACGCAGCTGCTTGGCCCGCCAGGCCTGGTTGAAGAACGTGATGCGCAGGCCGCCGGTGCCGTCGGTGACGTCGACGGTGACGAGGATCTTGGGGGGCCGGCCGCGGGTGCGGCGGCTGTCGACCCGCTTCACCTCGGCGAGGACCATGGCCTCCTCGCCGACCCGCAGGTCCTTGATCCGGGCCTGGTGGGTCCGGTCGATGTAGCGCCGGGGGTAGTGGGTCAGCAGGTCGAGGACGCTGCGGACGTCGAACTGCTCGTCGAGCGCCCGCGCCTTCTCCTCGCCGACCCCGTGCAGCTCGGTGACGGGGATGTGGTCGAGTTGGGCGAGACGCCGCGTCATTGCCGGGAGGGCGCCCCTACTCGACGCCGAACAGGTAGGGGTACAGGGGCTGGCCGCCGTGGTGCACCTCGTGCTCGACGTCGGGGCGGTGGTCGCCGAGCCACTCGGTGATGCGACGGGTGGCGGCGGGCGTCGCACCCTCGCCCTCGATGATCGTCACGATCTCGTGCCCGTCGGCCACCAGCACGTCGAGCAGGACGATGGCCGCCTCGTCGACCGTGGCCGACACCGCCCGGATGCCGTCGCGGGCGATGCCCAGGAAGTCGCCCTTGGCGATCGGCCCCAGGTCGCAGCTGGAATCGCGCACGGCCTGGGTGACCTCGCCGGCCACCACCGACGACGCCAGCTCGGCCATCTCCTTGGCGTTGTCCTCGACCGGCGCCTCGGGGTCGTAGCCCATCAGCGCGGCGAAGCCTTCGGCGACGCCGCGGGTGGGCACGACCCGCACGGTCTTGTCCGTGAGGCCGTCGACCTGCTCGGCCACCGGGATGATGTTCTTGTTGTTCGGGAGGATCACCACCTGGTCGGAGTTGACCTTCTGCACCATGTCGAGCAGGTCCTGGGTCGACGGGTTCATCGACTGGCCGCCGGCGACGATCCCCTGGGCGCCGAGGCTGTGGAAGATCCGCTTGACCCCGGCCCCGGTGGCGACCGCCACCACCGCGGTGGTGACCGGGTCGCGCGCGGGCTCGGGCTCCTCGCCGGCGCCGGTGGCGTCGCGCACCCAGCGCTCCTCCTCGACCTGCTCCATGAGGTCGGTGACCCGGATCTGGCGAGGGCGGCCGGCGTCGAGGGCGGCCTCGATGGCGGCGCCGATGTCGTCGGTGTGGATGTGGCAGTTCCAGATGCCGTCGCCGCCGACCACCACGATCGAGTCGCCTATGCCCGCCCAGACGTCCTTGAACGCCGGGATCAGGGTGTCCTGGGCCTCGAGGAAGTACATGACCTCGTAACGCAGGTCGCTGACG
>Ga0075421_100002053_pt1 | contig 23895 bp, 22 predicted proteins | sample SoiMetdeltSBSDD5_FD_75292 | JGI IMG/M metagenome (GOLD analysis project Ga0075421, IMG submission 75292) | Bulk soil microbial communities from a Populus tree surrounding site in Tennessee, USA - Soil MetaG P. deltoides SBSDD5 | ecosystem: Environmental > Terrestrial > Soil > Tree plantation...
CTTCCACAGCCGGTGCAGGCCGCCCGACATCAGGTCGTTCATGAGGTCGTAGCGGCCGGCGACCGAGGAGAACACCTCGTTCACCAGCCCCTGCCGCGCCTCCTCCGGCACGGACTTGAAGCCGAAGGAGACGGTGTCGCCTGCAGACATGGGCTTTGAGTTGTCGGGTGCATTGGTCATAGCAAGGCCTTATAGGACCTGCCCGCTGTCGGATCACGCGAAGAACGTCGTGAATCGCTCCAGCACCTCATCCGGCGCCTCCTCGGCCAGATAGTGCCCGCTGTCCACCGGCCCGCCCGTCATCTCGCCGCTGCAGTACTGACGCCAGATGGCCATCGCATCGTACCAACGGGCGATCTTGCCCTTGGCGCCCCACAGGACCAGCAGCGGACACCGCACCTTCTCGCCCGCCGCCCGCGAGGCGCGGTCGTGCTCCAGGTCAACGCTGGCGGCGGCGCGGTAGTCCTCGCAGATGCCGCGGATCGTCTCCGGATTGCGCGCGGCGGCGAGGTAGTCGGCAAGGGCCTCTGGGTGGAAGAGATCCTGCGGCCTGGAGCCGCGCGTGGTGTGCGTGTTGAACCAGACCTCTGGCGCCGCATTGATGAGCACCTCGGGATAGGGGTGCGGCTGGGCCAGCCAGAACCAATGGTAGTAGCCGAGCGCAAAGGCCATGTCGGTGCGCTCGAAGTGCTCGATGGTGGGCACGATGTCGAGGACCGCCAGCTTCTCCACGCGGTCTGGAAAGTCGAGCGCCAGCCGGTGCGCCACGCGCGCGCCGCGGTCGTGGCTGCCGATCAGGAAGCGCGCGTGCCCGAGCGCCTCCATCAGCTCCACCATGTCGCGCGCCATCGCCCGCTTGGCGTAGGGGGCGTGGTCCGGCGTCGCGGCGGGCTTCAGCGAGCCGCCGTAGCCGCGCAGGTCCGGGCAGATCACGGTGAAGCGCTTGGCCAGCTCGGGCGCCACCGCGTTCCACATGGCGTGCGTCTGAGGGTTGCCGTGCAGCAACAGCAGGGGCGGACCTGAGCCGCCGCGGCGCAGCCGGATGGGTCCGTCCTTGACCGTGACCTCATCGAGGGTGAAGCCTGGAAAGAACATGAGGCGCGTCCTCCTGTGCTCTCGCGCGGGATCGGCGCTCAAGCTACTCTTGCCGCCCGTGTCGGGCCATGGATCACCGATGCCGCCATCCACTCCGCTTCATCCCGCCCGTTTCAAGGCGCACCCCCCCTATGCCGGCCCCGGACAGGCCATCGGCCTGCTCGGCGGATCGTTCAATCCGCCGCACGTGGCGCACAAGCTGATCAGCGAGGCGGCGCTGAAGCGGCTGGGGCTCGACAAGGTGTGGTGGATCGTGTCGCCCGGCAACCCGCTCAAGAAGCGCGCGCCCCCGCCGCCGCTGACGGAGCGCATGCGCCTCGCCCGCGCCGTGGCCACCAACCCGCACATCGTGGTGACCGATTTCGAGGCGGACCTGCCCTCGCCCTACGCGGTCTCGACGCTCGCCTTCCTGAAGGCGAGGAGCCCGCTGGTGCACTTCGTGTGGATCATGGGCGCCGACAATCTGGCCAACTTCCACCGCTGGGAGCGGTGGCGCGAGATCTTCACCATGGTGCCCATCGTGGTGGTGGACCGGCCCGGCTGGCGCATGAAGGCGCTGGCCTCCAAGGCCGCCCGCGCCTTCGCCAAGAGCCGCAGGCCCGAGACCGATGCGGCGCTCCTGGCGCACACACCGCCACCGGCCTGGACCTTCCTGACAGGCCCCTTGTCGCACGTCTCCTCCACCGCCATCCGCAACAAGTCCAAGGCGCAGCCGCAGCCGGTCAGAAAGGCGCCACCGCCGGAAACCCTGCCCTGGAGGAAGCCGAAGGCAAAGGCCGGTGTGGCGGAGACGCCTGCCCCGGCGGGAGTTGCGATCACAGGGTCTTGAAAACGTCAAGGTGCAAGGGCTATCTTTCAGTTAGCGAATCTCCCGTTTTGCGGGGCTTCGCACGAAGGCGTCCTTGTAGCTGCTGCAAGGCCGTCACAGCGTAGACTCTGGCGTCCGGACAGTACCAAGGATTGCCGCCCTTATTGGATGAGAGAAGGATACCCAGCACACGATGCCACGCGCACTTGAGGGTGCTCGTAAGAGCACGCCTCCGGCCGAGCTTGTGTCAACTCACGGCTCGGAAGCTCTGCTCGCCCAAGTCCTGGCTTGGCTCGACGATGCCAAGGCCGAGAACGTGGTGACGATCGATATCAAGGCGAAGTCGTCCCTCGGCGATTACATGGTGATCGCCTCAGGCCGGTCCGACCGGCACGTGGGCGCGGTGGCCGAGCAGATCCAGCGCAAGCTCAAGGATGAAGGCCACCGCAAGGCCCGCATCGAAGGCCAGGCGCATTGCGACTGGGTGATCATCGACATCGGCGATATCATTGTGCACGTGTTCCGCCCCGAGGTGCGCGAGTTCTATAACCTCGAGAAGATGTGGTCAGGCGAGCGGCCGAGCGATCCAGTGACGCACTGACGGGCTGCACCCGTCATCTCCGGATAGCCGGGCCCCACCGGGCGCGGCTTCCGAGGTCCCCTAAGGCCGGACAAGCTTGCTGAGATGCAGCTACGTGCCGTTGCGCGCCAGCGACTCGCCGCCCGCAATCCACGCAAATCGCCTGGACGGAATGTTGCTTCTCGTCCTGTTCTGCCGCACGTAGGTGGACGAGTGGTCCCGGTCCACCACAAGCAGGAGGCGAGATGCGCGGGGAGGCCCGGCCGACGCTGACCATTGCAGGCTCTACCCGGCCGTGGGGTAAGATCCTCGTCGTCATCACCGAGGACTGGTTTGCCCTGTCGCATTTTATCCCGCTCCTGTCCGAGCTGAGGGCTCTGGCCGGCACTGTGGTCGTGGCGGCACGCTCGAGCGGCCGCTTCGGCGAGCTCCGCGCGCTGGGGCTCGAGACGCGTGAGTTCGACATGCAGCGCGGGTCGCTCCGCGTCGGGCAGATCAGGGCGGTGCGGGATGAGCTGGGCGAACTCATCGATACGGAGGAGCCCGATGCGATCCACGCCATCGCCGTGCAGTCCATGGTCATGACGAGCCTGGCGCTCGCCAAGGCCACGCACCGCCCGGCGGCGGTGATCCAGCACCTGACGGGACGGGGCTATCTGGGCTACGCCCGCTCGCCCCTGGCCTTCCTGCTGCGCACGCTCGCCCACGTGGCGCTGTGGCGCTGTGCGCGACGCCACAACGCCTGGCTCGTCGCCGAGAACGGCGACGACATCGCGGAGATGATCGCCGCCCGCGCCGCGGTCGCCGAGCGCACGGCGATCCTGCCCGGAGCCGGGGTCGACCCTGCGCGCTATCCGCAGCTCGCCGCGCCAGGCAACCAGGTGGCGCGCGTCGCCTATGTCGGCCGCATGATCAGGTCGAAGGGCGTGCACATCCTCATCGACGCTCAGCGCCGGCTGCGGGCACGCGGAACCAACCTGAGTATCGCGCTCTACGGCAATGCCGACCCCGGCAGCCGCGAGGCCATCCCGAAGGAGCAGCTGGAAGCCTGGGGCCGCGAGCCCGGTGTAGCCTGGCACGGGCGCACCGACGACGTGGTCGGGGTCTGGCGGACGGCCGATATTGCCGTGGTGCCGGCGCTTGGCGGCGATGGCATGCCGCGCGCCATGCTGGAGGCCGCCGCCTGCGGCCGGCCGATCGTCGCCTCCGACGTTCCGGGCTGCCGGCAGTTCGTGCGGCCCGGCATCGAGGGCCTCATCGTCCCACCGGGCGACGCCGCTGCGCTCGCCGATGCGCTCGCCACCCTGGCCGCGGACCGGCCGTTGCAGCTCAGCGCCGGCGCCGCCGCGCGCCGCAAGGTTGTGAGGGAGTACACGGAGACGGCGGTGCGCGCCAAGACCCGCGAGATCTACCAAGCCGCGTGGGCGGAGGTCCAGCGCGCCGGTGGGGCGGCCCCCAGCGCCTGATCGTGGCGGCCCAGGGGCGCTCTGTATTCCTCTCTATGAAGCGTAGACGGTCGACAGCGGGCAACGGCGCCCACGATGGAAGGGTGCGATTGCGGATTGCGTCTGGCCGATTCCTCATGCCTACTGCCGGGAAAGAGGGGCGGACCCGCGCAGGGTCTGTCCCCGCGATGCTATCCGGGAGGAAGCCCATGTGGCGCTTTGCATTGACCGTGGCCCTGGCCACCGCCCTCTTGAGCCCGGCCACGGCGCAGGAATACCCTACGCGCGCCGTCAAGATCATCGTGCCGTTCGGCGCCGGCGGGCCGGCCGACATCTACGCCCGCTACGTCGGCGACCAGCTGCAGAAGGCGTGGGGGCAGTCGTTCGTGGTGGAGGCCAGGCCAGGTGCCGGCTCGTTCATCGGCACCAGCGAGGTCGCCAAGGCGGCACCCGACGGCTACACGCTGCTGATGATGTCCAATACCCACACCGTGAACGAGACGCTGCGGCCGAGCCGTCCCTTCGATCTCATGCGCGATTTCGTGGGCGTGGCGCCGGTCAACTACTCCGACTTGATCATGGTGGTGCACCCTTCCGTGCCGGCCAAAGACCTCAAGGAGTTCCTGGCGCTGGCCAAGTCGAAGCCCGGCGCGCTGAATTACGCCTCGTCAGGACTCGGCACGCCCTATCACATGGCCGGCGAGCTGTTCAAAGCCCTGAGCGGCACCGATATCGTGCACGTGCCGCACAAGGCGAGCGGCGACGCCCGCACCGCGGTGCTCGGCGGCCACGTCGAGATGATGATCGACGCCATCACCACCACCGCACCGACCGTGCAGGGCGGCCAGGTGCGGGCGCTGGGCACCACCGGCAAGGCGCGCTCCAGCCTCATGCCCGATGTGCCTACCGTGGCCGAGGCCGGCGTGCCCGGCTACGAGGCCACCATCTGGCTCGGACTCATGGCACCGACGGGGACGCCGAAGCCGATCGTCGATAAGCTCAATGCGGAGATCAACAGGATGCTGACCCGCCCGGAGACCAAGGAGGCGTGGGCCAAGCAGGGCGCGGCACCCCTTTTCATGACGCCCGCCCAGTTCGATACCTATCTGCGCAGCGACATCGAGAAGTGGGCGGGCGTGATCCAGAAGGCCGGCATCAAGCCGATACAGTAGGGGGCTCCATGGCGACTCCCACGGCAACTGCAGCGGAGAGCACGCGCCTCAGTGTCAATGGCGTGGAGCGCGAGATTGCGGCCGATCCGGCCACACCGCTCTTGAGCATCCTGCGCGGCAGGCTGGGACTGACGGCGGCGCACTTCGGCTGCGGCGCCAACCAGTGCGGGGCCTGCCACGTCCTGATCGACGGCCACGCGGTGGCCTCCTGCGATACGCCGCTGTGGGCGGCGGCCGGCAAGGAGGTGACGACGCTCGAAGGGCTCGGCACCCCGGAGAAGCCGCATCCGCTCCAGCGCGCCTTCATCGCCGAGCAGGCCATGCAGTGCGGCTATTGCATCTCGGGCATCATCGTGTCGGCGGCCGCGCTGCTCAGGCGCAATCCGAGCCCGACGGAGGCACAAGTGCGCGAGGCGCTCGACCGCAATCTCTGCCGCTGCGGCGCCCACAACCGCATCGTGCGCGCCGTCCTGCGAGCGAGCAAGGAGGGAGCGAGGCCATGAGCTCAGGGACGGGGTCAGACCCCTCGCACCCGACGGATCGCACGTCATCGCCGGCAGAGGCGAGGGGTCTGACCCCGGTTGGTCCCGGCCTCGGCTACCACATCGTCGGCGCCGCCGGATCGGCGCTGCCGGGCAGCCTGCAGTCCAACCCACGTCTGTCGCATTGGCTGCGCTTCCGGCCCGACGGGATCGTGGAGGTTTCCCCCGGCAAGGTCGAGATCGGCCAGGGCATCCTCACCGCCGTCGCCCAGATCGTCGCCGACGAGCTGGACGTGGAGCTCGCCCGTATCCGCATGCTGCCTGCCACCACGGCTGCAAGTCCCAACGAGGGCGTCACCTCGGGCAGCCTGTCGATCGAGCACTGCGGCTCGGCGCTGCGCTGGGCCTCCGCGGAGGCGCGCGCCATCCATCTCGACGTGGCAGCCCAGCGCCTCGGGGTGGACGTGCAGAGCCTGGAGGTGCGCGACGGCGAGATCGCCGGCCCAGGCAACCTGCGCACCAGCTACTGGGAGCTGGCCGAGCATGAGACGGGAGGCGGCCTGCTCGACCGCGACGCCACCGCCAAGGTCGCGCCCAAGCCTGCTACCGCGCGCCGCCTGGCGGGCGCCGCCGCGGAGCGCCTCGACATCCCCGACAAGGTGCTGGGACGTCCGCGCTTCATCCATGACCTCGCCATGCCGGGCCTGCTGCACAGCCGGGTGCTGCGCCCGCCATCGCCGGGCGCCAGCCTCACCGCACTGGACGAGACCAGGGCGAAGGCCGTCCCGGGCGTCGTGGCGGTGGTGCGCGACGGCAGCTTCGCCGGGGTCGTGGCCGAGACCGAGGATGCTGCGTTGGCCGGCCTCAAGGCGCTGGCTGCCGGAGCCTCCTGGCAGCCCGGCGATGCGCTCCCCGACGAGGGCGACCTGCCCGCCTGGATCCGGAGCCAGCCGGTCGAGAGCACGCCGATCAATCTGCGCGAGGCCGCCCCTCCGGGCCGCGTGGCCCGCACCCTGCGCCGCACGTACACGCGGCCCTTCATCGCCCACGCCTCGATGGCCCCATCCTGCGCCATCGCGCACTGGTCGGACGGGGGCGTGCGCCTCTGGACCCACACGCAGGGCATCTACAATCTGCGTGCCGATCTGCAGCTGGTCCTCGGGCTCCCGGCCGAGAAGATCGTGGTGGAGCACGCCGAGGGAGCCGGCTGCTACGGCCAGAACGGCGCCGACGATGTGGCGCTGGAGGCGGCGCTGCTCGCCCGCGCGGTCGAGGGCCGTCCCGTGCGCCTTCTATGGTCGCGCGAGGACGAGCTGGTCTGGTCGCCCATGGGCGCGGCGCAGCTGGTGGACCTGGAGGCCGATCTCGACGACGCCGGCGAGATCGTCGCTTGGCGCCACGACGTATGGGGCAACGGCCACGTGTCGCGCCCCGGTCGCGGCAAGTCTCCCACCCTCCAGGCCGCCTGGCTGCTCGCCAAGCCGTTTCCGCGCCTGGTGGCGGTGAACCCGCCGCTCGCCGGTGGCGGCGGGTCGGAGCGCAACGCCACGCCATGCTACGACCTCCCGGCTTGGCGCGTCACCAACCACCGCCTGCTCACCATGCCGATCCGCACGTCCTCGCTGCGCACGCTCGGCGCTTTCGCGAACGTGTTTGCAATCGAGTCGTTCATGGACGAGCTGGCGGCCGAGCGGGGCGAGGACCCTCTTGCTTTCCGACAACGCCACCTGAAGGACGCGCGCGCACGCGCTGTGCTGGAGGCCGCCGCCCGACGCGCTGGCTGGAGCTCCCGGCAGAAGCGCGAGGGCGTGGGCCACGGCCTCGGCTTCGCGCGCTACAAGGGGTTCGGTGCCTATTGCGCCGCGGTGGCCGAGGTGGAGACGGACCCCGACATCCGCGTGCGCCGGCTGGTGCTGGCGGTGGACGTGGGCGAGGCGATCAACCCGGACGGCGTGACCAACCAGATGGAGGGCGGCGCCATCCAGGCCACCAGCTGGGTGCTGAAGGAGGCCGTGCACTTCGACCGCTCGCGCATCACAAGCGACACCTGGGAGACCTATCCGATCCTGCGCTTCTCCGAGGTGCCGGCCGTGGAGGTTGAGATTATCGCCCGTCCCGAGGAGAAGCCGCTCGGCGCCGGCGAAGCCGCCCACGGCCCTGTCGCTGGAGCCATCGCCAACGCCGTCTGTGACGCGCTGGGCGTGCGCGTGCGTGACCTGCCCATCACTCGCGAGCGGATCGTCGCCACCTAGGGCTTGTTGAGATCGGACCCTACCGCAGGGTTTGGCCACAAGCCATGGACACGGCTGCAACAGTGAGTGACCGCGCGTGCTCGTGCGGACCGCCGCCCTGCCGCGCGTGCTTGCGTGGCGAGTCTGGCAGTCGATATTATCTGTAGGCAGTTGGTCCTAATTCTGCCAAGACTTTCGCGCTTCAAGGTGCCGGGGCCCTGGATGATGCGGGGTGCAGGGCGAACCCGGATTAAAACAACATAACCGGAGGGTGTGGTCGATCATGAGCAAGGTCGCGCGTGCGATCCTTTCGTTGCCGCTTTTCATGGCATTTGCCGCGGCGCTGGCCGGGCCGGCGCTGGCGCAAAGCTCCCCGCAGAAAGGGTCGAGCCTGCTGGATCAGATCAGACAGGAGACCAATGAGAACGTTACAACCATCGTCTCCGGCAATCCCAACGGCGGCTACCTGCGCATTGCCTACGATATCGCCACAGTGGTCGATGATGGCAACAAGATGAGGGTGCTACCCATCGTCGGCATGGGCGCCGTCCAGAACATCCGCGACATCCTCTTCTTGAAGGGTGTCGACATGGGGCTCGCCAACACCGTCGCGCTGAGCCAGTTCAGGAAGACCGACGAGCTGGGACGCCACGTCTCACGCCAGATCGTCTACATCACGCGCCTGTTCGAAGACGAGTTCCACCTCCTGGTGCGGCCCGAGATCAGGTCGCTGAAGGACCTGGAGGGCAAGAAGGTCAACTACAGCGATGCGGGTAGCGGCGCGCAGCTCGCGGCACAGCTGATGTTCAAGGGCTTCGGCATCAACCCCGTTGAGATCAACATGGGGCAGGCCGATGCCATCGAGCTGATGAAGAAGAGCGAGGCGTTCGGAACGCTATGCACGTGCCTGAAGGTGCTGGCTCCCTACCGGGCTGTACCCAAGGAGCTGGGCTTCAAGTTTCTCCCCATTCCGCTGGAAGGTCCGATGCTGGATGACTACGTGCCGGCGACGTTCACGCACGAGGACTACCCCAACCTCGTGCCCGAGGGGACAAAGGTGGAGACGGTTGCGATTCCGACGGCGCTGATCGCCTACAACTGGCCTCAGGAGCACGAGCGCTATCGCCGGATCGCCAAGTTCACGGAGACCATGTTCAGCAAGTTCCAGGACTTCCACAAGCCGCCGCGGCACCCACGTTGGAAGAATGTCAACCTGACCGCCGAGCTGAAGGGCTGGAGCCGTCTGAAGGCTGCGCAGGACTGGCTCAACAAGGTACCGGCGGCGCAGTCCGGCATCGACACCCAGCTGGCGCGGGCCCAGGCCGCACGTGCAGCGCCGGGAAGCGTGGCGGAGCAGGAGCGCCTCTTCAAGGAGTTCCTCGAGTGGAGCAAGCGGCAGCCGCGCTAGGCATCGCCGCGATCATGGGTGGCCTGCCCGATACGCCTGCTGAGACGCACGCTACGTCAAGACGCGTATCGCCATTGGCCTGTCGTGGTGCGGCCCGCGTTTCCAGCGGCGGCTGGGCGATGCTTGCTTCAAGGACCGGATGGTAGCCGCGGGTCGAAGTATCGGACCAGAGGCCGCAGGAAAGGTCTGCCGGGAGGAGGGAACGGATGGCAGAGGCGCCTTTCGACGTTCCGAATGGCCGGGTTGCCGTGGCCAGCGGGTGCAGGTCTGCCAGCTTCGCGCGTGTGGCCGTTACGGTCGCTGCGCTAGGGCTTGCTACAGCGCTGGCGCAGGGCGACGTGGCGTGGGCCCAGAGCCGGTCGTCGGGGTTGCCGGCCATCGCCATCTCCTCAGTCATTGCCGCGGAGCCGACAACAGAGACCTCGCTGCAGATTCGTATCTCCCCCGCCGACGCCGTGCCCCTGCAGTCCTTCCTGCGCATTCAGGGCCTGCCGCGCACCGTCTCCCTCTCCGACGGCTATTCGATCGCGCCGGGCGCATGGGCAATCCCCCTGGGCGCACTGCCGGGCCTGCGCCTGGCCGCGCCGACCGGCTCAGAAGGCAGGTTCGAGGTGACAGTCTCCCTGGTCACCAGCGACGGCATCGTTCTGAGCGAGGCGAAGGCCACACTTCTGATCTCTCCGCCCGGGCAACGTCAACAGCCGCAGGCGACCACAGCCGCGCGTCCGCCCCAGCCTCTGGCCCAGCCTCCGACACAGCCGCCGCAACCGCTCCCGCAGGGACCGCCGCTGTCGCGCGAGGATCGTGAGCGCGCCATGAAGCTTCTGGACCGTGGCAATCAGCTGATGGCTGCCAAGGACTTCTCGGCCGCGCAGCATTTCTACGTGCGCGCGGCGGAGATGGGCCTGGCGGAGGCGGCGATGGCTCTTGGCAAGCGCTACGACCCCGACGAGATGGGCCGCCTCGGCGCCGTCGGCATGCAGGCCGACCGCGAGTCCGCCCGCAAGTGGTACGAGAAGGCCCGCGAACTGGGCTCCCCCGACGCCGATGCCTTCCTCCGCCGCATGGGCGGGCGCTAGACTGGCGGCGCACGCACCCCGGGTCGCGGGGTCTGACTGAAGCGGCACGCAAGCCATCGGGGGCTGTCATGAGGCTGGTCGTGTTGAGCGGCGGCGCGGCTCAGGGTCTGGTTACCACCCTGGCAACGCGACTCAAGGCCGAGACCGGCTGCGAGGTCGACGGCACCTTCGGAGCGGTCGGCGCCATGCGCGACAAGCTGCTGGCGGGCGCACCAGCCGATGCCCTCATCCTCACCCGGGGGCTGATCGACGAGCTGACGCGGCAGGGCCACGCGACGCCCGGCTCCGCCGCGGACATAGGGACCGTGACGACGGCGATCGCGGTGCGCAGAGGCGAGGAGGCGCCACCGGTCGGCGACGCGACAGCGTTGCGCGCGGCGCTGCTCGCCGCCGGCGAGATCCACTGCCCCGACCCGAGGCAGGCCACGGCCGGCATCCACTTCGCCGGAGTGCTCGACCGCCTCGGCATTGGCGTCGAGGTCGCGCCGCGCCTCAGGACCCATCCGAACGGCATGACAGCCATGCGCGCCCTGGCTGCTGCCGGCGCGCGGCCGATCGGCTGCACGCAGGTGACGGAGATCCTCGCCACGCCCGGCGTGGAGCTGGTCGCGCCGCTGCCGGATGAGCTGGGGCTGGCCACCGTCTACACCGCTGCCGTATGCACGCGCGCGGCAAATCCCGATGCAGGGCGGGCGCTGGTCGCTCTTCTCACCAGCCAGGCCGGGCACGAGGCGCGTCGGCGGGCCGGCTTCGTGTAGGGAGGCGGTGCCCGTGATCACCGATCGCGGGAAAACTTGACGCGCACCGCTCGGTCTTGACGTACACTGGGGATCCGGAAGGCCCATCTCGCGCGCTGACGCGAGCCAGAGGTCGAAAAATGCACCAACCGGAGAGGAATGCCCCATGAAGCGCCCCACAACGCGACTTACCGTCGCCGCCGTTGCGGCCATGCTCGCAATTCCGGCCGGCCATCTCGCAACCCAGGCCATGGCCGAGACGCCGCCGCAATACGCCGTCGATCCGTTCTGGCCCAAGCCTCTGCCTGACAGCTGGATCCTCGGCCAGGTGGCCGGCATCGCCGTCGATGGCGACGACAACGTCTGGATCGTGCACCGGCCCTCCAGCCTTGTTGACGACGAGAAGGGCGCACAGCAGAGCCCGCCGGCGACGCGCTGCTGCATCGCGCCGCCGCCGGTGCTGCAGTTCTCGGGCGACGGCAAGCTGCTCAGAAGCTGGGGCGGCCCGGGTGCGGGCTACGAGTGGCCGGAGAACGAGCATGGCATCCACATCGACAAGGAAGGCAGCGTCTGGCTCGCCGGCAACGCCAAGAACGACCACCAGATCCTGAAATTCACGCCCGACGGCAAGTTCCTACAGCAGATCGGCAAGGCCGGCTCCACCGGCGGCTCCAACAGCAAGACGCAGCTCGGTCGCCCGGCCCACATGGTGACGGACGACGCCGCCGGCGAGATCTACGTGGCCGACGGCTATCTCAACCGGCGCATCATCGTGCTCGACAGCAAGACCGGCGACTACAAGCGCCACTGGGGCGCCTACGGCACCAAGGAGGCAACCGACGAGAAGCTTCCCGCCTACAAACCTGTGGCGATCACCCAGCTCTCCAAGTCGTTCTCCAATCCCGTGCACTGCGTGCGGCTGGCGCGCGACGGGCTCGTCTACGTGTGCGACCGGGCCAACGACCGTATCCAGGTGTTCCAGAAGGACGGCACCTTCGTGAAGGAGTTCCAGGTGGAGGCCCAGACGCTGCAGAACGGCTCGGTGTGGGACCTGGTGCTGTCGGAGGACGCAGGCCAGCGCTACATCTTCGTCGCCGACGGCGCCAACATGGCCATCATGACGCTCGACCGCCAGAGCGGGCAGAAGCTGGCGAGCTTCGGTCGTCCCGGGCGCATGGCCGGCGAGTTCAAGTGGGTGCACAACATGGCGATCGATTCCAAGGGCAATCTCTACACCTCGGAGGTCGGCCACGGCCGCCGCGCGCAGAAGTTCAAGCGGGTGAGCGGCGCGGCGAACTGAGCAGAGATGTCAGGTGGGTGGTGTCAGCACGGCATCGACGAGGGCGGTGTCGAGATACTCTGTCAGCTCCTTCATCTTTCCTTCCTGCATGTGGATGACATAGCAATAGGTGTTGTTGTAAGGCTTGCCCGACTTGGTCGTGGTCTGCCCTCGGCATTCGACCACGACGAAGTCGCCGTCAGCGAGAATGCGCTGCGCGGTGTTGGTGTAGCGGCCGGCGAACTGAGCGAACAGCGGTGCCAGCAGCTCGCGCCGCACCGCCTGCTTGCCTCGATACGACCTCGACCACTTGGTGGTACCGGTCAAAATCCAGGTAAAATCGTCCGCCATCGCTTCAACGAACGGCTTGCCATTGCCCTTGGCCAGCTCGGCGAAGATCTCTTCGATCACCTGCTTGTTGTGCGGTCCGCTCACCTGCTCTCCCTTCTCCAATAGTTGGCCATGAGCCGATATCCCCAGAACCGTAGGGCTGGTCGACCCAGGTGGTGAGCCCATTCTGGGCCAGTGGCAGAACGATGACCGATTGCAGGTACCGCGTCACGCGGCAGGCTTATCGAAGAACCGGTTGGGCTTCAGGAAGAACGAGAGCGCCACGCAGCCCTTGGGCGCGCGGGCGTCGTGGCGGCTGCCGCCGGGGCGCCAGACGTAGTTGCCGGCAGTGACCACGCCCTCGTCGTCCTCCAGCGCGCCTTCGATCACCCAGGTCTGCTCCAGCTCGACGTGCTCGTGGTCGGGCAGCACGGCGCCCGGCGCGAACCTCACCAGAGCCGTCATCGCGCCGGTCTCCTTGTCCTCCATCAGCATCTTCATGTCGACGCCGGGAAAGCGCGTCGCCACCCAGGGCAGCGCCGCAACGTCCACGTAGCGGGAGGCAAGGGCGGCGAGCCCGGCGTGGTTGGTGGCGCCTGGCGTGACCATGGTCATGGCGATCTCTCCTTGGGTTTCCTCCGCGGGCATCAGAGCACGGAGGCCGCATGCCGGCAATCGGAGAGCCGAGCGCGGAGACCCGAAGGGAGCCCATTCCGCGTCTCCGGGTCCTCGGTGGCGGAGGCCGGCTGGACGAGACGGTGACCGGCGGATGGCGAAAAAAGAGCCGCTTGGGGAGAAGCGGCTCTCGAGTTGACAGGGAGGCGTCTAACGGAGTGGACGGGACCACTCGCATCCAGATGTCTGGACTGGCCTGAGCATCGCTCCGAATGCCTAAGATTCGGTAAACGCCAGACAACGGTGCAATGGGTGCCGCGGCTCTGCCGGCTCAGGCGCCGCGCGCCCACCTGTCGATCACCTCCGTTGCCCGCAGGCCGGGCCGGGCGCCCAGCGCCTGCGCCGCCCGGTTCGCCACCGAGACGATGCCGTCTCGGTAGGTCGATCGGGCGTCGCCGATGACGGCGGATGCGGCAGAGACCGTGAAGGCAGGGATGCCGCGCGCATCGAGCGCAGGGAGGCGCGTGGTGCCGGCGTCGTCGATACCGATGCCGGCATCGTTGAAGACGCCGGCGAAGCCCGCGACCCGCAGCGCCAGGCGCGGATCGCCGCCGACGAGGCCGCCGTGCGAGCCGGTCACGATGATCTGGCCCGCGTCACCCGGCTCCACCTGCGCCGCGGAGTCCACCAGCACCACGCGGTGCATCGCCCCGTTCAGCTCCAATACGCTCCGCGTCTCCCCGAACGGCTCGGGCGCTGCCTCGACATGCGGCGCGGCGCACAGCGCCTCGGCCGCGTGGGCGCACTCCATGCCCGGCACCACTCCCGCGACTCGCGCCTGGCCGTTGCAATAAGAGATGATGCCGCGGCTCATCATGTTGGCGGGATCGCCTATGCGGGCACTCCGGTGACTGACCGCGGCTGCGGCGATTCCATGGTGCTCCAGAAGCTCGAGCGCGGCGATGCCGGCGCCGTCGCGCCCCACCCCGGCGTCGCTGAAGATGACGGCGCGTACGTTGGCCCTGGCCGCCAGATAGCCCGGATAGCGCCCGCCGTGGCTGCCCGAGACGACCACCTTGCCCCGCGCCTCCGGCGGCAGCGACGTGATGGTCGGGGCCTCGATGATGGGCATGTGCGCCGCTGCTCCTTCGGAAGAGGCAATAAGGCAATGAGGCAGTAAGGCAGTAAGGCAGTAAGGCAGTGCTTCGCTCCCTCGTCTACTGCCCTACTGCCTCTCGACGCAAACCTGCCCTCGCCAAGAGTCGCATGTCGCCCGCGCGAAATCATGCTATCTGGCTTGCACCATCGAGCAAATAGCGCCTTCGAGAAGCGCGCGGGGACGGGGAGCGCCGTGGGCCAGGGGAGCGGCTCCAACATCGATATCGACCGACTGCGCCGGCACCACCGGCTGATGTGGCGCATCCGCGCCTTCGAGGAGCAGGCGCTGCGTGGGCTCAACGAGAAGGTGGTGCTGGGCGCCATCCATCCCTCGATCGGCCAGGAAGCGGTGGCGGCGGGCGTGTGCGCCAACCTCGCCCGCAATGATATCCTGCTCTCCACGCACCGCGGTCACGGCCATACCTTGGCCAAGGGCGCCGACCCGCTCGCGATGATGCGCGAGCTGCTGGGCCGCGAGGGCGGCACCTGCGGCGGCAAGGGCGGCTCCATGCACATCGCCGACTTCTCGGTGGGTATGCTGGGCGCCAACGGCGTGGTGGCGGCGAATATCGTGATCGCCGCGGGCGCCGCGCATGCCATCAAGCTCAGGCGAGAGCGGCGTGTGGTGTGCTGCATCTTCGGCGACGGCGCCATCAACCGCGGGCCGTTCCTGGAAGGCCTCAACTGGGCCGCGGTGTTCCGGCTGCCGGTGCTGTTCGTGTGCGAGGACAACGGCTTCGCCGCCACCACGCGGACCGCCGCCATGACCGGCGGTGACGGCCCCGCCGCCCGCGCCCGCGCCATCGGCGTTCCCGCCACAGAGGTGGACGGCAACGACGTGCTCACCGTGGAGAGCACGATGGCCGGGTTGCTGGGCGCCGTACGCGCCGGCGAAGGCCCGCGCTTCCTGTGCGCCCGCACGTACCGCCTTGCCGGCCACACCGGCGCCGACCCCGCCGCCTACCGGCCCCAGGCCGAGGTGGAGGCACGCTGGAAGGAGGACCCGATCGCGCGGCTGGCCGCGCATCTGCGCCTCGCCGGCGCGACCGAGGCGGAGCTTGCCGCCGACGCCGAGGCAGCACAGGCGGAGATGCGGCGGACCTACGATGAGGCCGTGGCCACGCCCTTCCCGGCCGCGCCCCAAGCCTTCGCCGACGTGCAGGACGTGGGCGACCCGCGCGCGGAGGCGTTCTGATGGCGCGGCTCAGCTATCTGGACGCCGGGCGCGTGGCGCTCGCCGAGGAGATGCGGCGCGACCCGGCGGTGTGGGCGGTCGGCGAGGATCTCGGCCGCGGCGGCGTGTTCGGCCAATATCACGGCCTCGCCGAGGAGTTCGGGTCGGAGCGCATCTCGGACGCGCCGATCTCGGAGGCCTGCATCCTGGGCGCCGCGGTGGGCGCCGCCATGATGGGAACGCGGCCGGTGGTGGAGATGCGCTTCTCCGACTTCGCCCTGTGTGCCGTGGACGAGCTGGTCAACCAGGCCGCCAAGGCCCGCTACATGTTCGGCGGCCAAAGCCGGGTGCCGGTCGTGGTGCGCGAGCCTATGGGCATGTGGCGCTCCTCCGCCGCCCAGCACTCCCAGTCCCTGGAGGCCTGGTACGCCCACATCCCGGGCCTGGTGGTGGTGTGCCCCTCCACCCCCGCGGACAACAAGGGTCTGCTGAAGAGCGCCATCCGCTGCGACGACCCCGTGGTCTACATGGAGCACAAGTCGCTGTGGCTGCTGGAGGGCGAGGTGCCGGACGACCCGGATTTCACTGTGCCGCTCGGTCGGGCGCGCGAGGTCCGCGAGGGAAGCGACGTGACCATCGTATCCTGGTCGCAGCAGGTTCACGTCGCCGCCGACGCCGCGGCGAAGCTGGCGGAGGGGGGCGTCAGCGCGGACGTCCTCGACCTGCGCACGCTTTGGCCGTGGGACAAGGCGGCCGTGCTGGCGAGCGTGCGCAAAACCGGGCGGCTGATCGTCACCCACGAGGCGGTGTCGGTGGCGGGCTTCGGGGCGGAGATTACCGCCACGGTTGCCGAGAAGCTGCACGGCGAGCTGCGGGCGCCGGTGCGCAGGCTCGGTGCGCCCCGCATCCCCGTCAGCTATGCGCCGACGCTGGAGAACGAGGTGCGCGTGACGGCGGACAGGATCGCCGCGGTCGCCCACGAGATGGTGCAAGCGGGGTCAGACCCCTCGCGCGCAACATAGAGTTTCATCGACAGGTTGGAGGCGAGGGGTCTGACCCCAGCAACGGAGGAGGCACACCAATGAAGACGGGATGGAAGCTGCTTTGCGGGCTCGCGGCCGTCGTCGCGGCAGGGGCGATTGCCGCTCCGGCGCAGGCGCAGAGCTACAAGGCCGAGTACCGGGTATCGACGGTGGTGGGCAACCCCTTTCCCTGGTTTCTTTCGGCGCAGAAATGGGCCGACCTCGTCAAGGAGCGGACCGGCGGCCGCATCAACATGAAGATCTATCCGGGAACGTCCCTGGTCGGCGGCGACCAGACAAAGGAGTTCACCGCCATGCGCCAGGGCATCATCGATATGGCCGTGGGCTCCACCATCAACTGGTCGCCGCAGGTGCAGGAGCTCAACATCTTCTCCATGCCGTTCCTGATGCCGGACTACAAGGCGATCGACGCTCTGACCGGCGGCGATGTCGGCAAGAAGCTGTTCGAGATCATTGCCTCCAAGGACATCGTGCCGCTGGCCTGGGGCGAGAACGGCTTCCGCGAGCTCACCAACTCCAAGCGCGCCATCCGCACGCCGGACGACCTCAAGGGCCTGAAGATCCGCGTGGTGGGCTCGCCGCTCTTCAACGACACCTTCACCGCGCTCGGCGCCAACCCGACGCAGATGAGCTGGGCCGACGCGCAGCCTGCGCTTTCCACCGGCGCGGTCGACGGCCAGGAGAACCCGCTCACCATCTTCACCGTGGCCAAGCTGCACACGGTCGGCCAGAAGCACGTGACGCTGTGGCATTACGTGGCCGACCCGCTGATCTTCTCGGTCAGCAAGCAGGTCTTCGGCACCTTCTCGGAGGCCGACCAGAAGATCGTGCGCGAGGCCGCCGTCGAGGCCGGCAAGTACGGCGTCGAGATCGCGCGCAAGGGCGTGACGCCCCAGGACCAGTCGGTGCTGAAGGACATCACGGGCCTGGGTGTGGAGATCGTCTCGCTCTCGCCCGAGCAGCAGCAGGCCTTCGCCAAGGTCACCAAGCCCGTCTACGACAAGTGGAAGGCCCGCATCGGAGCCGACCTGGTGACGGCGGCCGAGAAAGCGGTGGCGGCGAGGTGATGCTCGGCGCGCGTGCTCCCTCTCCCCGCGCTACACCGACCTCCCCTCGCGCTCCGACAGCGCGGGGAGAGGGCCGGGGTGAGGGGCAGCCGCTCACTCCGACGTCGGCGCAAGATCCTGCCCCTCACCCTAGCCCTCTCCCCGCAAGCGGGGAGAGGGGACCCGCGCAGAGTCCGCGATGAGCGTAGAGAACGACACGCCTGCCTTCGAGCGCACTCCCCGCGGGCTACGCATCGAGGAGGCTGTGGCGGCGGCGGTGATGGCGCTGCTCGGGCTGATCACGCTTGCCAACGTGGTCGTGCGCTATCTCACCAACTACTCCTTCGCCTTCACCGAGGAATATTCCATCGCGCTGATGGTGGTGGTGGCGCTGCTCGGCACCAGCATCGCTGCCGCCCGCAACCGGCATATGCGCATCTCCTGGTTCGTGGAGCGCATGCCGCGGCCGCTGGCGCTCGCCGCCAACCTCGTGGCGATGCTCGCCAGCGCAGCGATGTTCGCCCTGCTGGTCGGACTCGGCGCCAGGCTGGTCTGGGACGAGTACCGCTTCGAGGTGCTCTCGCCGGGCCTCGGCGAGCCGCAGTGGATCTATACGCTCACGCTGCCCGTGTTCGCCGTGCTGGTGCTGCTGCGCGTGATCGGGTGGTGGTGGCGCCACCGGGGCGAGGTGGTCTCCGAGAACGGCGCGCCGCCGCCCGGCGCCGAGGTTTGAGGCCGCCACCGTGATTGCCGCCGCACTGTTCCTTACCTTTGCCCTCCTGTTCGTGCTCGGTGCGCCGATTGCGGTGGCGCTGGGGCTCGCCGGCAGCTTCGCCATCTGGCTCGCCGACCTGGGGGTGCTGGCGGTGCCCACCAGCACCTACACCGGCATCGCCAAGTACCCGCTGCTCGCCATCCCGATGTTCGTGCTGCTGGGCGCCCTGTTCGACCGCTCCGGCGTGGCCGCCAAGCTGGTCGACTTCACCGCCGCGCTGATCGGGCGCCGGCCGGGGGCGCTGGCTGCCGTCACCGTCATCGTCGCCATGATGCTGGGCGGCATCTCGGGCTCTGGGCCGGCCAACGCCGCCGCCGTCGGCGGCGCCATGATGGGCGCCCTGTCGCGCGCCGGCTACCCAAAGGCGTTCTCGGCCAGTGTGATCGGCGCCGCGGCGGCCACCGACATCCTGATCCCACCGTCCATCGCCCTTATCATCTACAGCGTGCTGGTGCCGCAGGCCTCGGTGCCGGCCCTGTTCGCCGCCGGCATGATCCCGGGCATCCTGGCCGGGATTGCGCTGCTGATTCCGATCTTCTGGCTGTCCAAGAAGCACGGCTTCGGCCTCGCGGAGAAGGATATGCCGCGCCCGCCGTTCTGGCGTTCCTTCCGCGATGCCATCTGGGGCCTGATGGCGCCGGTGCTGATCCTCGGCGGCATGCGCGCAGGCTGGTTCACGCCCACCGAGGCCGCAGTCGTGGCCGTCGTCTACGGGCTGTTCGTGGGGTTCGTGGTCTACCGCTCGCTCACCCTGCGCGACGTCTACGACATGCTGGTGGAATCGGCCGAGATCACCGGCATCATCCTGATCATCGTGGCGCTCGCCTCCATCTTCGCCTGGGCCGGCTCCACGCTCGGGGTGTTCGACCAGGCCGCCCGGCTGATGGTCGCCTTCGGCAGCCACGAGTACGTCGTGCTCGCCCTCCTGATCGTGATCCTGATCGTGATCGGCATGTTCCTCGACGGCGTCTCCACCTTCCTGATCCTGCTGCCGCTGCTGATGCCCATTGCCAACCGCTACGGCTGGGATCCGGTGTGGTTCGGCATCCTCATCACGCTCAAGGTGGCGATCGGCCAGTTCACCCCGCCCATGGCCGTGAACCTCATGGTTTCGTGCCGCGTCGCCGGCATCCCCATGGAGGCGACGCTGCGCTGGGTGTTCCCGCTGATCGGCGCCATGTTCACGGTGCTGATCCTGGTCGTCGTGTTCCCCGAGCTGGCGCTGTGGCTGCCGCGGCATCTGGGATACCTGAAGTGAGAGGGAGTGGGGAGATGGGGAGTGGGTCGGTGGAGAGATCGACGCTCGACTCCCTACTCCCGATCTCCCCACTCTCCACTTTCCGAACCTAAGCTGAGAGACGCCAATGTCCGCAAACGAGATGACCGGCGGCGAGGCCCTGGCCCGCATGATCGCGGCGCACGAGGGTGGCCCCATGTTCGGCATGGGCGGCTTCCAGCTCCTGCCGTTCTACGACGCGGCGCGCCGCCTGGGGCTCGCCCACCACCTCATCAACGACGAGCGCGCGGGCGTGTTCGCGGCCGATGCCTACGCCAAGGTCTCCGGCCGCGTCGGCCTGGTCGATGCTACCCTGGGCCCGGGCGCGACCAACCTGGTGACGGGCCTCGTGGAGGCGCTCAATGCCGGCTCGCCGCTGGTGGCGGTGATCGGCGACACCCACCGCGACCACTCCTGGAAGAACATGACCCAGGAGGCGCGCCAGCTCGAGATCCTGCGCCCTGCTGCCAAGGAGGTGCTGCGCATCGAACAGCCCGCCCGCATCCCCGAGCTGGTGCGCCGCGCCTTCATGATCGCCACCACCGGCCGGCCGGGTCCGGTGGTCGTGGACGTGCCGGAGGACGTCTGCCACGGCCGTCACGCCTTCGAGGAGGGCGACTTTGCGGTCGATCCCATCTACGAGTCCGCTCCGGCGCTGCGCTGTCGCCCCGACGCGGCTTCTGTAGAGCGTGCCGCACGCCTCCTCGCCGAGGCGCGGCGGCCGATCCTGCTGGCTGGCGGCGGGGTGCACTTGAGCCAGGCGGCCGACGCGTTGGCCACCTTTGCCGACGCGCTCAACCTGCCCGTGGCCCACACCATGACCGGCAAGGGGGCGATCGCCTGCACCTCGCCGCTCTCCGCCGGGCTGTTCGGCCGCTACGACCGCATCGCCAACGGGTTGATCGCGGAGGCCGACCTGATCCTGGTGGCCGGCTGCAAGCTGGGCGAGATCGCCACCAAGCGCTACACCGTGCCGCCCAGGGGCAAACGCATCGTCCACATCGACATCGACGCGAGTGAGATCGGCCGCACCCTGAGCCCCGAGATCGCCTTGTGGGGCGACGTGCGCGAGACCGTCCGCGATCTGCACGCCGCTCTCGCCACAGATGCCGCCCGCATCAAGGCGCGGCAGGCCGACCATGCCGCCGACGTGGCCCGGCGCATCGTCGGCTGGCGCGCAGGCGTGGCGGAGCGGCTCAACTCGGACGAGACGCCGGTGTCGATGGCGCGGCTTCTGAACGAGCTGAACGCGCTGCTGCCGGCCGACGGCATTCTGATTGCCGACGGCGGCTTCGCCGCGCACTGGGGCGGCCTGCTCTACGACACCAAGCGGCCGGGCCGCTCCTTCGTGCCGGACCGCGGCTTCGCCTCCATCGGCTACGGCCTGCCTGGGGCCATGGGCGCGGCGCTGGCGGCGCCCGGCCGGACGGTGGTGAGCCTCACGGGTGACGGCGGCTTCAACATGATGATCGGCGAGCTCGAGACGGCGCGACGGCTCGGCCTCGACCTCACGGTCATCGTGGTCAACAACGCCGCCTCGGGCTACGTGAAAGCGCTGCAGCACCTCATGTATGGAGCCGGCGCCTACCACGCCTCGGATCTGGCCGAGACCGACTACGCCAAGGTGGCCGAGGCCATGGGCTGCCACGGCGTCCGCGTCGAGAGCCCCGCCCAGCTCGCCGGCGCCCTCAAGTCGGCCCTTGCCACCAAGGGGCCGAGCGTCGTCGACGTGGTCGTCACCCGCGACCCCGCCAAGATGCTCCCCGCCGTGGATAACCGTACGGTGGAGATCAAGAAAGGCGACCGGGTCGCCTGAGGCATTCCCTCTCCCCGTCGCCCTCGGGACGATTGTGGTGACGTGATGCTCGTGGCCGGCCCGAGGGCGGCGGGGAGAGGGAGTCCCGCTACCAAATGGCTGGTTGACAGGCGTTCCTCGCCTCAATTAAGGCCAACCTGCGCGCCGAGCGCCCGGATGTTTGGTCGAGTCTGAAGCCCTGACCACAGCGCGAGAGTTTGATGGCCGACCAGTACGTGCTGGAGACCCAGGGGCTGACCAAGGAATTCAGAGGCTTCACCGCGGTCAAGGAGGTGAGCCTGCGGGTCAAGCGTGGCACCGTCCATGCCCTGATCGGCCCCAACGGCGCCGGCAAGACCACCTGCTTCAACCTGATCACCAAGTTCCTGCAGCCCTCGGCCGGCAAGATTCTCTACAACGGCCGCGATATCACCTCCGCTCTGCCCCACGCGGTGGCGCGCCTTGGCCTCGTCCGCTCCTTCCAGATCTCGGCCGTTTTCCCCCACTTGTCGGTCCTGGAGAACGTCCGGGTGGCGCTGCAGCGGACGCTGGGAACCTCCTACCACTTCTGGCGCTCGGAGCGTTCCGTGGAGGTCCTCAACGCCCGCGCCATGGAACTGCTGGACGACGTGGGCTTGAGGGCCTACGCCGGCCTGCCGGCGGTGGAGCTGCCCTACGGGCGCAAGCGCGCGCTTGAGATCGCCACCACCCTGGCGCTCGACCCCGAGATGCTGCTGCTCGACGAGCCGATGGCGGGCATGGGCGCGGAGGACATCAAGCGCACGTCCGCGCTGATCAAGCGCATCGCCAGGGACCGCACCGTGCTGATGGTGGAGCACAACCTGTCGGTGGTGGCCGACCTGTCGGACCGCATTACGGTATTGGCCCGCGGCCAGGTGCTGGCAGAGGGCCCGTACACCGAGGTGAGCAGCAACCCGCAGGTGATCGAGGCCTACATGGGAACGGGGCATGGCTGAAGCGCAGCTCGCCGTCCGGGACGTGCACGGCTGGTACGGCGAGAGCCACGTGCTGCACGGCATGAGCTTCGATGTGCACGCCGGCGAGGTCGTGACGCTGCTCGGCCGCAACGGCGCCGGCAAGACGACCACCATGCGCGCCGTCATGGGCATGCTGGCCCGGCGCAACGGCTCGATCGCCTACGAGGGGCGCGAGATCATCAAGCTCAGATCCAACCAGATCGCCCGGCTCGGCATCGCCTACTGCCCGGAGGAGCGCGGCATCTTCGCAAGCCTCAACGTGCGCGAGAACCTGATGCTGCCCCCGGTGGTCAAGGACGGCGGGCTAGGCCTCGACAAGATCTACCAGCTGTTCCCGAATCTGAAGGAGCGCTCCGCGAGCCAGGGCACCAAGCTGTCGGGCGGCGAGCAGCAGATGCTGGCCATCGCCCGCATCCTGCGCACCGGCGCCAAGATGCTCCTGCTCGACGAGCCCACCGAAGGCCTGGCCCCGGTCATCGTCCAGCACATCGGCGATACCATCCGCATGCTCCGCGACCAGGCATTTACCATCCTGCTGGTGGAGCAGAACTTCCGCTTCGCCGCGACAGTGGCGGACCGGCATTATGTTGTGGAGCACGGGCGCGTGGTGGACATGATCCCGAACGCCGCGCTCGAGGCGAACCGGCAGAAGCTGCAGACCTATCTTGGCGTTTAAGGAGAAGGAAACCGCTATGAGATGGACCACGAGAGGACTGGCTGCCGCGGCCGCCCTGGCGGCGGGAGCGGGGCTGGCGCTCGCCGACTATACGGACGGCGTCATCAAGATTGGCGTCATGAACGACCAGTCGGGCCTCTATTCCGACCTGTCGGGCCAGGGCTCGGTGTGGGCGGCGCGCAAGGCGATCGCGGACTACTGCAAGGCCAACGCCTGCCATGACAAGATCGAGGTGGTATTCGCCGACCACCAGAACAAGCCGGACATCGGCTCCAACGTCGTGCGCCAGTGGTACGACGTGGACAAGGTGGACGTGGTGGTGGACGTGCCCACCTCCTCGGTGGCGCTGGCCGTCAACAACATCACCAAGGACAAGAACAAGGTGTTCCTGGTGTCCGGTGCGGCCACCGCCGACCTGACCGGCAAGGCCTGCACACCCAACACCATCCACTGGACCTACGACACCTGGTCGCTGGCCAACGGCACCGCCAACGCCATCGTCAAGACCGGCGGCAAGGACTGGTTCTTCCTGACGGCCGACTACGCCTTCGGTCACGCGCTGGAGCGCGATACCGCGGCGGTGGTGGAGAAGGCCGGCGGCAAGGTGGTGGGCAAGGTGCGCCATCCCTTCCCGGGGCAGGACTTCTCGTCCTTCCTGCTGCAGGCGCAGCAGTCCAAGGCCAAGATCATCGG
>Ga0075421_100002055_pt1 | contig 23881 bp, 25 predicted proteins | sample SoiMetdeltSBSDD5_FD_75292 | JGI IMG/M metagenome (GOLD analysis project Ga0075421, IMG submission 75292) | Bulk soil microbial communities from a Populus tree surrounding site in Tennessee, USA - Soil MetaG P. deltoides SBSDD5 | ecosystem: Environmental > Terrestrial > Soil > Tree plantation...
CCGAAAGCCTGGAACCAGTAGGGATCCGAAAGACGCCGCAGCACTTCGTCGCGACCGAACTCGGCGGCAATGAAAATCACGATCTCGCGCGACAACGGAACCATGCGCTCGAAAAGCCACCGCGGCGCTTTGCCGGTATGGAGAGGAAGATGCGCGAAGCCGGTGCGGGACATGTCTCGAGAATCAGTGTGCTTAACCCGCACATTTTATGCGAGCTCGTACCGGCGCCGCGTCTTCGCGCCTACTTGATCTGCTGCATGCGGCATTACAGAATTGCGCCGTCACACCAGGGGAATCGCGCTATGGTCCTGATGATCGTTGGCCTCGTTCTTTTCCTCGGCATCCACCTGTTGCCGATGGCGCCGGGACTGCGCGGCGTGGTTGCTGTCAGCATGGGCGACAAGGGGTACCGGGGCGTGTTCTCGGTCGTGTCCGCGGTGGGCCTTGTTTTGATCGTCGTCGGCTACCGAATGGCTCCGAACGGGGTGCCGCTCTTTACACCACTTCCGGCCGCGAGAGCGGCTGCCCCTGCCCTGGTGACGATCGCATTCGTGCTTTTCGCGGCTGCGAACATGCGCACTCACGTTCGAGCGGCCGTGAAGCACCCGATGCTGATCGGGCTCATGCTGTGGTCCGGCGTGCATCTGCTTGCAAATGGCGATCTTGCCGGCACGATTCTGTTCGGGAGCTTTTTCGTCTACTCGATACTCGATCTCGTGTCGGTCATCCGTCGCGGCGCGGTGAAGCTATTCGCCCCGACCTGGAAGCACGACGCGATCGCAGTCATTGCCGGACTCGTGGCGGCATGGCTGACCATACGCTTTCACGCTATTTCTTTCGGTGTGCCGGCGATCGCCTGAGATTCGTTGCGCAGTCGCCAGCCGCTTGACATACGTCAAGTCGTAGCGCGCGCCCGCCGCTAAGCTCAACCGCTGGCGCAATCCGGCCAGGCATGCCCGCCGAGGCCGCGTTAGCGCGTCGGAGGGAACCATGATAGCCCAGCGAGTCCGCGTGCCTGCAATCGACGATGGTCTGGCGAAAATCCGCACGCTCGACGCTACGTGCCGTACCGCGACGCCACCGGTTCCGCGCAGCGCGAAAATCGAATTGAGCTCCCGCTGCGATCTTGGATGCTTCTTCTGCGCTTCACATAAGCGACCGCGCACGGGCGGCGATATGTCGCAGGCAATGTACGCGCGGCTCGTTGACGAGCTCCGCATGGTCGGCGTGGAACAGCTCGGGCTTTTCTACATCGGCGAATCGATGCTGTGCGAATGGCTGCCCGAAGCGATCCGCTATGCGAAAGAGGTCGCTCACTTCCCGTACGTGTTTCTTACGACCAACGGCCTCAGTGCAACGCCCGATCGCCTCCGCGCATGCATGGCGGCAGGGCTGGACAGCATAAAGTTCGCGTTCAACTGGTCGGATGAACACCAGTTCCAGCGAGTAACCGGCGTCCCGGCAGTCGAGTACGACCGCGTGCTCGAGAACCTGAAATCAGCGCGCTGGATCCGCGACGATGTCGAGCACGAGACGGGGCATCGCTGCTCGCTTTATGCCTCGTCCCTGCTATATGACGGGGAGCAATCGCACCGCGTGCAGGAAATGCTGCAGGGAATCGAGAGATGCGTGGATCACCATTACTGGCTTCCGCTGTTCGGCCATTGCGGCTTACCGGGTCCGCAACCCGCCGGACGGCCGGTGCCTGTGAAAAACCTTCCGTGCTGGGGTCTCTTTACCGAAGCGCACATCACGGTGGATGGTAAGCTTTCCGCGTGCTCGCTCGACGCGTCGTCCCGCTTCCACATGGGCGATCTCGGCGAGATGTCGTTCATCGAGGCGTGGCACAGCTCTGCTTTTCAGACGCTCCGAAGCCGCCACCTCGACGGTAATGTAAAAGGCACGGCCTGCCAGTCGTGCATTGCCTACTGACGCCCATGACCATCACCGCCCGCATCGACAACGTCACACGGATACCGCCCGAATTCCTGAAGGCAAAGCTTCCCGCGCCCAAGAGCGTAAAGATCGAGATCTCTCCACGCTGCAACTACCGGTGCGGTTTCTGCGCGTTGCGCACCCGTGAATCCCAGCCAAAATGGGACATGGATTTCGAGCTGTTCAAGCGCGTAACGCGCGAGATGAGAGAGGCCGGCGTCCAGGAGATCGGTTGTTTCTACCTCGGCGAATCGTTCATGAACCCGCGGCTTCTCGTGGATTGCATCCGACACGTGAAGCAGGAGCTCGCGTTTCCCTATGTGTTCCTCACCTCGAACGCTTCCATGTCATTTGCCGAAGCGGTCGAAGAATGCATGAAGGCCGGCCTCGACTCGCTCAAATGGTCGGTAAATGCCGCCGACGAAAAGCAGTTCGAGCACATCATGGGCGTCTCGGGCCGGCTTTTCCGTCATGCACTCGGCAACATCAAATCGGCATGGGCCGTGCGCCAGGCGAAAGGCTATTCGACGGGACTCTACGCGTCGTCCATCCGTTATGACGGCGAGCAGCAATCAAGAATGGAAGCTCTGCTCGACGAGCACGTGCGGCCGTACGTCGACGAGCACTACTGGCTGCCGCTCTATTCCATGGGGGCGTTCGCAACCGAGCGCGAAGAGCACCTCGGCTATCGACCGACCGCGGGCAATCAGGGCCGACTGGGCGCGCTTCGTGAGCCGCTTCCGTGCTGGTCCGCATTCACCGAAGGACACGTCACGGCCGACGGCAAGCTCTCCGCGTGTTGCTTCGATGCGAACGCCAACTGGACGATGGGTGATCTCACGAAGCAGTCGTTCATGGCGGCGTGGAACTCCGACGCTTTCGTAAGCTTGCGCGCGGCGCATCTGAAGCGCGATGTCAGCGGCACGGTGTGCGAGCAGTGCATCGCTTACTCCTAGCGATCCTTTGCTCTAGTTGATCAGCAGCGCGAGCCGGTAGGTAATGTAGGCAGCTGCATAGGCGAGCGCGAAGAGATAGGCTGCCATCGCGAGCGGCATCGTCCATCCGCCCGTCTCGCGCTTCACCGTGGCAAGTGTGGACAGGCACTGTGGAGCGAAAACATACCACGCGAGCAGTGAAAGCGCGGTTGCCAAAGTCCAGCTTTGGTTGATGAGCGGCGTCAACGCTGCCGCCGTGTCTTCGCCGGTCGCAGAAAGTGCGTACACTGTCCCGAGCGCGCTCACCGCCACTTCGCGTGCCGCCAGTCCGGGTACGAGCGCGATGCTGATCTGCCAGTTAAAGCCGATCGGCTCGAACAGCACCGCAAGCGCGCGACCGAGCATTCCGGCGAAACTGTATTCAATCGCCGGCCCGGTGGCGCCTGCGGGAGGCGCCGGAAAGCTCGCAAGGCACCACATGGCGATGGTGAGCAGCAGAATGATCGTGCCCACCCGCTTCAAGAAGATCGTTACCCGCTGCCACAAACCGATGACGATGTTTCGAAGCCGAGGCGAATGGTATGCGGGGAGCTCCATCATCAGCGTGCGGACCTGACCGCGCGCCGTGAAGCGTTTGAGCACCCATGCAACGGCAAGGGCACCCGCGATACCTGCCATATACAGAGCGAACAGCACGAGGCCCTGGAGTTCGAACGTTCCCCATACCTCACGCTTTGGAATGAACGCGCCGACGAGCAGCGCATAGACCGGTAGGCGCGCCGAGCACGTCATGAGCGGTGCAATCATGATCGTCACCAGTCGATCCCGCGGATTGGAGATCGTGCGCGCAGCCAGGATCCCCGGAATCGCGCAGGCGAAGCTCGACAGAAGCGGAATGAAGGAGCGCCCCGAAAGGCCGACAGAACCCATCAGACGGTCGAGCAGAAAGGCCGCGCGCGGAAGGTAACCCCATTCCTCCAACACGAGGATGAAGGCAAACAGAATGACGATCTGAGGCAGGAACACAACCACGCCTCCGACTCCGGCGATGACGCCGTCCACGACCAGGCTCTTCACCCAGCCGTCGGGGAACAGGTTGCCGGCGGCGGCGCCGAGCCAGGCTGTCGTCGCCTCGATCGCGTTCATCGGCCATTCGGCCCACGCGAACACCGCCTGAAAAACAAGGAATAGCACCACTGCGAGTAGTATCGGTCCCGCGACCGGATGCAACACAACGCGATCGATGTAATCGCTCGCCCGGTCCGGCATGACCTCGTCCAGTCCCATCCGCTCCAGGATGCGACGCACTTTATCGATGTCGGACGTGGGAGGCTCGCAGTCAGCAGTGTCCGCGCGGCGCCAAGCGCCGCGTTCAGCAAGCAGCGCGCGCAAAGCATCGACGCCGTGCGGCGCGACGCCGACGGTGGGCACAACGGGTACGCCGAGCTCGGAAGCGAGTTTGTCGGCACTCACTTTCAACCCGCGCCGCAGCGCGACGTCGACCATGTTGAGGGCGACGACGCACGGCATGCCCAATCCTCTGATGGACAATACGAGGCGCAGGCCGCGCCGCAAGTTCGTTGCATCGACGACGCATACGGCAAGATCGGGCCGTTTTTCACCGGCTGCCCGGCCATGCAGAACGTCGCAGGTGATGCGCTCGTCAGGCGAGCGTGGATGCAGGCTGTAGGCGCCCGGCAAGTCGAGCACGCGCAGCTCCCCGCCGGCGGGTGTGGAAAGCCGCCCTTCCTTGCGCTCGACCGTGACGCCGGCATAGTTGGCCACCTTTTGCCGGCTCCCGGTGAGAAGGTTGAACAGCGCGGTCTTGCCGCAGTTGGGATTGCCTACCAGCGCGGCGAGCGGCCCGCCACGGTACACGTGAATGACTGCCCGATTCATGCGCGCGCCCGCGAGCTTGACGGAGCCACCCGAACGCATGCGGCCTCGGCGCGCCGCAATGCGAAAGTGGATACGCCGATACGCACGACCAATGGGTCGCCGCCCGGTACAAAACACGCCAGCAGCATTGCAGGCTCGTCCGCCACGAAGCCGATTTCTTCGAGCCAGCGTGCCCACTCCGGAGCGTTCGCCGGGGCGATCACATCGCTCACGATGAGCGGTTCGCCGATCGCGGCGTCGGCAAGCGTTCGTTTGCAATCTCGGCTCACGCCATCTCCGTCGTCGGCGACTCGGCCGGCGGCCGCATCGCTCTGTAGCGCTTCAGCTTTTTCGCCCTGCTTGTTCACAAGCGACCCTTCCGCGAATGATAATCGTTGTTATTACCAGCTGCGGCTCGCCGATTTAATGCAGGTCAAAAAAATCGCAGGCCACCGCTGCGCATTATTGAAAGACTCAAGATATCGAGCGTAGTCTCACCTAAACCACAAGATCTAGTGGATTTCACGGGAGAAGACTCGATGTCCAGCAGGCTCGACGAAGCATCGGCGCACCACGTTCGCGCCATCTTGAAGCGGGACGGAACGTCCCAGTCTTTCGATCCTGAACGCATCGTTTCCGCAATAGCGCGGGCCGGAGCGGCAACCGGGCAATTCGGCACGTCCGTCGCGGCTACGGTCGCGCAAACGGTGATCGACGCAATCGTGGCGGATGCGCCGCGGCGCGCACCCACTGTCGAAGCCGTTCAGGACCTCGTCGAACGTGCATTGATCGACGCAGGCTATGTCGCCACGGCCCGCGCGTACATCGTCTACCGCGAGCAGCACAAGCAGCTGCGCGAAGATCGCAAGACCCTGATCGACGTCAGCGGCTCGATGGAGGAGTACCTCGATCAGCGCGACTGGCGCGTCAACGCGAATGCGAACCAGGGCTACTCGCTGGGCGGGCTCATCCTGAACGTTGCGGGGAAAGTCACGGCCAACTACTGGCTGAGCCACGTCTACCCGGCGGAGGTGGGCATCGCACACCGCGAGGGCGCCATCCACGTGCACGATCTCGACATGCTGTCCGGTTACTGCGCAGGCTGGTCGCTGCGCATGCTGCTTCACGAAGGCCTGAACGGTATTCCCGGCCGGGTGGAGGCCGCGCCCCCCAGGCATCTATCGAGCGCCATCGGTCAGATCGTGAATTTCCTCGGCACGCTGCAGAACGAGTGGGCGGGGGCGCAGGCGTTCAGCTCGTTCGATACCTACATGGCGCCTTTCGTCCGCAAGGACTGCCTCACCTACGCCTCGGTGAAGCAGTGCATACAGGAGCTCATCTATAACCTGAACGTGCCGTCGCGCTGGGGCAGCCAGACACCTTTCACGAATCTCACGTTCGATCTCGTCTGCCCCGAAGACCTGCAGGGCCAGATCCCGGTCATCGCCGGCGAAGAGATGCCTTTCACGTACGGCGAGCTACAGCGCGAAATGGAGATGATCAATCGCGCCTACATCGAAGTCATGATGGAAGGCGACGCCAAAGGCCGGGTGTTCACCTTCCCGATCCCGACCTACAACGTCACGTCCGATTTCCCCTGGGATTCGCCGCTCGCCGACGCGCTTTTCGATATGACCGCGAAATACGGCCTGCCGTATTTCCAGAACTTCGTGAGTTCGGACCTGAAGCCGAACATGATCCGGTCGATGTGCTGCCGCCTGCAGCTCGATCTCCGCGAGCTCTTGAAGCGCGGCAACGGTCTTTTCGGCTCGGCCGAGCAGACCGGATCACTCGGCGTCGTGACGCTCAATTGCGCGCGGCTGGGTTACCTGCATCGCGGCGATGAAGCCGGACTTTACGCTCGCACCGAGCGGCTCCTCGAGATCGGGCGGACAAGCCTCGAGGTGAAGCGCAAAGTGATCCAGCGTCACATGGACAATGGTCTGTTTCCCTATACGAGGCGCTATCTCGGAACGCTGCGCAATCACTTCTCCACGCTCGGCGTGAACGGCATCAACGAAATGATCCGCAACTTCACGGGCGACGAGCACGACATCACGACCGAATGGGGCCACCGCTTCGCATGCGATTACCTCGACCGCGTGAGAAGCCGCATCGTTCAGTTCCAGGAAGAGAGCGGCCACATGTACAACCTGGAGGCGACGCCCGCTGAAGGAACGACGTACCGCTTCGCCAAGGAAGACCGCAAACGTTTCCCCGGCATACTGCAGGCCGGCACCGCCGACATGCCGTATTACACGAATTCGTCCCAGCTACCCGTGGGCTTCACGGACGACCCGTTCGAAGCGCTCGAGCGTCAGGAACAACTTCAGCGCAAATACACCGGCGGCACGGTGCTGCACCTCTACATGAACGAGCGGCTTTCGTCGGTGCAGGCGTGCAAGACACTGGTGCGCCGCGCGCTCGAGCGCTACTCGCTGCCGTACATCACCGTGACGCCTACGTTTTCCATTTGTCCGAAGCACGGCTATCTGTCGGGCGAGCACAAGTTCTGCCCGAAATGCGACGAAGCACTGATCGAACGCAAGCAGCGGGAGCTCCGCGCCGCGTGATGCATGACAAATATCGAAAGGAGGCCAGCATGAACGACACCACGAATTTCCTTCCGCAGGGACCCGTGATCGAGCTCGACGATGCCGAGCGCCAGCCGTGCGAGGTATGGACACGCGTGATGGGCTATCACCGGCCCGTGTCCTCGTTCAACGTCGGCAAGAAGGGGGAGCACTTCGAGCGCTGCTTTTTCAAGGAACCCCGGTGACGCAAGGCGAGCTGAGGATCGGCGGGTTCGTGCCTTTCAGCGCGACCGACTATCCCGACCATCTCTCTGCCGTCGTGTTCTGCCAGGGTTGCCCATGGCGCTGCGGGTACTGCCACAACGTCCACCTACAACCCGCAACGAACGCAACGGAACTCACCTGGAGCAGCATTCTTACGTTCCTGGAACACCGCCGGGGGCTCCTCGATGCGGTGGTGTTCAGCGGCGGCGAGCCCACGCTGCAGCACGCCCTAGCCGGTGCCATGCACGCCGTTAAGGCGCTCGGATTCAAAGTGGGCCTGCATACGGCGGGCATCTACCCGCAGCGTCTCGCAGAGGTTCTGCCGCTCGTCGACTGGGTCGGACTCGATATCAAAGCGCCGTTTCATCTGTACGATTCGGTTACCCGCGCGCCCGGCAGCGGCGCACGCGCGAGGCGCAGCGCGGAGATCGTGCTCGAAAGCGGCGTCGCGTACGAATTCCGTACTACTGTCGATAGGTCGGTGCTGGGGACAGAGGATGTTGCACAGCTTTCCATGGAGCTACCGCGAATGGGTGCTACGCGGTATGTGCTCCAGGCATGCCGCGCAAACACTGCATGAGCACGGCACAGGATCAACTCATGGCAGCCAGGGCACCGGGTTGCGTGTGACGGCGACGGCGACGATATATACGAATACGGCCTGCGCGGCGATCCATGCGACGATGCGCACGCGTCTGGAATTGCCGCGTTTCAGGGCCACGGTCCCGAGCCCGATATAGAGAACGAGGCCAAGCACTTTGGCGGTGAGCCACCCGGCCACGAACGGGTACTGCCGGGTGGCGGCCGCCATGGCGATCGCGCTCGCGAGCAAGACCGTATCCACCACGTGAGGTACGATCCGCACCCAGCGGCGAGTGAGCATCTGCGGCATGCGCAGCATCCAGACGCCGCGCACGAAAAAAAGCGCGTAGCTCGTCACGACCGCACTCACGTGCAGGGACTTGAGCGCGAGGTAATCCACGTTGATTATCGCGCGTCGACTCGCGGCCTGACGTACATGGGAACGTAGCGCCAGGCCCACGCTCCGAAGGCAGCGAATGCTGCAAGCGCGGCGGAAACCATGAGCACGGAACCGATCGCGCTGCCGAGCGCAAATTCGGCCGCGACCCGCAGGAGCGCGGCGGCGAGTAGACCGACGTAACAGCACCACGTCCACGAATCGGCCTCGAGCGGCCGCCCCGAATGCCCGAGCGAAACGCGCGAGACCATACCGAGGGTCATTGCCGCAAAGTAGCCGAGCGTAAGAAGGTGCACCGGCGCGAGACCGATTCGCTCGAGCACGCCGGCTGCGACGGACAGGCTGAGCACGGCATACAGGAGAAAGGCTGCGGCGAGAACTGCGAGTGAAATATGCAGGACTGCGAGCAGTCGCACGCGGAAGCTTTGCGCAAGACCCCATCTCCACGCGAGACGCGCAACGACAAAGGCCAGGGGCAGATCGACGAGCCACACTACACCCGACGCGCCATAGAGTTCCATCGCGCCATGAGCGAGCACGCCGACAATGAGCGCAGGACGCGCCCACCACGGACGGTAGTCCGCGGACGGGCCCAGGATGCGGCTGGAAAAGAACGGAACCATGCGCGTGCTCACGCCAACGAAGATCGGCAGTATGAAAAACCATATCGCGCCGTGGAGTGCCTGACGCGCGTACCCGTAGGACCCGCTCGCCACCGCCAGTGCGAACAGCGCCGATCCCGCCGCGCCGACACTCAGGAATACGAAAAGGACAAGCGCGTAGCGCGCGTTGGCATTCCAGTAGCGCACGACCATGCGCACGAGCACGCCCATGCCCCAGATCCACCCCGCGGCATGCAGCAGCAATCCGGTTCCGGCGATCTCTCGCGTGGTGAAAAGCCCGATGTAGAAAACGACGACGCCCATCGCCATTCCAACTGCAGCCGGAACGAAGCCGGCGCGCGACGGCTTCGGCGCCCCAAGCCAGTTCGGCCCGGCGGTCATGAGGAAGCCGAACATGAAGAATGGGAAGAGGCCGTACAGAAGCAGCCATGCATGCGCCCACATGGGCGGGACACTCCAGGCGTACGGCGTGCCGAAGGCGAAGTAGCGCGATACCACGTGGGCGCTCCACCACCCGAACGCGATCACGGCCTGCACTGCGCCGAAGAAGAACATGAGCCGGTGCGGCTCGCCCGAGACGAGCGCAAGCGGCCCCGGTGAACGTTGCGCTGCCCCGCCGGCTTGCAGACTCCGTTCTTGCATTCTCGGTGGAAAGCTAACGAGGCGCGCCGCGGCGTTTCGCCATGGCGTCGCCGGTGTCAGCGAGCGCGCTCGTATCGAGCAGCCGTTCCGCGGCGGGCAGCAGCTGGTCTTCCTCGAGCTCGATATGACGCCGATACAGCGAAGTGAAGCGCCCGACCTCGTCGGCGTCGAGAGAAGCGCTCTCTCCGGCCGCTATCCTGGAAAGCGTCTCGCGCATGCGCGTCCAGGCTTTGCGCATCTCGCGGTGGTCCTCCAGAAGCCGCCCAACCAGCGCTTCGCACGCGGCCCGATCCGCGGCGAGCAGCCGCGGGAAGAGATCTTCCTCCTCGTCGCGGTGGTGGTTCTCCCCCGCCGTATCGAAGTAGCGGATCACGTTCGCGGCCGCCTGTTGCGCCTGAGCGTCGGCGCCCGCGTCACGCATGTGCTGCGAGAGACGGTGAAGCAGCTCGCAACGTTCCTCGATCCGGTCGTGACAGGCGGCGAGCATCTCCAGCGGGTGATCGAAATCCGCCGCGACGCTTCTGAAAAGACCGCTTCTCTTCTCGTCAGTCATGCGTTCCCATCGCAGGCTCACACCCGCTCACGTGTCTGTCCGTCCGGAACGTTGGTGCGCGACGCCCAGTACCTGCCGCGCGCGCCCCTGCAGCGCCTGCCACGTACGCTCGCACTCGCCCGGGCGCGGTGAGACGGTCGCTATCTGGCGCACGATCGCGCGGAGCGCGTTCGCCTCTGCCACGAGGGCATCGTAATCCTCGCCGTACACGAGCTCTGCCTTGCGGTCGCGGCAGACACCGATGCACGGCTGCGGCGCTTCGATCTTGCCGCAGCCGATGCATTGCCACACGTTCACACGCTCGATCATCCGTTCAGCGGACGCCATCCTGCCACTCCTTCGCTCAGCCCGGGGCGAAAAGCAGCACACCGTGGCTGCCGGCGACGGCGCCTGCGACCGTCACCAGGCTCAAGGCAAGCAAGAACCAGTGGACCCGGGCGATCGTGCGCAGCGTCCCCTGCAGGTCGCGCCGGGCGCGCGCCGCGACCCGCCGATGCAGCACGAACGGTTCCAGCACAAAGAGCATCAGGGTAAAAAGCGACCACACAAGCACCATGGCGCCCATCCACCAGTAGCGAAGCTCGGTAAAACGGTGCCAGAGATCGAGTGTGTGCACGAGATAGAAGCCGGTGATGCCGACTATCGCGGTAGTCCACCGGGACTGCCGCGCAAAGCGGTGTTCGACGCGCTCGAACAGCGCCATTGCACCGGCGGCATCAAGCGCTCGCACGGCCGGCAGCAGACTCGTCGTGACCATCGCGACACCACCGATCCAGAGCACGACTCCAAGCACGTGCACCGCACGCGCGACGCCCCACGCTTCCATGAGTCGAATTATCGCATCGCGCTCGCCGCCGCGGTGATGCGGGCTCTCTACCTGGTTGTGCGGCTCGGATCACGCCATCGCCGCCGTCACGGTGCGCAGCCACTCCACTAACGCCCTGGCCATGTGCTCCGGATGCGTGACGATCGTGTAATGGCCTGTACCGAAGAGAAAGGGCAGGTAGCGCGATCCGGCGCGATCGACAGTCAGGCAAAAAGGCGCGATACCCTGAAGCCGCGCTTCCGCGAGCGCTTGCCGCGTGTCCTCGACACCATAACGGCCTTCGTACCGGTCGCAATCGTTCGGCTTGCCGTCCGAGAGGAGCAGCAGTAGCCGACGGTGCGCGGGCTCGCGCATGAGCGTGGCCGTCGCATGCCGCAGCGCAGCGCCGGCACGCGTGTATTCGTCCGGCTCGAGTGCCGCGACGCGGCGCGTGAGGCCGGGCCCGGGACGCTCGTGGAATGCCTTGAGCTCGCGAACGCGAACGTCGCCAGGTCCATAGCCGGAGAATGCCTGCACCGCGAATCGCACGCGCAAGGCTTCGAGCGCCGTCGATACGATCACGAGCGCTTCCTTTTCGAGATCGATGATGCGGTGCGCTCCGCCGCACCATGATTCCGTCGATGCGCTCACGTCAATCAGAACGAGCAGTGAGAAATCCCTGCGCGCGGGGCGATGAGCGAGATACAGCGCCTCGGCTTTCGGCAGGCGTGCACGGAGATCGCCGTATGCGCTCACGTACGCGGCGAGGTCTATCTCGTCGCCTTCCGACTGCGCAAACTGCAGCGAGCGCCGTGAGCGCAACGCTTCGAAACGGCGCCGCACCCCCGTAAGCGTCGATCGGTGACGCGCGAGCACGTCCTCTACCCATTTCGCTGCTCCTTGCGGGGCCTCCTGGATGCGAACCGTCGCCGCGCGATCGCGGTATGCGGCGATCGTATAGTCCCATTCCGGATAGGCGAGCGCGTACGCCGAACCCGCCGCGTTTGGAGATGCCGCGCGTGCGCCCCGCACGGGCAGCTCGTCTTCGCCGGCAAAGAGCTCACGCGAGCTTCCGGGTGTCGATACGAGCCGCAACTCTTCGAGATCGGACACCGACTCGCCCGCACCCTGGATATCTTCATCGGGCTGCTTATCGACGGGACGCTGCAATCCCATCGCATCCTCGGCGTGCTCGCTCGGCTGGTTCGTCTGGATCATCCACACGCCGGTCTGCTCGTCGTCTTCATCTTCGGCGGCACGGCGCGAGCGCGGCCGCCGAGCGATCCGTACGCTGCGCGGGTGCGACGACGGAATAGCGGAATCTGCGCCCGCCGCGTACGTGTCAGGCGAGGCATCGGCCTTCAAAAAAACGCCGAGCAGGACGTCAGGTGCCAGCCCGGAATAACGCTCGTCGCACCGGAGCCGCGCGGCGTTCGTGCACGCCCATGCGAGCGAAGCCTGCGGATCCGGCGCCTGATGAAGAGCGCCGCTCCGGAGGAACTCCCTATACAGTGCCTCGACCGGGCGCAGCGCTTTCTGAATACGATCGGCCGGGCAACGTGACGCGAGGAGCTTACCCCGCAGCTTCGCCAGCGGACGAGTCAGGCCAGCGAGACGCGCCGCGAGCTGCGCATCGACGGCCGCGGTTTCGCTCACGAGAAACAGATCCTGCACGAGTAGCGATGCCGACCAGGGAAACATTCGAGCGCTTTCGCGCACGACGCGAAGCGCCTGGTGCAACGCTACGATCCTGTACAGGTCGAGGGCATCCGTCTCGGCCCGTGCCCACCGCGGCGGCAGGAAAATCGCCAAGCCGTCCGTCCCCGGCAGCGCTTCGCGCGGCCGCTCGCGCCCGCCGCGCTCGAAAAGACGCGAGAGCATGGTGCGTGGCGGCGGTGGCGTCGCCGAGCGGATCGGGATGGGCGCGCCCAGGGCCGCTTCGAGCAGCAGCTCGAGGCGCGGACGGATATCGACCAGCGCAACATCCGCGGATGACGCTATATGCGGGCGATTGCGGCGCCAGAGGTTGATCGCGTACGAAGTCGCATGCCGTGCGGCGTCGACGATGACGTCTTCAGCTTCGGGCATTTACGCGAACGTCGCCGTGACGAGGTCGCGCATCGCGGCAAGTAACGTGAGGTCGTCCGACAAAGGCGTGACGATCGCCACGTCGCATGCCCGACAGCGCTCGACACCGCTCGCCATCAGATGCCCAGCGGCGACGAGGAGGCGCGTGCTGGGCACCTCGGCAAGCCCGCGGTCCTGCAGCGTACGCAGTCGCTCGGCCAGCGACACGAGTGCACGCGCGTCGGCGGTATCGACGCCGGTTTCGTGCGCCACGACGCGCGTCTCCCGCTCCGGTGTGGGGAACGTGAAATCGAGGGCGATGAAACGCTGGCGCGTGCTCGGCTTCAGGTCCTTCAGCGCGTGCTGATAACTCGGGTTATACGAGATGACGAGCTGAAAGCCCTCGGCCGCTTCGATGAGCTCACCGGTTTTGTCGATCGGCAGAACGCGCCTGTAATCTGCGAGCGGGTGTATGACTACCGTCGTGTCCTGACGCGCCTCCACGATCTCGTCCAGGTAACAGATGGCGCCTTCCCGCACGGCGCGCGTGAGTGGCCCATCCTGCCACACGGTCTCGTCGTCGCGCACCAGGAAGCGTCCGATCAGATCGCTCGCGCTCAGGTCGTCGTGGCAGGCCACCGTAACAAGGCGGCGTCCGAGCCGCCACGCCATGTGCTCGACGAACCTCGTCTTGCCGCATCCGGTGGGGCCTTTTAGCATCACCGCGAGCTTTCGGCCGTGCGCCTGCTCGAATAGCGTCACCTCGTCGGCCGCCGGCACGTAGTAGGGCTCTTCGCGAATACACCGGAGCCCGTCCCCGACTCCTGCGCGACCCGTCTTCGCAGACGCCACGGAAGCGAAATCGTTCATACGGCGGCCGGACCGCCTACGCGACCTCCGGTACGAGCCGCTTCCGCACGCTCGTCTTCGATCACCGCGAAGCGCGGACGTGTCCGGAAGAAGTCGTAGATGTACAGCGCTGCGCCTGTCGTGAAAATGAACGCGGTACCGATCAGCATCAGGAAATGCACCTGGATCTTCAACTGCGTCTCGAGAAAACCGATACCCAGAATGCGCTCGAGGTACACCTGGCCTATACCTGCGGTTGCGAACGAGATGGTCATGCCGAACATGCCCGCGAGCTGCAGCCAGAACGCCCAATAGCCGAGCGTGTGACCGATCTCCGCAGGCGGCGCTGCCGTCCCCGCCGCCGCGGGCAGGGTCTCGCTCGCCGGACGGTTCTCTGTGAGCGTGGGCAACGCATACGCGATCACGGCGAGCACGATCATCGCGTACGCGCCGTAGAACGCCGCGTGCCCGTGCATCGCGGTGATCAGTGTGCCGTGCGTCCACTTGTTCACCGCGGGCCACGTGTGCGCGAGCCCCAGCAGTCCGGCGCCGAACATGGTGAACACCGCGCTGCCCACGCTCCAGTGCAGCGCGAGCGTGTTGGGGTGCCGCAGCGCCGAACGCCGTAGTGCCGAATACGCGTAAATCGCCATACCGACGAGGGCGACCGGCTCGAGCGCGCTGAATATGCCGCCGATCGGCAGCCAGTAATACGGCACGCCGATCCAGTAGTAATGATGCGCCGTGCCGAGTATTCCCGCGATGAAGACCAGGCCCACGATCACATAAAGCCACTTTTCCATGACTTCCCGATCCGCCCCGGTCAGACGAATGAGCAGGTAGGCAAGGAGGCTTCCCTGAATCATTTCCCACACCCCTTCCACCCAGAGGTGTATCGTCCACCAGCGATAGAAAGTGCCGACGGTGTAGTTGTCGAAATCGAAGAGCGCGGGCAGATACAGAATCGCCGCCATGCCGATGCCGCCGAGGAGCACGCCTTCCGTCGTGGTGAAGCGATCGCCTTTGCGAACCGTCATGAGCATGTTGTAGAGAAACATCAGCATCACGATGACGATCACGATCTTGTGCGGAATGGGCTGTTCCAGAAGCTTCGTACCCGTACCGTAGCGGAAGAAATAGCCGATGATCGCGGTGACGCCCATCACCGCCCACAAGCCGAGCTGCCAGTACGCGAGCTTCACGCTGTAGAGCTCCGTGCGCGACTCTTCGGGGATGACCCAGTAGGCCGCGCCCATGAAGCCCGTGAGGACCCACACCACAAGGAGGTTGGTGTGGATCACCTTCGCCACGTCGAACGCCAGCACGTTGAGCAGCGGATCGGGGCCGAGATATTTCGTCGCGGCGAGCAGCCCGAATGCGAGCTGCAGCCCGAAAAGCACCATGGCGAGCGCGAAGTACCAGTAAGCGACGGACTGCGAGCGGTAGCGCATGAGCGGGTCTCCTCGGACTTATTTCAGCGTGGCGAGATACGCGACGAGCGCGTCGATCTGCTCGGGTTTGAGCGTCTTGTCGTAGTGGTCGGGCATGAACGAGCGTCCGGCAGCCGAGTACGTCGGCCCCGGTACGAGATACGCGTGAGGGTTGGTGATCGATTCGCGTATGTAGGCCTCGGCGTCCTTAGCTGAGCCTTTGTATGCAGGCTCCTTGATCGCCGATTGAGCGCGGGCGGCAATACCGGCGAGCGTGGGCCCCGCCAGGTTTACGCCCGGTGCCACCGAATGGCACGCGAAACATCCTGCGGTCGGCGCATTGAAGAGCGTCTGGCCGCGAGCGACCGGCTCGTCTGATGGGGGGCGCCCTTTATCGGCGGGCCCGCTCGGCGCGGTGCTGGTCTCGCCTGGCGACACCGGAGTTGCGGTCGCGAGGTTTGCGCCGGGGATCGCCGAGCCCGATACGAGGATGGGCCGCGGCGGCCAGCCCTGCGTATCGATGCGCGAAATCCACGTGAGAAACGTGATGACGTCATCGATCTCTTTCTCGGAGAGGCCCTGACGCGGCATGACGCGGCGATACTTCTGCTCGTCGTAGAACGCGCTCGGATCTTTCATGAAGGCCCGCAGATATTCGCGTCCGCGTTGTGCCGCAATCTTGGTGAGATCGGGCGCGTAATAGGCGCCTTCGCCGAGCAGCGTGTGGCAGTTCGTGCAGTTGTACTTGTGCCACACGCGCTTGCCGGCGAGGACTTCCGGCGTCATGTCTTGTTCGTTCGTGAGCCGTGGAAACTGGCGGTGGCTGTCGATCGTCATGCCGATGAAAGCTACCGTCGCGAGCACTGTTGAAACGATCGCGAAAAGCCGCGCCTGTCTGCGCGTCATGGCAGCGCCCTCCCTTTTTTACACGGTGATGCCGGGCCAGTAACGCAGAGCCATGGCTGCCGCGTAGAGGACAGCGCCAAGCATTGCTGCGAGCGATATATGACTGAGTAACTTGAGAATTGCGAAAACCGACCGCGCCGCCGGATCGTTCATGAGAAGCTCCTCGCGCTATTCTTGTTGGCGCACGCCGCGGGGGTCGAAAGCGACACGCGTCCAGTGACGAGAGCAACTGGCGTGCCCCAAAAGAGGGCGGCCGGTCAGTTACCCGGCGGGCCTACGAAGAGCTGGAACATCCATACCATGAAACCGTAGCCGCTCACGACCAGCACGGCGAGCAGCGGCGCCATGACGAAGGTCAGGAAAACCCACGATCTGAACTCTTCGGTTTTGCGCACTGAATCGCGACCGGTGTCCACACGGGCTTCCGCCGCCGTCAGCTCACGCTGTCTCATCTGAGCTCCGCCTGCAGCACGTCGCCCTCCATGTCCGGCAGGCGGTGCGCGATACCCTTATGGCAGTCGATGCAGGTTTTGGTACCCTGATCGAGCGCCGTCGAATGCGCGTTCGCAGCTCGCCTGCCCTGGCGTGTGAAGTCCATTGAATCGTAATCGTGGCAGTTGCGACATTCGAGCGAGTCGTTCGCCTTCAGGCGCGCCCATTCGCGTTGCGCGAGCTCGAGGCGCTTGTCGAGAAATTTATCGCGCGAATCGATGCTGCCGAAAATCTTTCCCCAGACTTCCTTCGAGGCTTGCATCTTGCGGGCGATCTTGTGGGTCCAATCGCGCGGCACGTGGCAGTCCGAGCACTTCGCTCGCACGCCGGAGCGGTTCGTGAAATGGATGGTCGGCTGAAGCTCCTGGAAGACGTTTTCGCGCATCTCGTGACAGCCGGTGCAGAACTGTTCGGTATTCGTGAGCTCCATCGCGGTGTTGAAACCACCCCAGAAGAGGATGCCGCCTATGAAGCCGCCGACTACGAGAAAGCCGAGGCTGTAGAACCGGCTCGGGGTTGAAACCGTGCGCCAGTAGCGTTTCAGTAGATCGATCATTCAGTTTCTTCGCCGTCCGCGTTGCTCGAATGCGCTTCGTTATTTCTTCTTCGGCGCCGGCTTGTTCTTCGTTTGAGTACGCTTCACCAGCGTCTCCACGTCTTCGAACGTGTTCTGCACGGCGACATCGGGCTTCACGTCGATCTGCACGACGTGGCAGGTGTCGCAGAAGTAGCGCCTCGGCGCCACGTCGGCGAGGAAGTTGCCGTCGCGGTCGGTGTAGTGCGTGATGCTGATCGGCGTCGCTTGCGTCTCCGCTGCCCGCGTGCGCGCGTGACACATGAGGCAGCGATTGGCGAAGCGATCGATCTGGTAGTTGTCGATCGCGTGCGGAATGGTGGGCGGCTGCATCGCATACGACCGGACGCGCTTGAGATCGCGGTTTTCGGCGGCGGCGAGCGGCGGTGGTCGAGTCGTATCCGTGACCGCCGCGCGACCCCGTAGCGGATCGTGAGCTTCGAGCGTCGTGGCCGCTACGGCCGTACAGGACACGAGCAACAGCAGCGCGAGGAGCGCCGTGATCTTCGCAAACATGCTTTTACACCTTAACGATGTTGCAGCCGCACTTCTTGAAGTCCGTCTGCAGCGATATGGGATCGGTCGCATCGAGCGTGAGCTTGTTGATGAGCTGGCTCGCGTCGAACCACGGAACGAACACCACGCCCGGCGGAGGCTTGTTGCGGCCGCGCGTTTCGACGCGCGTGCGCATCTTGCCGCGCCGGGAGACGAGCTCCACTTCCGAGCCGCGCCGCACGCCGAGCTTCTTCGCGTCCTCGGGATGCATATACGCGACTGCATTCGGCACGGCGCGGTAAAGCTCGGGCACCCGACGTGTCATCGACCCCGAATGCCAGTGCTCGAGCACGCGGCCGGTGACGAGCCAGAACGGATATTCCTTGTCCGGCGATTCCGCAGCTGCCTCGTACGGCACTGCGTAAATGTAGGCCCTGCCATCCGGGTTGCCATAGAAGTGGAAACCGGTTCCGGCCTTGACGTAGGGATCGGTTCCTTCGCGATAGCGCCAGCGTGTTTCCTTTCCATTCACCACCGGCCAACGCAGCCCTCGCGCTTTGTGGTACTCGTCGAACGGCGCGAGGTCGTGGCCGTGGCCGCGGCCGAACTGCGCATATTCCTCGAAGAGCCCTTTCTGCACGTAGAAGCCGAAATGCTTCGCCTCGTGGTTCGCGTAGGTGGTATCGAGCTCCGAGAGTGGAAAGCGGTCTACCTGACCGTTGCGGAAAAGAACGTCGAACATGGTTTTGCCGCGGTACTCGGGCTTCGCATCGAGGAGCTCTTTCGGCCAGATCTCTTCCATCTTGAAGCGCTTGGAGAACTCCATCATCTGCCACAAGTCCGAGCGCGCCTGGCCCGGAGCATCGACGAGCTGGTGCCAGAATTGGGTGCGGCGCTCGGCGTTCCCGAACGCGCCTTCTTTCTCGACCCACATTGCGGCGGGCAGAATCAGGTCCGCCGAGGCGGAAGTCACCGTCGGATACACCTCGGAGACAACGATAAAGTTGTCAGGATTGCGATAGCCCGGATAGCCTTCCTCGTTCAGGTTCGCGGCGGCCTGAATGTTGTTGGTCGTCTGGACCCAGTAGGCGTTCAGCTTGCCATCCTTCAGCATGCGGTTCTGCAGGACAGCGTGGTAACCCGGCTTGTCCGGTATCGTGCCCGGCGGCAGCTTCCAGATACTCTCGGTCATCGCGCGGTGCTTCGGATTCGTCACGACCATGTCGGCGGGCAGCCGATGAGAAAACGTCCCGACTTCGCGGGCCGTGCCGCATGCGGAAGGCTGACCTGTCAGCGAAAACGGGCTGTTGCCGGGCGTGGCGATTTTGCCGGTGAGCAGGTGGATGTTGTAAATCATGTGATTCGCCCAGACGCCACGGGTGTGCTGGTTGAAACCCATGGTCCAGAACGACATTACCTTCACCTTCGGGTCCGCATAGATCTGCGCGAGCTTTTCGAGCTTCTCGCGCGGCACACCCGAGATCCGGGACGCGTAGCCGACGTCGTAACGCGAGACGAACTTCGCGAACTCGTCGAAGCTCATCGGCTGGGATCCGCCGGGATCGGCTGCGTTCTTGGCGGCTTTCTGCAGCGCATGCTCCGGTCTCAGGCCGTAACCGATCTCCGTGTTACCGCGTTTGAAAGTGACGTGCTTGCTGACGAATTCGCGATTCACGCGGTTTTTCGTGATGATGTAGTTCGCGATGTAATTCAGAATCGCGAGATCCGTTTGCGGCGTGAACACGATCGGCAGGTCCGCGAGCTCGAAGGAGCGATGCTCGAAGGTGGAGAGCACCGCCACCTGGGTTTGCGGCGCCGATAATCTGCGGTCGCTCACCCTGTGCCACAGCACGGGGTGCATTTCCGCCATGTTGGAGCCCCACAGCACGAACGCATCGGCCTGCTCGATGTCGTCGTAGCAGCCCATTGGCTCGTCCATGCCGAAGGTGCGCATGAAGCCCGCGACGGCAGAAGCCATGCAGTGACGTGCGTTCGGGTCGAGGTTGTTCGAGCGAAAGCCCGCCTTCATGAGCTTGGAGGCGACGTAGCCTTCCCAGATCGTCCACTGCCCGGAACCGAACATGCCCACGCCCGAGGGACCCTTGTCGCGCAATGCGGCCTTCCACTTCTCGGCCATGACGTCGAAAGCGCGTTCCCACGTAATGGGCGCGAAATCGCCTTCCTTGTCGAACTTGCCGTTCTTCATGCGCAGCAGCGGCGTCGTGAGCCTGTCCTCCCCGTACATGATCTTCGACAGGAAATAACCTTTCACGCAGTTCACCCCGCGGTTCACCTCCGCGAGCTGGTCCCCGTGCGTCGCAACGACTTTGCCGTCCTTCACCGCGACCGACACGCCGCAACCGGTTCCACAGAAGCGACAGGGTGCCTTGGACCAACGGAGCTTGGCCGCTTCGGTTTGCATGATGACGTTCGCGCCCGTGGCGCCGAGCGGAATGCCGCCTGCGGCCGCGGCAAGCGCCGCCGCCGATTGCCGCATGAAGTCGCGGCGCGTGATCTTGCTACTCATCGTTCAGTTCCTCATCGACCGTGTCGAGCGGCTCGCTCTGTTCCGAGACAAGCGCGGCCGACATGACGCCCGGCAAGCGCTGGATCGTGGTAAGCGTTTCGAGAATGGCGGAGTTGTCGAGGGCTTCGAGCGTGACTACGAGCTTGCCGCCGGCCGACGCATGCACGAGAGCACCCGGCAAACGGGCGATCTCACCCGCGACCTCGCTCGCGCGCTGAGCGGCTGCATGCACGAGCACGCCGGCGACCGAAAAGCTGCCGCTGGCCGGCACCGACACTGCTTCGGACGTCGCGGCGCGATCTGCCTGTTGGGGGGCGTCCGCGCCCGCCACCGGACGTTGCGGTGCGTCATTGCCGCGAATGTTTTTCTCCTCGAAAGTTTGCTGCTTCTTGAAACTACTGTAACAAGGTAGCCGGAACCCACGCTTGATGCAAATCAAGCATGGCGGCGCTCCTCGAATGCGCGCCGCAGAGGCTCGGCTTAGAATGAAAACACTTCGCCCTCCCGAACTGCTCACCCGAGAGAAACGACATCATGAACACTCGCACACCCAGGCTATCCGCCGCGACCTCACGAAAAGGCATCGATCTCCTGCGCGATCCGCTCCTCAACAAAGGTACGGCATTTACGCGCGAAGAACGCGCTGCGCTCGGCCTGCGCGGACTCCTGCCGCCTCATGTGCTCACGCAGGACGAACAGGCACGGCGCATCATGACGAATCTGCGCAAGTTCTCGGATCCGCTCGATCGGTATGTGGCGCTGAACTCGCTCCACGATCGCAACGAAACCCTGTTCTTTCGCGTCGTGATCGATCACATCGACGAGGTGATGCCGATCATTTACACGCCGACCGTGGGTCTTGCATGTCAGAAGTACGGGCAGGTATTCCAGCGGCCGCGAGGGATTTTCATCAGCATCGAAGACCGGGGCCAGGTCGCCGAAGTGCTGCGGAACTGGCCGCACCCCGCGCGTTTGATTGTCGTCACCGACGGCGAACGCATACTGGGTCTGGGGGATCTGGGTGCGAACGGCATGGGCATACCGGTGGGCAAGCTCGCGCTATACACCGGCTGTGGCGGCATCCCACCCGAGCACTGCCTGCCCGTGACGCTCGACGTGGGCACGAACAACGCCGAGCTGCTTGCCCACCCTTACTACGTCGGCCTTCGTCAGCGCCGCGTCACGGGCGCAGCCTACGACGAGCTCATGGAAGAGTTCATCGCGGCGGCACACGAAGTGTTTCCAGGTGTCATCATCCAGTTCGAGGACTTTGCGAATCACAACGCATTCAGACTGCTAGAGCACTACCGCACGCGTATTCCAACGTTCAATGACGACATTCAAGGGACCGCTGCGGTCGCGCTCGCCGGGGTGTTTTCCGCTCTGCGCGTGACCGGCCAGAAGCTGACCGACCAGCAGTTTCTCTTCCTCGGCGCGGGCGAGGCGGCCGTCGGTATCGCCGACCTCATCGTCTCCGCGATGGAGGCGAGCGGGCTCGCATCCGAGGAAGCGCGCAGGCGCTGCTGGCTTTTCGATTCGCAGGGCCTCGTCGTGAAAAGCCGTCCGAAGCTCGCCTCGCATAAGCAGGGCTACGCGCACGAGCACGCGCCGGTCGACGATTTCGTGGGCGCGATCAGGGCCTTGAAGCCGACCGGCATCATCGGCGTTGCTGCAGTGGGCGGCACGTTCACGCGCGAAGTCCTGGAAGAGATGGCGAAGTTGAACGAGCGGCCCATCGTATTCGCGCTGTCCAATCCGACTTCACAATCGGAGTGCACGGCGGAGGAAGCGTACCGCTGGACGGGCGGCCGAGCGCTCTTCGCGTGTGGAAGCCCATTCAATCCGGTCACGCTGAACGGCAAGACGTTCGTTCCGCGGCAGGGTAACAACTCGTACATCTTCCCCGGCGTGGGATTGGGGGCCATGGTGAGCGGCACGCGCCAGATCACGGACGAAGTCTTCATGGCGGCGGCGCATCGCCTGGCGCACCTCGTGAGCGAATCCGACCTCGAGCAGGGAAGCCTCTATCCGGCGCTCTCCCGTACACGCGAAGTATCCGCGCATATCGGCGCTGCGGTGGTCGAGACCGCGCACAAGCGCGGGCTCACGCAGAAGCAGCCAGCGGCCGATACGCTGACCGAGGTGCAGAGCGTGATGTACGAGCCGCGTTATCCCAGCTACGCCTAAGGGCAAATTGCGCGTATTTGCGCTACGTCAATACGCAGGCCCAGCCGGACCGCTAGTGTCCATCCAACGGAGGGCGAAAAGCTCGAACGTTTAAAACCCGCTCCCGCCCTCCGCTGAAAGGAGGCGGCCGTGGAACTTCTGACGGTACTCGTACTGGCGGCAGCGCTCGGCGCAGCTTACGCGCTGGCGGCGGGCATCATTGCGATGGCGCGTAATGGCGAGGTCGCGCATCTCAGCAGCAAATCATGGATGGCATGGCGGGTCAGATGGCAAGCCATCGCCGTAGTGCTCATCATCGTGGGCGCCATCGGAACAGCCGCGAGCACGGCTTCACGCGAGCGCGACTGCGTCTACGACTACCAGATGATGACCAACACGGAATGTCATACCTACCGCGAAAAAATTCTCACCGCGTCATCGGGTGACGAGCGCCTCGCTCTCCGCGAGGAGCTTCATCGGGTGCTGGACGAACGCGCGCGCGGCGCGCCGGCAACCAACTGGCGCTTGCGCAAGTAGCGCTCGCACGTTTAAGCGTTTCCGTGCGCCACGAGGTCGCCACGGCCGCAACTGCGGCGGCCTCGCGATGACAGCCTTCTAGCGCAGACGCCCTCGCCTGCAGCTGTCATTGGCGAGCGCAGCGGCGAGAGGCCAGGAAGAACGTCAATGCGCTTCCGCAGGCACCTGCGCCTGCTGGAGCGCCTCGTGTATCGCCTGCGCCGAGCGTTTCCCGGCGCCTGCCGCAAGAATCACGGTCGCCGCGCCTGTCACCGCGTCACCACCGGCGAAGACGAGCGCTTTGGACGTGAGCCCCGTCTGCTCGTCGGCGATGAGACAGCCTTTCTTGTTCGTGAGCAGACCCGAGGTCGTGCGCGTGAGCAGCGGGTTCGGCGTCGTTCCGATCGCGAGCACGACATTGTCCAACGGCAGCACGAACTCGCTGCCTTCGATCGGGATCGGCCGTGCGCGACCCGATGCATCGGGCTCGCCGAGCTTCATCTTCTGGCATTTCAGTCCCGCAACCCAGCCGCTGCCGTCATCGAGGATCTCGAGCGGGTTCGTCAGCCACTCGAAGCGCACGCCTTCTTCGATAGCGTGGTGATATTCCTCGACGCGTGCGCCCATCTCCTTCTGGCTGCGACGGTAGACGATGATCGCTTCCTCGGCGCCCATGCGCAGTGATGAACGCACCGCGTCCATCGCGGTATT
>Ga0075421_100002056_pt1 | contig 23863 bp, 19 predicted proteins | sample SoiMetdeltSBSDD5_FD_75292 | JGI IMG/M metagenome (GOLD analysis project Ga0075421, IMG submission 75292) | Bulk soil microbial communities from a Populus tree surrounding site in Tennessee, USA - Soil MetaG P. deltoides SBSDD5 | ecosystem: Environmental > Terrestrial > Soil > Tree plantation...
CTCCGACATCGTGCAGTCGGTGTGCCGCGAGGTCCTCGAGCACATCGATCGCTTCCGCTACGGGGGCGAGGCCGGCTTCAAGCACTGGCTCTACGCCACGGCCCTGCGCCGCATCCTCGACAAGGATGATTTCCACACCGCCCAGCGACGCGACGTGCGGCGCGAGGTCCCGGCGGAGGCCGCTGCGACCATGCTCGCCGCCTGGAATGCGCCGAGTCCCAGCCGTCTGGCGGAGGCCAGGGAGGAGCTGCTGCGCCTGGAGCGCGGTTTCGACCGGCTCGGCGAGGCGCAGCGCGAGGTCATCGTGCTGTCGCGTCTCGTCGGCTGCTCGCACCGCGAGATCGCCGAGCGGCTGGGGACGACCGAGGCAGCGGCGCGCGTGGCGTTGCACCGGGCGCTCGCCCGACTGTCCGCGCTGCTGCAGGAGGAGCTGGGATGAGCGCCGAGCTCGATGCGCTGGTGGAGGGCTTCCTGGACCGTACCGCGCGCGGCGAACAGCCCGAAGCCGTCGAGCACAGCCTGTGCGCCGAGCATCCCGAGCTGGCCGAGGGGCTGAGGCTGCGCCTCGACCTCCTGCGCCGCGTGGGCCTGCTCGGGGCCGCGCCGTCCTGCGAGCCACCCGAGCGCCTGGGCGAATTCCGCCTCCTGAGCCGGCTCGGCGGCGGGGGCATGGGCGTCGTCTACCTCGCCGAGCAGGAGCGTCTTTCGCGCGTCGTTGCGCTCAAGGTCATCCACCCGGCGCAGCTCCACGTCCGCGCCGCGCGCGAGCGCTTCGTGCGCGAGGTGCAGGCCATCGCGCGTCTCCAGCACCCGGGCATCGTGCCTGTCTACGCCGTCGGCGAGGAGGGCGACGTGCCCTTCTTCGCCATGGAGCGCGTGCCGGGCAGCACTCTCGAGGAGGTGCTCGACCAGCTGCGCCGGTCCGGGAGCGCGCCGCGTCAGGGCAGCGAGCTCGCGCGAACCGTCGCCGGGGACTCCGCGAGCTGGGTCTTCGCCGGAACCTGGGAGCAGGCCTGCCTGCGCGTCGTGTGCCAGGTCGCCGACGCGCTCCACCACGCCCACCAGCGGGGCATCGTCCACCGCGATGTCAAGCCGTCCAACGTCATGCTCACGAGCGAGGGGCGCGCCATGCTCCTCGACTTCGGCCTGGCCGGCAGCGAGGGAGCCGTGACGATCACCGCGGCCGGCTCGCCGCTGGGCTCGGTGCCCTACATGTCTCCCGAGCAGGCGCGCGGCGAACGCGTCGACGCGCGCTCGGACGTCTACTCGCTCGGCGTGACGCTCTACGAGCTCCTCACGCTGCGGCGCGCCTTCGACGACCCGTCCGCGGCCAGGGTCCTGGCCGACATCGAGCAGGGCCGCCACGCGCCGCCGCGGCAGATCGCGCCGCAGCTGAGCTGGGAGGCCGAGACCGTCTGCCTCACGGCGATGGACCCCGACCCCGCTCGCCGCTACGCGACGGCCGGCGACCTGGCGCGCGACGTGCAGAACGTGCTCGACCACCGGCCCGTCGAGGCGCGGCGCGCGAGCCCGTGGCTGCGGGCACGGCGCTGGGCGCAGCGCCGGCCGGCTGCGGCGGTGGCGCTGTTCGCGGGCCTGCTCCTCGTCGTGGGCGGGCCCAGCATCTACGCGCTCCAGCAACGCGGCTTCAACCTCAGGCTGCAGATGCAGCGGAACGCGACGCTCGCCAGCCTGCACCAGGCGGTGCGCGCGCTCGACAGCCTCACCACGCTCGGCGGCGACGAGCTGGAGTACGTGCCCCAGATGGACTCGCTGCGTACGCGCCTGCTCGAGGAGGCCGTCGCCCTGTCGGGCCAGCTCAGGGCCCTCGCCGCCGAAGACCCGGCCGTGCTGGGCGAAGCCCTGGACCTCCAGGTGCAGATCTCCGACCTCCACCTCCAGCGCGGACAGGGCGAGGCCGCGCTCGAGGCCGGCATGGCCGCCCTCGAGCTGGCGCGGCAGCTGGGCGACACGGCGCCGGTCGAGCGTCGCGCCGCGGCCCATGCCGTGCGCGCCAAGGCGCTCAAGGAGCTGGGCCGCTTCGAGGAATCGGCCGTGGAATGGCGCGAGGTGCTCGCGCTGCTCGCGGATGAGCCCGAGCTCAGCTTCCGGTGCTCACAGTCCTGGCTCGACCTGGCGGGCGTCCTGATGCGCCTCTCGCTCCCGGACGCGGAGAAGGCCTGCCGCGAGGGGCTCGCGCTCCTCGAGCACTCACCCGATCCCAAGGCGGCCATGTGGACGGCCGTCGGGTTGGACCGGCTCGCCAACGTGCTCCAGCTCCAGCGCAGGACGGACGAGGCCCTGCCCCACGCCCGCGCCGCCATCGCGGGGCTGGAGGCGGCGTGCGCAGCAGACCCGTCATGGATCGAGCCGCGCGTCAACCTCGTCGTCGCGCTGAACAACCAGGCGCCGGTGTTCGCCGCGACGGGCCTGCGCGACGAGGCCGTGACCGCGCTGCGCCGTTCGGTCGACGTGGCAGGGAAGCTGGCTGCCGACTTTCCCGCCAGCACGGTCTTTGCCTTCTCGCTGGCCAGGTCAGCCTCGCTCCTGGGCAACCGGCTGGCCGAGATCGGGAACATCGACGAGGCGCTGGCCGAGCACGCTCGCGCGCGCGAGATCCTGGCCGGCCTGTCGGCGGAGCACCCGGAATCGGCCACCTACGCGCAGGATCTGGCCATGCTGTGCATGAACGACAGCCTCATCCTGTGGGGCCGACAGCCGCCGGACCTGCCCGCCATCCGCGCGCTGGCCGACGAGGCGATCGCGCGGGTCGAGGCCCTGCTGGCGCGCGAGCCGGACGTTGCGACCAACCAGCAGATGCTGAGCTCGGCGCTCGTGAGCCGGGCGATGCTGGAGCGGACCGAGGGTGATCTGCCGGCGGCGCGCCTCGCATTCGAGGCGGCGGCAGCCCACGGCCGGCGCGCGATCGAGCTGCAACCCGAGCGGCGCTCCTTTCACGGCAGCCACGTGCAGCTCTACGTCGAGCTCGGCCAGGTCCTCGCCACGCTGGGTGACCGCGCGGCGCTGGCGCGCGCGGCCGAGGAGCTGCGCGGGACGTTGCCGGGGCACCCGCAGGCCTGCGCGCGCGCCGCGCACCTCCTCTTGCTGGCCGGGGATCCGCGCGTCGTGGCCTGGCTGACCGAGGCGGTCGAGCTCGGTCTCCCCGTGTCCGAGCTGGCCGAGGACCCGGCCTTCGAGTCGCTGAGGTCGGAGGCGGGGTTCCAGGCCCTGCTCGCCCGCTCGCCGTAACGCCCCGGCCTCGCTTCCCGATTCAGGGCTCCGTCAGCGATTCCCTCCGGACGGAGCCCCAGCATGTCGCACCGCCGCCTCAGCGTCCTCGCGCTCGCCCTCGCCGCCGCCCCCGCCCTGGCCGCCGACAAGGTCTGGGTGCCGCTCGTCGCCAGCGCCCCGGAAGGCAAGCCTGCGGACATCACGCTCAACGCCGTGGAGTCGAGCTCGCAGGTCACGATCTTCGAGGTGAAGATCTACGGCTTCTGGAAGGAGGACATCACGGCGCCCACGGGCGACGTCTACCAGCGCATCGAGGTTCCTGGACTGTGGCCCTACGGGGATCCCGGCGCGCCCGAGCTGCCCGTCGCGCGCGTGCGCCTGGCCATCCCCACGAACGCCGGCGAGGTCAAGCTCTTCATGGCGCAGGAGCTGGCCGTCTCGAACGTCGCGAACATCAAGCTCTACCCCCAGCCCCTGCCCGGCGACGACGAGGACCCCGATCCCACGGGCGATCCCGGCCCGGGCGACACGCTCGGCACGGACGAGCAGTTCTTTCCGCCGGATCCGATCATCTACGCCCTCGCGACGAACTGGCCGAACGCGCCCGACCTGGGCGGCTACCCGACGAGCACCTGCTTCGACGCCTTCAAGGAAGCGAGCCCGCAGGTCCACCCGCTGTACTGGAACCCCACGACGAAGAACCTCAAGGTCGTCACGCAGCTCAAGGTCGGCTACGCGCACGGCGGCACGCTCCAGCCGGTCACCAACGTCGCCAAGCCCAAGCAGAAGCTTGCGCAGATCCTGTACCTGAACTTTGCGGCCGTGCAGACCAACTGGAGCTTCGATTTCCTCAACTACGACGCGCGCTACCTGATCGTCACGCGCGACGCGTACGTCGACGAGCTCCTGCCGCTCATCCAGCTCAAGAAGAAGCAGGGCTTCCAGGTCACCGTCGTCAGCCAGCCCAACGCGTGGGACTACGACGACGTGGTCGACGAGATCGCCGACTTCCACGCCGCTGGCGATCCCGCGATGGACCACTACGCCCTGCTCGTCGGCGAGAGCGACGACGTCCCGGTCGGGCACCTCGACTTCAACCTCGACGGGACGATCATCGACATCCCGACCGACGACCTCTACGGCTCCTTCGGCCAGGCGGTCACCGCCGAGACGGTCTTCATCGGCCGGCTCTCGGTGGACGGCTCCAGCGATCTCGCGAACCAGGTGGCCAAGATCGTCGCCTACCAGGTCTCGCCCGATCCGACGGGCGGCTACGACCGCGCGCTCCTGGTGGCGCACATCCAGGGCCCGCCGAAGAACTACCAGACCGCGCACGTCCAGGTCATGGGGGCGAGCTACAGCCACCCGCCCACCTTCGTCAAGGCCTTCGGCGCTTCGGGGGACACCAACAGCGACGTCAGCTTCGAGATCAACCAGGACGTCGGCGTCGTCGCCTACCGCGGCCACGGCTCGACGAACGCGTGGACGGACTGGAATCTCATCCCGGAGCAGGACTACCACAAGAACGACGTCATCGCGCTGATGAACTCCTCCACGCACCCGGTCGTGTGGGCCATCACCTGCACCAATGCGAACCTGGAGTGGAGCAACATGACGAATGCCGACTCCATCGCCGAGACCTGGCTGGAGGCCGAGGACATCGGCGGCGTCGCGAGCTACGGGGCCACCATCACGACCTCGACCAACCCCAACCACGAGCTCGACAAGGCGCTCTTCAAGGCCGTCTACGACGCCGGCATCACCACGCACGCCCAGGCGATCGCCGTGGCCGAGGAGGCTGTCGCGGCCGCGTACCCGGGCAACAAGAACCCGTGGGCGTATCTGCTGCTCGGCGATCCTGCGATGAGGATCCGGCGCGACCAGCCGGCGTCCTTCGCGGTCAGCGTCCCCAGCTCGCTCGAGTTGTGCACGGGTGATTGCAACGACAGCGTGATGATCACGGCCAAGACCGCGACGGGTGCGCCGGCCGAGGGCGCGCTGATCTCGCTGTGGAAGCCTTCGCTCATCCCGGGCCAGCCCGACGAGGTGTTCGTCAATGCCTACGCCAATGCCTCGGGGGTGACCAACCTCATCGCCGCTCCGCTCACGCCCGGGACGCTGCACGTCTGCGTGCAGGACGACGAGGGCAACCTCACGCTGCAGGCGGTCGAGATCACGATGGAGGGCGTGTGGACCGACCTCGGTCAGGGGCTGGCCGGAACGCTCGGCACGCCGTCGCTCGTGGGCCTCGGGCCACTCACGCCGGGCTCGACGGTGGCATCGCTGCTCACGAATGTGGTCCCGAACACGGTGGCCACGCTCGTCGTCGGCCTGTCGGCGGTCCACGCTCCCTTCAAGGGCGGCGTGTGGGTTCCCTCGCTCGACGTCCTCGTGCCCGGCCTGCCCACCGGCCCGCTGGGGTACATCCACCTGCCCACGACGTGGCCGTCGGGCGTGCCCACGGGCACGCAGTTTTACCTGCAGTACTGGATGCAGGACCCGGCCGGCCCCAAGGGCTTCTCGGCGAGCAACGCGCTCAGGGCCACCACGCCATGACACGGCGAGCCACGCCGGGATCACGGCCCTCGCCCCTCGCGATCCTCGCCGCGATCACGCTCTTCCAGGCGTGTGCCGGCACCGAGGAAGCGACGACCAGCACGGCGCCGGCAGGGGCCGCGATCGCGCGCGAGGCGGCGCCGGCCGTCAGCCGGCCTCGCGCGGCCAAGCCGCCGGCGCAACCCGAGAGCGCTGCGCCGTCAGCGGCCGGCGCCGCGCACGCGCAGGCCTCCGCGGGGACGGACGTATCCATGACGATCCAGAAGGACGCCGGCGGTGGGGCCGTCGCGACGCTCGGGACGGGAGGGACGTCCGGAATGGGGAGCGGGCCGACTCTGGCGGCGCGGCACGACGGGCCGCTCGCGATCGTGAACCTGACGGACCTCGAGGTGCAGCGCTTCAGCGGCGACTTCGCCCAGTGGCATGACAGCTGGGCCGAGTCGTCGGTGCTGCCCGTCACGTTCCGCTGGTCGAGCGGGTTGCAAGGCCTCGGCTCCGCGCGCTGGGAGGTCTCCGACGAGCTGGGACGGCTGGTGGCCGAGGGCGACGCGGGCGCGCCGCCCGCGGCAGGGACGTGGCGCGTGTTCTCGATCGACTTCCGCGCCTTCGTGACGTCGCCGGCGCGCCCGCTCAGCTACTTCGTCGAGGTCCGCACCTTCGACGCGAGCGGCGCCTCCGAGGTGGGACCCGCCTCGGACACCAACGTCGTGACGTTCATCGCGCCGGGCCCGATGACGCAGTTCACCGACGCGGGCCTGAACCCCGAGCTCTACTCGCGCATGCCCATCCGCATCGACCTCGACACGCTCGAGATCGAGGGCGAGGGCTTCGACGAGGACCCCTACCTCTTCATCGCGGCCATCTACGCCGACGGCACGACGGTCGTGCCGTACATCGACTGGGCGACGCGCGAGGCGCACTTCCCCAGTTCCGAGGTTCGCGTCGAGTCGAAGGGCCCGACGCACGAGAACGTGCCCGGCGGCGACCCGGGCGACTCGCTCGGGATTCCCGACGATACCGGCCGCTTCGAAACCATCCTGCGGCCGATCGGCACGCGGCTCGCCGGCCAGCTCTCGGCCGACGGGGAGCAGATGAGGCGCATGCGCGAGGGGACGCAGGTGGCGATCGTCGTCATCGGCTTCGAGGAGGACGCGCAGCCCTCGACGGAGCTGGTCGACGAGCTGCGCGCCACCTTCGTCACGCGCCTGCACGAGGAGCTGACCCGGATCGTGCTCGACCTGCGCGTCCCCGCCGACGCCGAGGAGGGCCTCACGCTGCCCGACCTCGGCGACGTGACCGACGAGCTGCAGCAGCGGCTGAAGGACGAGCTGAGGGCCCTCGCGGAGGCGAAGGGCGTCGCCGAGGTGCTGGAGCTGCTCATGCTGCCCGCCTGGCCGATGATCTTCGCCGTGGGCGGCGCGAACGCCGACGACTACATCGGCCACGGGCGCGCGATCTTCAGCTACGAACAGCTCCTGCAAGCCGGCGTCGGCGGACTGCCGATCGACCTCCTGCTCGACCAGAACTGCAAGTGCGACAAGCCGCGCTACCTGCAGAACGACCGGACCGAGACGATTGCCTACCGGATCCGCGGCAGCGTCCGATTGCTGCTGGAGTGAGGCACCGCGCCGACGCGAGCGCGATCGACTCGCTTCGCGCGCGCACGGCTCCTCGCCGCGCAGCGCGTTGCTCAGCGGCACGTGGTACACCGCGGCCGCGTCGGCGATGGCGTACTGGAAGTACCATTCCTTGCCGGGCGAGCTGCTGGGCCAGGCCTGCCAGCCGAGCTCCAGGGCGCCGACGAGGTCCGTCACGACGGTGAACTGCACCGCGGGCGGCAGCGGCACGAGCGTGCCGCGCGACGCGCCAGGGTCAGCTGCCGGGGACGCCGTTCGTGGAGCCGACGGGCCGGGACCGCGTGGGCCACCGGCCCGGCGGTCGGACACGTGAAGGGAGCGACGTACGAGAACGAGCCCGTGACCGGCCCGGTCGGATAGCCGCACGCCCCGCGTGGGCCGTCCGTCTCGAAGACCTTGGCGCCGGTCCCGTCCAGCTCGAGCCGCATCTGTGAGGCAGCCGGTGGCGCGACCAGCAGCACGGTGAGCGAAGCGGGACCGACGACGAGACCGCGGACCAGCGACTTCATGCGGAGCCTCCGACGGTGCCGCCGACCCTCGGCGTCAGCGTGGAACGTCGACCACTGGCCACAGGTCGAGGACGGGGCCGGTCAGCCGCAGGCTTCCCGGCGCGGGTCCGATAGCCGGCGCCCCGGCGGGCGGCCTCTGCTCGACGCCGCCGAGTCTACGCCGAGTCCGCGGATCGCGCCGATCAGCAATCGTCGAGCCAGACGGGGGTGGCTCATGATGGGCTCGCACGAAGAGATGGCGCTGCTGCGCGCGCCGGATCGTCGACACCATGGGATGCAGCCCGAGGCGGCGTCGCGTCGCCCGCCGGCGAGGACCGGTGCGTCCCCGAGCGGTCAGAGCGGGCTTGACGGCCCTGCGCATGGCGGTCAGGCTGACGAACACGGCACGAAAGGGGCCGCATCCGATGCTCGAGAGGCCTCGGAGAGCTCGTGGTGATCAGCGCCGGCGCGTCGTCCACGCCGGCGGGGGATGGCGCGCCGAAGGAGCGCCATGACGGGCCTTGGTCCCCTCGATTCCGCGCCCGGCTCTCGGGGTCGAGCTGGCATGACGACCGGCGGCCGGGCTGCGTGGCACGCCGCGGTCCTGGTGCTCGCGGCCGCCTCCCTCACGAGCTTCCTCGCGCTGCGCCACGGCGTGCGCTCGCTCGGCTCCTGGCCGGCCGCCTTCGATGCCGACGCGTGCTTCGCCGACCTCCGACAGCATCTTGGCGGCACGCGCGAGGTCGCCTATCTCACCGACCGCGACGAGTCATCAGGCAGGTCGCGCCTCTACGGCGCACAGTACACGCTCCTTCCGGTGGTCATCCGAAGGAAGCCGAACCGCCGGCAGATTCTTGAGGGCTGCACGCTCATCGCCGACTTCGCGGATGCAAGCCAGCTCGACGCCAGGTTCGTCGGGATCAGCCTGCTGTGCGACAGCTTCGACGTCGAGATCCAGGTCACGCGGGTGTCCCCGACCCTGTGCCTCGTGCGGACGCGCCCGAGGTGACCGCGTGATCGACGGGCCCGTGCCGTGTCTGCTCGCGCTGTGGGCCGTGGGCTTCGTGGCCGCCCGTCGGCTCGTGCGCGGCGCCGGCTCGCCGATGGTCCTCTCGCAGCTCGAGGCCGCGGGCCTGGCTCCCGCGATCGGTGCGCTCCTGGCCTCGACGAGCTTCTTCTTCGCCGCTTTCGTCACCGACCGGGGCGTGACGCGCACGACCTGGTCCGTCGCCTTCGCCTTCGTCGCGGTCGCCTTCGTCCTCCTGACGCACCGGCGCGGGCCGGTCGCCGAGCCGCGTCTGCCCGCGATCGGCGGGTCGGCCCCGGCCGCGATCGCGGCGATGATCACGCTCGTCCTCGTGCTCGTCACGCTGGCGGTCGCCGACATCGAGGCGATGCCGAGCTGGCCGCACGGCCAAGGGGATGCCCAGGCGATCTGGAACGCCCGGGCGCGGCTGCTCACGCGTGCCGACGGCGACTGGGCGGACCGCTTCCATGCGATCGAGCTGGGGCACCTGGACTATCCGCTGCTCCTGCCGGGCACGATCGCGACGCTCTGGATGTGGTCCGGGACGGAAGGCGTCATGTATCCGCAGGCGATCGCGGTGCTCTTCCACATCGGCCTCGCCCTCGTCGTCTTCACCTCGGCCTGGCGGTTCGGCGGCCCGCTCGCCGCCGCGCTCGCGACGCCCTTCGTCCTCTGGACGCCGCACGTCCTCTTCACGAGCCTGGCGCAGCTCGCGGATCTGCCGCTCGCACTGTTCCTGCTCGTCGCGTGGAGCGGCCTCGCCTCGCTCCGGCTCGAGGATCCGGGACGGCGTGCGTCGGCGCTCGCCGTCGGCGCGGCGCTCAGCGGGCTCGCGTGGACGAAGAACGACGGCATCGTCTGGGCGGCACTGCTCGCGGGACTCTGGGCCGTGATGGAAGCCGTGCGTCACCGCGGGCCGGTACTCCGCCGCGACCTCGGTCCGCTGCTCCGGGCCGCCGCGCCCGTGGTCGTCGCGCTCGTCTTCTTCAAGCTCTCCTGGGCGCCGGCGAGCGATATCGTGCGGGACCTCGACGCCGGCCTCCTGCGCGACCTCGGCTCGTGGGAGCGCTGGCGTGGGTCGCTCGGCGGCGTGGCGCGCGAGCTGTCGCTGGCCTCGAGCCTCGACTGGCCCGGCATCGCCAGCGGTCACCCGCCCACGCAGGAGGTGGCGCGCTGGGCCGGCGCCTGGCTGGCCCTGGGCGCGGCCCTCGTCCTCGGCGTGCGTCGTCGCGGCCTCCGCGGCGCGCGCGACCTCGCGTACGGCGCGTGGTCGCTTGGCGCGCTCCTCGCGGCGATCGTGGTCGTCTACGTCCTGACGCCGCTCGACCCGTCGTGGCACATCCAGACCTCGATGAGCCGATTGCTCCTGCACGCGTATCCGGCGATCGTCGTGTGGGTCGTTTCGGCCGTGGCCAGGAGCCGGGGAGAGAGTGGCACGGCCGTGACGATCCACGAGCCGATGGCAGCCTGACGGGCCTGGCGCAGGTTCCCGGCGCGCTGCAGCCGGACACGATGGCGGCGACGAACCCCGAGCAGATCGTGATCTCGTTCTGACGCCGCGCGTGGGCCGCGGCAAGTGGTAGTACGCTTCCCTACCCCGCCGGCGTGCCTCGTTCGCGCGCCAGACCGCGCGAGAGGAGGACAGCATGCGTCCGACCTGCGCGTCGCCTTGCGGCATCCTGGCCCGGCTGGTGTTTCTCGCCATCGAAGCCACCGCACCTGTTGCCGCGCAGAGCGTGTTCGTGGTGGACTCGTCGGACGGAGGTGACTTCGTCTCCTTGCAGGACGCCGTGAACGCCGCCGTCACGGGCGGGTGCCGCGAAGGCGTCCGGCTCGAGGCCGAGGCTGGCGAATCCGAAGGTCTTCAGGGCCTCGACGATGCGCCGGCCGTTCTCCTGCGTCGGACGGACGAAGAGGTCCAGGTGCTCGGTGAGCCGCGGGTAGCCATGGAAGGCCACGGCGTGCCCGCCGACGACGAGGAACTCAACGTGCCGGGAGGGCAGAGACCCGACACACTCTTTCAAATCGGATTGCAGGTTCACCGAGCCCCTCGCGGTAGCGCCTGATGATCTGCAGCAGCATGTCGAACCGGGCCTGGGGAGACATCGCGGCCAGGGCGGCGCGGTCGGCGCGCTCCGCCGACTCGTGGCTCTCGAAGACCGTCACGATGCGTTCCATGCGCGCATCGTAGCCGACGACGCGGGGCGAGGCCTCAGCTCCATCCCCGAATGAGGCCGTGATTCGCAGCGCCTTCGCCGCCCGCACCTCGTCCGGCAGGCCGATGCAGCGCGCAGGCGGGGCCGTCTTCGGCACTTCGGGATCCGTGTCCGCTTCCATCGAGACGGACATCATCGCGTCGCAGGAGCGATCGAGGGCCACCTCTCTTTCCGTCTCCGTCGCCTCGAGGATGCCATGCTCCCTTCCCTCGCCGACGGGCGTCCCTCCGCCCGCGGCTCACTGTGATCGCGCCCCCGGCTGCGGCCGTTCTCCCCGGCCTGTGGCCCGCGACGGCCGCTTTGGGTCGCAGCGCCGTCCTCGCGTCCCTCGCCGGACGCCCAGTTGTCGCCGCGGCGCTTGCCCTCACGCCTCGAACTGCTCCTGTGGACCGCGCGCCGCCAGCACCACCGGCGCCTCGGTCGGCAACCCCAGCGCGGCGCGGATCGCGCGGATCACCCGGCCCTCGCTGATTGCCGCCAGGATTCGGCGCTGCCCGCCGCGCGATGGGCAGCGCAGCACGTCCAGCACGAAGACCCGCTGCATCAGCACCGCCCACGGGTGGGCGGCCGCAGCGGCGGCACGCGCGCCGCCAAGCGCCCCAGGTACGCCAAGGGCTGCAACACGATCCGGCTCGTCCCGTCCGACCACCGACGGCGCAGCTCGCAGGCGATGTGGCCGTCGGGCAGGAGCAGGCGGCGGGCGCGGGTGGCGGCTGGCTCGCTGGGGCCACCGGGCGCCGCAGGGTAGCGGGGGAAGAGTCGCGGTCGTCCGAGGGCGCGCACGGTTCGGCCAAACGGACTACCATGATCGGGTCCGTCCCGGAGGCTCGACCATGCACACTTCGGTCAGGTGCGGTCTCTTCCTTCTGGCGGCGGCAGCGGCCTCGCGCGGTGGCGTCATCGTCGTCGATCCGGGCGGAGGGTCCGGCGGCGCGGCCCTGCTGCAGTCCGCCATCGATGCGGCCCAGGAGGGCGACATCCTGCTGCTGCGGCCCGGCGACTACGCGACGAGCGGCCCCAAGACCCACCCGCATATCTACGACAAGGGCCTCACGTTGATCGTCGACGGCCCTCCCGGCAGCGTGGTGCTCTCCGGGCTGTGGATCGCCGCGCTTGGCGGACACCCCATCTTCGTGCGCGGGCTCCACGTCGCACCGCAGCCACTGGTCGGGTTTCCGTTAGGCGCTGTCGTGATGTTCTACCAGTCGACGATCTGGTTCGAGGACTGCGTGTTCACGGGCGCCGCGGCAACCGATGAGATCGCCAGCCCAGGCCTCGGGCTTCCCTGCTGCAGTCCGTTTCCCGCGATCTCGGTGACGCTGGTGCGCTGCACGATCACCGGAGGCGACGGGGCCGATGAAGTGCCGGGCGTCTCGCCGGCACGCCAAGGTGCGACTGGCGCCAACCTGAGCCGCGCCGGGGTCACGATCCACGAATGCCTGGTGCAGGGCGGGAAAGGCGGCGACGGCGATCCGTTCGTCGGCGGCAATCCGTACCTGGCGCTCGGCGGAACGGCGGTGTTCTGCTATGACCACGTCAGCGCGTCCGTCCTCGGCTGCACGCTGCAGGGAGGCGACGAGGGATTGAACAATCCTGCCGAGACGATGCCCGGATCGGGCCTGTTCCTCTACCTGAGCGACGTCTTCCAGTACCAGAGCGACGTCAACGTGCGCGACTCCGAGATCCACGCCGGGAACGTGAACGGCGCCGGCACACCGGCCCCGGACATCCAGAGCCCCGCCAGCAGTGTGGTCTTCTATCCGGCGGCCCTGCGCAGCCTCTCGGTGCCCAGTCCGCTGCGCGAGGGTGAGCGCTCCGTCCTGCACGTGCAGGGCGAGGTCGGCGACGAGGTGTGGGCCTTCCTCGGCCTTTCCGCCGGGCTCAAGCCCATGGAGTTCAAGCAGGGAGACTTCGTGCTCGACGACGTGTTCCCCTGCTCGGCGATCCTCGGAGCCATCACGGACGCCTCCGGGGTGCTGGACACCGCCTTCCAGTTGCCGAACTTGCCCGCCGGCATCGACGGCGTGGTGATCACGCTGCAGTCGGCGGTCATGCCCGCGAGCGGCGGTCCCCTGCTGGGCAGTGGCTCGGCTCTCGTCTGGATCGACGACGCCCTCTGATCGCGCCCGCCGCCTGTCGCGCCCGGCGCCATGGCGCCGCTGCCGCGTGCCCTCCGCTATGCTGGTCGGCCTCGACGCACGGTCCGTTCAGGGCGCGCGCCGAGGGAGGAGGTTGCCATGCATGCACTGACGTCGATCGTGCTCGTCCTGCTGCTGACCGCCGCCGGCGCGGCCCAGGAGACCCACAAGGTCCCGCAGGACCACGAGACCATCCAGGCCGCCGTGGCTGCCGCAGCCGACGGCGACACCATCCTCATCAGCGGCGGCAAGTATCCGGAGTCCGTCACCGTCTCGGGCAAGCACAACCTGCTCATCCGCGGCAAGGGCAAGGTGGTCATCGAGCCCGACTCGGCCGTCGGCCTCGCGCTTACGGACTGCAGCGACTGCACGGTCGAGAAGATCCGCGTGTCCGGCGGGACGCCGGCGGCGTTCCTGCTCGTGAGCTCGACGAACTGCATCTTCACCAAGTGCCGCTCCGTCGACTCCGGCGGGGCGGGTCTGCGCCTCGAGGGTGGCGGCGACTGTCTCTTCGAGAAGTGCACGATGAGCAAGCCCGGCGGCGACGGCTTCACGCTCACCACGGACGGCGTGGTCCCGACGCACGACAACGATTTCGTGAAGTGCCGCGTCAAGGGCGGCGAAGCCGGCGTCGTCGTCAGGGGTCATCACAACAGCTTCGACCACTGCCGCTTCGACGGGCCCGACGGCACGGGATGCCTGATCGACGACCTGGCGGAGGCCCACGACAACTCGTTCACGTCGTGCAAGGTGCTCAAGGCCGGCGTGACCGGCCTCCGCGTGAACGGCGCCGACAACAGCTTCACGGCCTGCAAGATCACTCAGGCCGGCGAGCGCGGCGCGCAGGTGCTCTCCGGCGCGAACAACGTCCTCGACGGCTGCAAGTTCACGAAGCCCGGAAGCACGGGCGTCTTCGCCGCGGCCGACGCCGCGAACGTGACGGTCCGCGGCTGCAAGATCACCAAGGCCGGAAACGACGGCATCGACATGGAGGCCGACGACGCGGTCGTGGAGGACAACAAGGTCACGGCCGCCAAGTCCGACGGCATCGAGATCGACGGCGATGACGGCGCCTACACCGGCAACAAGGCGAACGGCTGCAAGATCGACGGCATCGTGATCAGCGCGGGCACGGGCAACGTGCTCACCTTCAACAAGGCCCACGGCAACAAGGGCTTCGACTTCGACGACACCGTCGGCGGCGGCCTGAACACCGCCGACGAGACCAACTCCTTCGGCACGATCGGGCCCTGAGGCGTAGGATGTCAGCGTCCTCGCCGGCAACGGGACGAACCGGCAGGGCGAGCCGGAGGGTTGGGTCGTCCGGCGGACGTAGCGCCGCCACGCGGGACGACCAGGGCACGTGGCGAGCCCCTGCGATCTCAGTCGTCGGCAACTCCGTGCGCGGCGAGCCAAGGCGACCAGGCCGTGAGGAACCCGTCGCGCAGCAGCTTCGCGCCGCCGGGCCGAGGCGGCCCTTCGCCCAGGAGACGTCGGAGCGCAGCGTCGACGGGCGCGAGGTCGTCGGTGGCGTTCCTGGGGAGCGTCTGCACCCCGCGCAAGACGAGGACGGCGTCCTCGCGCCCCCCATCCAGGTGCCGCGCCAGATCGAGGCAGTCGGGCCACTGGCCCGGGAAGCGGACGTAGATGGGTCGCAGCCACTCGCGGACGGGCGCGAGCGAGTCGCGTGACGGGATCAGCACGGGCTCGTTCAGGCAGAGTCCATTTCGGCACACGGCGATGAGCCGCGGCGTCCCCTCCTTGTCACGTTGGAGGGCAAGGGCGGCGCCCGTGGAGAGGACTTCGAGCCGAGGCGCAGTGGCGTGGTCGTCGCACCCCACGGCGTGCAGCTCCCGTTGCACCCAGACGCCGTAGAGGTCCGGCCGAGGCTGGCCGAACCGGTGAGTCTCCTTGCTCCACCAGCCATTGGACCCGGCGGCGATCCGCTCCTCCTGGTTGCCGACGATGGGCTGCCATCCCGATGCTGCGGCGTGAAGGACGGCGCAGGCATCCTCGCGACGTCCGGCGCGCGCCATCGTCGCCCCGAGTTCAGTGAGGAAGAGTCCCACGAGGTCGTCGCGATACGCGGTGGCGAGCGACAGCACGGCGAGCACCCGCTGGTCGAGGGCGGCATCGGCTTCGCGCGTGCGATCCGCCATGCGCCCGAACAGGATGCACTGCCACGCCCACGCGTCCCTGCCTGCGGTGTAGTTCGGCGAGAGCTCGCGCAGCTCGCGGGTGAGCGCCTGGGCTTCGGTGTCGTGCCCCGCGACGATCAGGAGCGCCAATTGCGCGATGCCTGCCGGCCGGACGGACCGCCCGGGCTTCGCCTTCTCCATCCAGCGCCCGAGCGCGAGCAGGGCCTCGAGCTGCTCGCGCATGACAGGCCCGCTCGGAAGGTCATGTGGCGACACGCCGTGTCGTTGCTCGAAGAAGAGCAGCCGCGGGAGCGTGTCGCCATCGTCCTTCCCCAGGAGCAGCCGGGTCGGTGCGGTCGCAGCGTCATCCGCCGCGGCGCCGCGAGCGAGCGCGGCGAGGTCTGACAGGCGCTGGACCAGATCGGCCAAGTCGCGCTCCGCATCCTCGTCGTAGGGCACATGGCGAGGCCTCAGCGTGGTGGGAGGCACCACTTCAGGGCTTTCGGGCGGGGACCAGGAGTCGACCACCCGTCGATCCGCCGATGACCCGGCTCCTGCGCCAGCCACGTCGGTCGCGAGCGAAGCGACCGTCGGAGGCACGGGCTCTTCGGCGCCGCCCTGCTCGTCGACCAGCAGCAGGCAGAGCATGGCCGCGCCACAGGCGGAGACGAGGAGAAGTCCCAGTTGTCGCTTGTGCATCATGAAGTCGCAGACACCGGCCCTTGCCGGGGCCATGCCGCACGGTTCATGCGTCGAGCAGCCCTGGCGCCGGCCAAGGCGATGTCGACGATGGGCGCGGACTCGCAGTCCCCCTCGGCTCCCCTGGAACTCCGGGTTCGCTCCACCGCCGCCGCCGTGGGCAGGCCAGGCAGGACCCGTACTTGGGCGCGGGCTCCGCTTCTGGCCGCCATCGAGTGCGGGTAGGAACGGCCCGCTCTGTTCCACCGGAAGGAGGGCCAGGAGAAACCCGCCTTCCTCGCGGCGCGCCGGCTCTCCGAGGGTGATCTTGCCGACACTTGTGGCGCGGTCGCCAGGCCGGGGTGCGGTGTGGCGCGGAGGCGGCGTCACGCGGCGCGCCCGCCCGAATCCTGCTCTTTCCGATGCGATCCGTGCACATCCACGCTGGCCGGCAAGCTTGAGTTTATTTTGATGTCTGCGAATGCAGCTGCGGGCGCCGCAGGACCCGTGATAACGGCGCAACGAGCGCTCGTCGGCGACGAATGTTCTTGTGGTGGCGGCGAAGGACGGCTACAGAGCTCACGTCCGAGGGATTAGCTTCGGGCTGTCGTGAATCTGACCCAAGCAGAGTATCAGGGCCTTGATCGAACCTTGGGTGCCCGAGGGCAAGGAACTCCCATGTTTGCTCGCAATGTCACGTTCCAGATGAAGGCCAACCAAGGCCACGATTTCTCTTCGAAGTTCCAGAAGGAAGTCCTCCCGATTCTCCGCGCGGCCCCCGGCTTCCGCGACGAGCTCACGCTGCTTTCGAGCAGCAACGAGACCGTCGGCATCACGCTGTGGGACGACCGCGCCCAGCTCGACGCCTACGCCAAGAACCTCGACGCGCAGGTCCTCAAGCTGCTCGAGCCGATGACGAGCGGCGCGCCCACCGTGCGCACCTACGAAGTGTCGTCCTCGACGGCGCACAAGCTCCCCGTTGCCTGAACACCTTGGAAGTCGATGAAGTCGACGGAAGAGAGCGGCGCAAGCCGCTCTTTTCTTGTTCGGGGCTAGGCCACCGCGCTCGGCCGCGGTCGCGACAGGGGCGCAACGCCCCGGGGTGCACGTCGAAATGCGCCGCGGGGCCGCCCCGGCTTCCCGGAGCGACTCAGCGATCAGCCGGACGTCGCTGCTAGTTCTGCTTGACGACGTTCTGGGCCGCCGGCCCCTTGTCCCCCTGGACCACGTCGAACTCGACGCGATCGCCCTCGGCCAGGGTCCTGAAGCCCTCGGCCTGCACAGCGGACTGGTGCACGACGCAATCCTTGCCTCCTGCCTCGAGGGCGATGAAGGCGAAGCCCCTGGTCAGCGGCACAGCCGCTCGAGTGACCTGCCCCCGTTCCTTGAGCCACATCCAAAGTTAGTCATTGGGCGCCGGGGCCATCCCTCCCCAGGAGCGCGTGGTGCCCGGCGCGCGTCTCCCGGCGAGGCGGAGCCGAGCCGGGAGACGCGACCAGCATCGCGACCGGCGCCGGCGGCATGTACCCCAGCGAGCTGTGCGGCCTGACTCCGTTGTAGTGCCGGCGCCAGCGCTCGATGAGCACCCGCGCCTCGGTCAGGCTCATGAAGATCTCTCCGTTCAGCAGCTCGTCGCGCAGCTTCCCGTTGAAGCTCTCATTGTAGCCGTTCTCCCACGGGCTGCCGGGCGCGATGTACAGCGTCTTGACCCCCAGCCGCGCCAGCCAGGCCCGCACCGCGTTGGCCGTGAACTCGCTGCCGTTGTCCGAGCGGATGTGCTCGGGCACGCCCCGGTAGACGAAGAGCCAGGCCAGCCGCGCCAGCACGTCCTCGCTGTTGAGGCGACGCCCGACGTCGATCGCCAGGCATTCCCGCGTGTACTCGTCCACGATCGTGAGCAGCCGCAGCGGCCGGCCGTCATGCGTCCGGCACTTCACGAAGTCGTAGGCCCACACGTGATCCTTGTGCGTCGGCCGCAGCCGCAGGCAGCTCCCATCCGCCAGCCACAGCCTTTTCCTCGGCCTTTGCCGCTTGGGCACCTTCAGGCCCTCCTGCCTCCAGATCCGCTCGATCCGCTTGGGTCCCACAGCCCAGCCCTCCGCTTGAAGCAGGCCTGTCACTCGCCGGTAGCCGTACCGGCCGTAGGCCAGCGCCAGCTCGATCGTCCGCGCCCGCAGCCGGACCTTGGCCTCGATCACGTCGGGCTCGTAGCGCTGTGTCGCCCGCGCCTGGCCCAGCACCTCGCACGCCCGCCGCTCGCTCACGCCCACCGCGGTGCACACGTGCTGCACCGCCGCCCGGCGACGCGACGGGCTCAGAAGTTTCCCGAGGCCGCCTCCTTGAGGATGGCGACGTCGAGCGTCAGCTCGGCCACCACCTTCTTCAGGCGCCCATTCTCCTTCTCGAGGTCCTTCAGGCGCCGTGCCTGGTCGACCTTCAGGCCGCCGTACTCTCGGCGCCAGCGGTAGTAGGTCTGGTCGGTGATCGAAAGCCGCTTGCAGATCTCGCGGATCGACTGACCCTGCGCCGACAGCACCTCCGCCTCACGCAGCTTGCCGATGATCTCCTCGGCCGTGAATCGCTTCTTCGCCATGCGCCTGCATCCTCCGAAACCGCCGAAAGTACCACTCTCGGCCTGGACCAGTTTTCGGGGGCAGGTCAAAGAACACGCTGCCCAACCGGCTGGGGAGCCTGGAGCTCGCCCGCAGATCGATCGATCCCCTCGGACAGAGGTGCGTGCTGACACCGAGTCTCTGCTTCGAGACACTTTCGTCGGGCAAGTCCGAGGGTGGGGAGGCGTGGGCCTTGCTCCTTGGCCGCGACCTGTGTCCCGAGACGTGGCAGATCCTCGCGATCCGGATCGATCCCGACGATGGCACCGGAGATCGCCCGGTCAGATTCCTGAGGTCGCAGGCCGAATTCGAGGAGCTGCGTTCAGGTCTCGACCTGGACAACGACGGTGCACCTGGGTGGAGCGCGTGGGGCACTCTGTTCTTCCTGCACGCGCTCGATCGCTCGGCGGTGCCCCGACTGAGAGCTGCCTTCGAGCGGGTCTCCGCCGACGACCAGAGATTCGCGGACGGTTGCGCGCGCCAGATCCTGGGGGGCGGACCTGCTTTCGATGACTCCGAGATGGACCCGGGAAAGGTGCCGCACGACCAGTTCGTCACACGCTGGCTCGCGTGGCTCGATGAGCGCGAGGCTGCCGATTCTGGCGACGGTCAGGCTTGCTGCCATCCGCCGCTCATGCCCTCGCCGCTCCGCATCGTCTCCCTCGGGTCGTCAGGCCTCACAGGCGCCCGGGACTCGCCGAACGAGCGGGAGATGAGACTCCCGGCCTCTCACACCATCGCCGCCAGGTAATTCTCCGCGCTCACCACCCGCGTCTTCCCCCGAACCCGATCGACGCCTCGCTGTTTCACGAGCTGCACCTGCGGCACGCCGAGCGCTTCCCCGAACTTCAGCAGCGCGGGCGCCATGGCCTCGTCGCCGAGCTTGCACTCGAGGAGCACGAGCGGCTTGTTCCGCTCCGTGACCAGGAAGTCCACCTCGTTGCCTTCCTTGTCGCGGACGTACCGCAGCTCGAACTCGCCGTGGCCGACGTCCGTCCAGGCGTGCACGGCCTTGAGCAGGTGGCTGGCCACCTGGTTCTCGAAGCGGGCGCCCGGGTCCTCGACCTGCGACCAGTCCCAGAGGTAGAGCTTGCGGTTCTTGGTGAGGCTGCGCGCGATGCGCCGGTGGTGGGGGGCGACGCGGAAGCAGAAGCAGAGGCGGTCGAGGGCGTCGATCCACGAGCCGACCGTCTCGTGGGCCACCCGCAGCTCCTCGCGCAGGGCGTTCACCGAGAGCGGCGAGCCCACGCGACCTGGAAGCAGAATGGCCAGGTGCTCGACCAGCGACAGCTCGCGGATGTGCGACAGCTCGCGCAGGTCCTCGCGCACGAGCAGGTTGCGGCGACTCGTGGACCAGCGCCGGTGCTGGAGCGCATCGTCGCGCGTGAATGGCTCGGGAAAGCCGCCCCGGCGCTCGAGGTGCGGCCAGAGCTCCGCGGGCACGGACTCGGACGGTCCCCGCAACCAGTCCTGCGGCGGCGGCCGCAGCGTGCCGTGCACGAGCTCGCCGACGCTGAACGGGTGCAGCCGCAGCGACTCCTGGCGTCCCAGCAGGCTGTCGCCGCTCTTCTGGAACAGCTCCAGCCGCGCGCTGCCCGTCACGACCACCTCGAGGCGGCGACCCTCCCGGTCGTAGAGGCCCTTCAGCCAGGACTTCCAGCGCGCGTACTTGTGCAGCTCGTCGAGCACGAGGGCGCGGAGCGCCGGCCCGTCCACGAAGGAGCGCTTGAGGATCGTCTCGCGGTCCTCAGGCACGTCCCAGTTGAGGTACAGGCTGCCCGCCGTGCCCTGGCCCGCTGTCCATTCCTTCGCGAGCGTCGTCTTGCCGACCTGTCTCGGGCCGGACAGCAGCACGAGCTTCTGGGCCGCGAAATCGGCCAAGACCTCGGAGAGGTAGCGCATGGCCGCAGTTTCGATGGCACTCGAAAAAAGTCAAGACTTTTTTCGAGTCGGGCTGAAGGTTCTCCGCGGGTTCGCGTCGTGGTAGTCCATCTCCCCACGAGCGAGCATCCGCAGACATCCCCACCTATCCACCATGCTCTGGCTCGGTGCCTCCCGATGCGCTCGACATGGCGGACCCCCGGGCCGCGGCTCGAAGCCCGACGTCTCGAGTCACGACGGGGGCATCATCCACCTTCCGGTCGAGTCGCACCAGTCGGGCCTGCGGGGCTGCCCCGAGGGCGGCCGGGCCGGCGCCGCGGTCCGGGGCGGACACGCGACGCCGATCCGGCCGTCGCGAGCGTTCAGGCGGTCACGGCAGGCCCAGCGTGCACTCCAGCCCGCTGGTCAGCGCGAACCCGCCGCCCGGCTGCGTGCAGACCCACTGCGCGGCGACGAGGATGCCTGGCGGAAGGGCCGGCGGGATGGCCGCCGGCAAGGCGATCGCACCGCCGGGCGGGATCGGGAACGGCCCGAACAGGAACACGGGAGCGGCGTACAGCGGGCAGCCCTTGAAGGCCAGCGCCGGACACTGCGCCACGGTGTCGACCAGCAGCCACGCCAGCATGCCGGCGGGCGCGCCGGCGAGCGTGATGGTGAAGACGCCCGGCGTCGTGCTGTTGCCCGCCGAGCCGATGGCCGGCACGGCGGCGCCCGTCGTGCTGCAGGCCATCCCGAAATTCACGCCGTGCAGCGCGAAGGCCAGGCCCTTGAGGATCGGCGCCGCCGCCGGCCAGCACGGCACCGGGAAATAGAAGGTGGGCGGCGCGATGGCGCCCGGGACGGCGACCTTGTTGATGGTGATGCCGTCGGTGATGAGCAGCGTGAGCGGCGGACCGAGGATCGAGGGCGTCGCGGTGTCCACGGCCAGTCCCTGCAGCGGCGGCACGAGCGCCGGCGCGCAGGCGGGCACGGGAAAGATCCCGAAGGGTCCGAGGGCGCCGGCGGGCGTCATGTTGGTCACGAAGCCCAGTGCGTCGCAGCCGAACAGCGTGCCCGAGGACGGGTCCCACTCGATGTCGGTCAGCGGACCCGGCGAGAGCGTCGGGAACGGCGGCACGGCGATGGGTGGCGGGGCGCAGCCGGGAGCCGGCAGGAACGTGGCCATCACGAACACGCCGTCGGTCATCCACAGCAGGCCCGCTGCCGAGTTGCAGCCGAGGCCGGTGAGCAGGCCCAGCGGCGGCGGTGTCGGAAAGCTGCTGGCCGGCAAGCCGGCCGGCGTGTACCAGCCGGTGACGGTCGGGCCGTCGGTGGCCCAGACCATGTCGGTCACGAGGTCGTGGGCCACGTCGCCGAGGATGCCGGCGATCGGCAGCCCGCCGACCGTCGGGCACCCGAACGGCACGAAGGTCGCGAAGGGCGGCAGGCCGACCGGCGTGGGATAGGCGCAGGCTCCGCCCGGCGGGCCGACGAGCTCCGTCACGATCGAGGTGCCCACGGCGCCGGCGCTGATTCCATACAGCGTCTGCGCGGAAGCGAACGAGGCGGCGCCGACGAGCGCTGCCGCGACGGCTATATGTCGCAGCATGGGAGGACTCCGGAGACAGGGGAGGGAGCGCCGGGCGGCGCCCTGCCGTCCGGCATGGCGAGGATGCGGACGACCATCAGGCAACTGGCGCGAACCGTCAAGTGGCGGCGCGCGAAGGGTGACGGAACACCGGGCATCGCCGAGCCGCGGGCTCGTCAGATCCTCGCGTAGTCGACGAATTCGAGGCGGCCTTCGGCTTCCGTCCAGCGCCGCGCGGCCCGGTAGCGGGCCTCGACGCGGCTGAGCCCCGGCCGGGGAGGCGTTCCGGGCGACCGCAGCCAGCGGCGGGCAGGGCGCGCCGCGGCAAGGGTCGCTGCGATGGGGGCCTTGTTCGTCCCTTGCCCACACCCGGCGACGGGAGGGTCATGGTCAGCTCTGGCTACAGCGCCTGCGGCTCGGTCGGCGACCCGCTGCTCGGCCGCCTGTCCTCCAGCCGGGGCGCTTGTTTTCGCTTGGTCGCGACGCCTCCCCTTCTTCGGCTGTGAAGTCCCTCAACCCACCCCGGCAGGTCTCCTGCCATTAGCTCACGCATCCTCGGGGCGCAGGAAGGGCGCCCACCCCGGGCCCGAGGCGATACGCCGCGGGCCTAGTCTTGGCTCCCCCCCGCGGACGGGAGCGGAACGCGACGCGGTGTGGCGTGGCAGGGATCCTCAACTCTCCTGTTCCTGACCTTCGCCCTTGTTCGAGTGGCTGACAACATGCAGCCAGCCGAGATCTGGGAACTCGGCCGGGAAGACCCGCGACGCGGACCCAGCTTCCGTCCCGCGTTGCATTTTCAGATGGGGTTCTCCGGATGCGCACTCTCTGCTGTGCACTGTCACTCTTCCTCTCCGCATGGCCGCTTGCCCTCCCGGCACGAAGCCAGTCGAGTCCGCCGCCGATAGCCACGAACTCCGAGGCCGTGCCCGAGGGGCTCACGGCCGACGACTGGTCCAGCATCCGTGGTGCCTACGAGGCGGGCCGTCACGCCGCTTTCGCCGTGGACGGCGGCCACCGTGCCCGCAACCCGGGCCAGCAATGGAGCACGCTCTTCGACGGCCGCGGCTTCACCACGACGCCTGACGCGGGTGGCTGGAGCTGGGGACTGGAACTGACGAGCTGGGGTGGTCCCGGCGCCGAGCGTGCCATCGCGGCGCCTCCGGTGGTGACGGCCAGCGGCCATCGCGTCGCCTATGACTGGGACGAGCAGCTCACGGAGTGGTACATCAACGACCAGCGCGGCCTGGAGCACGGCTACACGGTCCACGCGCGTCCGGCCGGGGTGTCGGGTGAGCTGACGCTCGCCCTCGCGATCCGCGGCGAGCTGCAGCCCGAGGTGGCCGACGCCGGGCGCGCCGTGCGATTTCTCGACAGCGCCGGTGGGACGGTCCTCACCTACTCGGGACTCTCCGTCTTCGACGCTGGCGGCGCAGCCCTTCCCGCGCGTTTCGAGCGGCGGGGCGCGGGCCTGATCCTCATCATCGACGAGAACAGGGCAACCTACCCGCTGACGATCGACCCGGTGGCCCAGCAGGCCTACGTCAAGGCCTCGAACACCGGGGCGGACGACCACTTCGGCTGGTCGGTCGCGATCTCGGGCGACACCGCCGTCGTGTCGGCGTTCCTCGAGGACAGCAGCGCCACGGGCGTGGACGGCAATCAGAGCGACAACAGCGCCCCGGACTCCGGCGCGG
>Ga0075421_100002057_pt1 | contig 23856 bp, 19 predicted proteins | sample SoiMetdeltSBSDD5_FD_75292 | JGI IMG/M metagenome (GOLD analysis project Ga0075421, IMG submission 75292) | Bulk soil microbial communities from a Populus tree surrounding site in Tennessee, USA - Soil MetaG P. deltoides SBSDD5 | ecosystem: Environmental > Terrestrial > Soil > Tree plantation...
GGCCTTCGGCGGGAGGGAGAGTTGCGGGTGAGGCACTGGCGGGAGGCGGGCGAGGTGCTGCCGCAACTTGACGACTTTTTCGCGCAGCACCAGGAACGGTGGGGCGGGGGCCAGTTTGCCGAGGGGCGGTGGCGGGAGTTCTACCGGCGGTGGGCGGTGGAGGCGGGACGGCGGGGCTGGCTGCGGTTCACGCGGGTGGAGTGGGGCGGGGAGGCAGTGGCCTACCACTATGGGATGAGCTACGGGGGAAGCTACTTCTGGTACAAGCCGAGCTTCGCCCCGCGCCATGCCCGCCGCTCCCCGGGCGAGGTCTTGTTACGACAGTTGCTCCTGGCCGCGATCGAGGAAGAATCGCGGACATTCGATTTCGGGATTGGCGAGGAGGCATTCAAGTACCGCTTCGCCGACAGAATTAATCGGGTGCGGACGTGGGGACTTTACCCGAAATGATCGGAGAGCAATTGAGCAGCACCGAATCGCTGCCGCTCCCGCCCGCGGATCTACCCGGGCTGGCAGATGTGGCGGAGGTCATTGCCGGGCTGACCGGAGGCCGGCTCGAGGTCCTCGGGCGCGAGCCCAATCCCTATGCGAGTGGCTCGCCGAGCGAGATTCTCACCTGCCGGCAAGGGCGGGGGCGTGAACTCATGCTCCTGTGCAAGTACCAGGCAGCGGGGGACGAGACGTGGAGCGACGTCGCGTACGAAGCGGAGGTCTACCGCCGGGTGTTGCAGCCGTTGGCGGCCGGCGCGCCGCATTATTACGGCGCGCACCGGGAGCGGGGCAGCGGCCGGACGTGGCTCCTGCTCGAATATCTGGACGGGAGCCTGCCGCTCGACGAGTTGGGCGACCCGGAGCAGGTCATCGCGGCGGCGTCGTGGCTCGGACGTTTTCATGCTGCGGGAGAGGCGCAACTGGCACGGGCGGCACCCAGCTTCCTCAAAGGCTATGGCGGGGACTTCTACCTCGCCGCCGCGCGCCGGGCGGAGGAGTTGGAGCCGCGGCTGGCGGGGCACGCGGCGCGGTTCGCAGAGCTGGCGGGGTTCATTTTCGACGGCGGGGAGACAGTGGTCCACGGCGATTTTCATCCGGCCAACGTGCTCGCGCGCGGGGGCGCGGTCTACCCGGTCGACTGGGAGATGGCCGGGCGGTGCGCAGGCGAGATGGACCTGACGAGCCTCATCGCCGGCTGGCCCGAGGTCGAGCCGGAGTGCGCGCGGGCCTACTGCGAGGCGCGCTGGCCGAGCGGGGCGCCGGCGAACTTCCAGGAGCGGTTGAACGTCGCGTGGCTGGCCTACTACTTCTCCCAGCTCAGCCGCGCCGAGTGGGGGGGGAATCTCGAGGGGCTGCGAGCGGCGGGGGAGCGCGTCGGCATCGGCCGCGGGTGAGAGAGGTATGATCAAGAGGTTGTTCAACGGTCTGGGGCGGTATTTCCGCTGGGACATCTACCGGCGGCTGCTGCCCTACATGCGGCCCTACAAGTGGCCGATGCTGCTCGTGCTCCTGATCCAGCTCGTCTACACGAGTCTCGGGCTGCTTGAGCCGTGGCCGATGAAGCTCATCGTCGACAACGCGATCGGCAAGCTCCCGGTGCCGGGGTGGCTCTCGCGCCTCTTCCCGTTCCTGAGCCCGGAGAACGGGGCGGGGATTCTCGTCTTCGCGGTCTTGAGCATGCTCGCGCTGCGGGTCGGCGGGATTCTCCTCGACGTCGGCGGCGACTTCGTCAAGCAGCGCGTCAACACGGGGATGATCCTCGACTTCAAGACGGACCTCTTCAACCACCTGCAGCGGCTCTCATTCTCCTACCATGACCGGACGACGGCCGCCGACTCGATCTACCGGGTGAACAACGACACATCGTTCATCAGCACCATGATCTGGAGCAACTTCCGGGCGATCCTCAAGTCGTCGCTGACGCTCGTCATGATCATGTGGGTGCTCCTCAAGCTCGACTGGCAGCTCGCGCTGCTGGCGGTGGCGGCGGCCCCGGTGCAGTACCTGGTCATCGGTTTCTACAACCGGCTCTTCAAGCACAAGTGGCAGCGGGTCAACGAGCTCGAGACGGCGGCGCAGAGCGCCATGCAGGAGTCGCTCGCCTGCCTGCGGGTGGTCAAGGCCTTCGGGCAGGAGGAGCGCGAGCAGCGGCGCTTCAAGGACCGGAGCTGGGCGGCGACGCGGGAGAAGCTGCGGCTCGGGTTCCAGGAGCATCTCTTTTCTTACGGCCAGCACTTCATCTCGCGGCTCGGGCAGGCGGCGATCCTCCTGGTCGGCGGGATGCACGCGCTGCGGGGCGAGCTGACGCTCGGCGAGCTGTTCGTCATCCTGGCCTATGTTGACCAGCTCTACGAGCCGCTCCAGGGGATCGGCGACGCGCTGACCAACATGCAATCGTCGCTGATCAGCGCCGAGCGGGCGCTCGCCGTGCTCGACGTTGTGCCGGACATTGCGGACCGGCCTGGGGCGCGGGACCTGGGGCCGGCGCGCGGCGAGGTCGCGTTCGAGGGGGTGAGCTTCGACTACCAGAGCGACCACCCGGTCCTGCGCGGGGTCGACCTCGAGGCGCGGCCGGGGCAAGTCGTGGCGATCGTCGGGCCGACGGGTGCGGGGAAGACGACGCTCGCCAGCCTGCTCGTCAGGTTCTACGACCCCGGGGCCGGTCGCGTCACGCTCGACGGCCACGACCTGCGCGGGGTGACGCTGCGCTCGCTGCGGCAGAACGTCGCGCTCGTCCTCCAGGAGCCGATCCTCTTCTCCGGGAGCGTCCGCGAGAACATCGCCTACGGGCGGCCCGACGCGAGCCCGGAGGCGATCGTCGCGGCGGCCAAGGCGGCCAACGCGCACGACTTCATCACGGCGCTGCCCGGGGGCTACGAGGCCGAGATCGGCGAGCGCGGCGTGCGCCTCTCGGGCGGCGAGCGGCAGCGCCTTTCGATCGCGCGGGCGTTCCTCAAGGACGCGCCGGTGCTCATCCTCGACGAGCCGACCTCGTCGCTCGACGCGCGGACCGAGCTGCTGCTGCTCGAGGCGCTCGAGCGACTCATGGCGGGGCGGACGACCTTCATCATCGCGCACCGGCTCTCGACGATCCACTACGCCGACCAGATCGTCGTCTTGGAGAAGGGGCGGATCGTCGAGCAGGGGACGCATGAGGACTTGATCGCGCGCCGCGGGCTTTACGCGCAGCTCTACCGCATCCAGTCGGGCGCCATGCAGCGCGAGAGGCAGAAAACGCCGGTCGCGGTATGAACTTGGCCACAGAGGCACGGAGCCACAGAGGGCAGGGCCGCCCTGGTTCGATCTCCGTGGCTCCGTGCCTCTGTGGCCGAGTTCAGCAAAGGAGATGTGCATGAGTCAGCAAGTCATGAAGCAGGAGTGGGACGCGAGGGCGCAGGAGCCCTCGACGCTCTACCTCGACAACCGGGCGCGGAGCGAGGAGGAGTTCCGGGCGCTCGGCGAGGCCGACGCGCGGATGATCCTCGCCGACGTCGAGGCGGACCTGTCGCCCGAGGCGCGGGTGCTCGAGATCGGCTGCGGCGTCGGGCGGATTCTGGAGCACATGGCGCGGCGCTTCCGCGAGGCCTGGGGGGTGGACGTCTCGCCCGAGATGATCCGCCGCGGGCGCGAGCGCCTCTCCGGGCTCGACCATGTGCGCTTCGTCGAGACCGGCGGGAGCGACCTGGCAGGTGTGCCGGACGCCTACTTCGACTTCTGCTATTCGTACTTCACCTTCCGCCACCTGACCGAGCACCGGTTCACCGAAGCCTACGTCCGCGAAGCCTTCCGCGTGCTCCGGCCGGGCGGGATCCTCAAAATCGAGGCGAACGGCGTCTACGCGACAAACCCCTTCCGGGCGTTCTACGACGGCCAGGCCAACTCGTGGCAGGGGGTCCGCTTCACGATGTCGGAGATCGTCCGGGTTGTCGAGGCCGCGGGGTTCCAGATGATCGCCGCCTACCACCCGCGCGCGGGGCAGCAGGCGCTGGCGACCGACGCGGTGCACGAGGACGTCGAGCGGCAGCGCCGGCTGTGGGTCGTCGCGCGGAAGGACGACGGCATGGACGAATGGGAGGCGGTCTGCCATGCGGCGGGCCGGGCGCTCGGCCGGACCGTTCCCGCCGGGAGCGGGGTGCTCCTCCCCGAGTACGAGCTGGAAACCCACCTCGCGCTGGCCGGGGCCTCGGGCGTCAACTTTATTTACCTCGCGGCGCCCGAGGACGAGGCCGGGGCGGTCGATTGGCTCGAGGGGCACCGCGCGGCGGGCGGGGAATTTCTGCTCCTGAGCCGCTACGGGCAGTGGTGGCTGGAGGTCTACCCGGGCCTCGCCGCACATCTCGGGGCGCGCTACCGGGTGGCGCACGAGTCGGCGGAGTACGTCATCTTCGACCTGCGGGAAGGCGCATGAAGATTTGCTTGGTCTCGCAGGAGTACCCGCCGGAGACGGCCGGCGGGATCGGGACGCAGACCCACCTCAAGGCCCACGGCCTGGCGCGGCGCGGCCACGCGGTGCACGTCATCTCGAGCACCTACGCGGGGGCTGGCCGCGTCGAGCGCGACGGCGAGGTGACGGTCCACCGCGTGCTGCACCCGGCATGCGAGAGCGCCTTCTCGGAGCCGAGCGTGCACTGGGTCGGCTACAGCTGGGCGGTGGCGAAGAAGCTTTACGAGCTCCTCGGCGCGGTCAAGTTCGACCTCATCGAGTTCCCGGAGTACGCGGCCGAGGGGTTCATCTACCAGCTGGACGCCCACCGTTACCGCCACGTCCCGATCCTGGTCATGCTGCACGGCTCGCTCCGGATGTTCGCGGAGCGGATCGGGTGGCCGGAGGCGGGGAGCGAGCTCGCGGAGTTCGGCGGGTTCATGGAGGAGGCGGTCGTCGCCCGGGCCGACAAGCTGCTGGCGGCGAGCGGCAACATTGCCGAGTTCTGGGCGCGGCGGCGGGGCATCCCGCGCGAGGAGATCGACGTCCTCCATACCGCGGTCGACGCGGAGCTGTTTGCGCCCGCGCCGCGGCGTGGGCCGGCGCGGCCGACGGTCCTCTTCGTCGGAAGGGTCGACGGGGCGAAGGGCGTCCTCGCCGTGGCCGACGCCGTAATCACGTTGCGGGCGAAATACCCAGAGATTCTCTTCCGCGTCGTCGGCGCGGGGGACGCGGAGAATGAGGGGCGGCTGCGGGAAAAGATCGCGGCGCGCGGGGCGGGGGAGAGCTTCGAGCTGGTCGGGCGCGTGGCGCACGGCGAGCTGCCGGCGTATTACGCCGGGTGCGATGTTTTCGCCTCCCCGGCGCCCGAGGAGCACGGGGTGGCGAGCGTCTACCTGGAGGCGCTCGCCTCGGGCCGGCCGGTCGTCGCCTGCCGCTCGGGGGGCGCGCCGGAGGCGGTCCTCGACGGTCTCAACGGGCGCCTCGTCCCGCCCGACGACCCGGAGGCGCTCGCGGCGGCGCTCGACCAATTGCTCGGGAGCCGGGCGCTGCGCGAGCGGCTGGGCGCGGGCGGGCGGCGGCTGGTCGAGGACTACTTCGCGCGCGACCGATTTATTGAACGGGTGGAAAAGGTCTACCGGCAGGTCATCTCAGGGTGGCAGGAGAGGCATTGAAGATGAGACCGGGGCGAGCCCCGCAGGGGCGAGATGCAAGAGTCCGGGGCAGCGCCCCGGGACGGCGCAGTGTTCGCAGGCCGGGCCCCGCAGGGGCGCAATCACCGCCGCGTTTATTGCGCCCTTGACAGGGCTCATCGGTCGTCATGGTCTTGACCCGGGGCGCTGCCCCGGGCTATTAAATTGCGCCCCTTCGGGGCTTGGGGAGTTGGGCATGAAACCGTTTTTCGTTGACGAGCACGACAACATCTACCTCGGCGATGAGGCCGCCGAGAAGCTGCGGGCGCGGAACGACACGCAGTACTTCCGCGAGCGGCAGGGCGTCCTCGAGGTGGACCAGGGCCGCTGGCGCGAGGCGCAGCACTACGAGCGGCGGACCTGGATGGAGGCCGCGGGGCTGAGCGCGCGCGAGGACCGGAACACGGAGCACGAGATTCATTTCGGCCGCTACGCGGCGCTCGCCGGCCGGTCCTTCCCGCGCGCGCTAGAGATCGGGTGCGGGCCGTTCACCAACCTGGCGCGCGTGCTCAAGTACATCGACGTCGGGCACGTCACACTGCTCGACCCGCTGATCAAAGACTATCTCGCGCACCCGAACTGCGCCTACCGCGACGGCCGCCTCGGCGGCGTCCCGGCCGAGACGGTGGCGGCGCCGATCGAGGAGTACGAGGCAGGCGGGCAGTTCGACCTGGTGGTCATGATCAACGTGCTCGAGCACTGCTTCTCGCTGCCGCAGGTCTTCGCGCGGATCAACGCGCTGGTCGCGCCGGGAGGGGCGCTCGTCTTCCACGACAAGCTGATCCCGGCCGCGGCGATCGCCGACTTCGTGAGCCACATCTACGACGCCGGCCACCCGATCCGCGTCGCCGACCAGGTGATCCTCGACTTCCTCCGGGAGAACTACGACGAGCTCTATTGCAAGCACGTTGAGATCCCGCTCGAAGATTACATGGCCTACACTTTTGACTCGATCTATTTCATCGGAGAGCGGCGCGGCTGAGCCGGCGCGGTGGCGAAGGTCTTTGAGATTCCCCCATGTTGATCGCGATTGTTGCCCTCTGCGTTCTTTTCTTGTGCCTCGTCGGCAGTTTCATCGGCGGCGTCTACGCCGAAAGACACCGGGGTGTCCCTTTGTGGCGGGTTGAAGACTACTGGACGATCGGCATCTACGCGGGCGAGTCCCCGCTCGAGGTCTCGGCGCCCGAAGGGGTACAGAACCCGGTGCTCACGGCGCGGGATGTGACCGACCTCGAGGCGAGCTTCGTCGCCGACCCGTTCATGGTGCGCGAGGAGGGGCGCTGGTACATGTTCTTCGAGGTCATGCCGGCCGAGAGCTACCTCGGCAAGATCGGCCTCGCCTCGAGCGCCGACGGGTGGCGTTGGGAGTACGAGCAGATCGTCCTCGACGAACCCCATCACCTCTCCTACCCTTACGTCTTCAAGTGGGAGGGGGAGCACTACATGATCCCGGACTGCTACGGGGGGAACGCGGTGCGGCTCTACAAGGCGACCGAGTTCCCGCGGCGCTGGTCGCGGGTCGGCAACCTCATCGAGGGGAATTACGTCGACGCCTCGGTCGTCCGGCACGACGGGTGCTGGTGGCTCTTCGCCGCGGACCCGCAGGGCAACCATACGCTGCGCCTCTTCAGCGCCGAGACGCTCTCCGGGTCGTGGGCCGAGCACCCGCAGAGCCCGCTCGTCGCCGGCGACCCGCACATCGCGCGCCCCGGCGGCCGGGTCATCGTCAACGACGGGCGGGTCTTCCGCTTCACGCAGGACGACGCGCCGATCTATGGCAATCAGCTCCGCGCCTTCGAGGTCACGGAGCTGAGCCCGACCGGCTACCGCGAGCAGCCGGCGGCGCAGGCCCCGGTCCTCCGCGCCAGCGGGTCGGGCTGGAATCGCGACGGTATGCATCACATCGACCCGCACCAGGTGGGCGACCGACGCTGGATCGCCTGCGTCGACGGCAACCGCCAGCGCCTCTCCTTCAGGCTGAGTTACTAAACTTCTAACCAGAGTCCCGAAGGGAAGTGGGAGATTAGCCGGTGGCGCAGCCACCGCGGTAGGGCCCTGGTGTCTCCTGAAATAACTGTTGCGGCGAGTGGGTATTTTAGATATTATCAAAATACGTTAATGCGGTCAGTGCTGCAGATGGAGTGATTGTATAGCGCCCCGACGGAGCGGGAGATAAGCCACTATCATCGCATCCTGGTCACGCCTTCCGCGATCCACCTTAGCGGGAGCTGGCGTACTGGTATTTGGCGGCCACAGCCACTATTGGCCAACCAGTAGACTGCAGCCACCAAGGGGTCTCAGATGAAAAAGAAATCTCTCCCCCTCGCCCTGCTCGGCGTGCTCCTTGCCCTGAGCCTGCCCAGCTTGAGCTGCCAGAAGCAGGTCAACTCGCTGGCGGATGACGCCGGCGGGCGCCGGCCCGAATTCTTCGCGGAACTCGCCGAAGATGTCTTCAAGCCGATGGACGGCGGGATTGAGCTGACGCCGGATGAGGTCAAAGGCCGCAACACCTGGAACCTCTGGTGCGCGGGCGACGAGCAGTTCTGGGACCGCATGGCGCGCGAGGGCTACGGCCTGACCGACTTCCTCTTGATGATCGACTCGCGCAATCGCGGCACGCGCTTCAAGGAACTGGGCCTCATCAACCAGCCCGGCTATCGGCAGGCCTCCAAGCCCGATCGATACGGCCTGTGGATTGACGAGGCGGTCGAGCCGGAGTCACAGGCCATCAACCCGGAGATTTATGGCCGCCCCACCGGGATCATGGGCTTCCGGCTCTTCGACAACCCGGACTTCAAGAACGACGGGAAGTGGGACGCCCAGCGGTACTACACAGACCCGGACTACTCCGCCGACCCGAAGCTCGTGCGCCCGTACCGCGTCGGCATGTCGTGCGGGTCGTGCCACATCGCGTTCGACCCCACCCGCCCCCCGGCAGACCCGGAGAGCCCGAAGTGGGAGAACCTAGCCTCGGCGATTGGCAACCAGTACATCCGCGAGGGCCGGGTCTTCGCCCACACTGTCAGGCCGGGCGGCTTTTTCTGGGAGATGCTCAAGGCGCAGCCGCCCGGGACTTCCGACACCTCGCGCATCGCGACGGACCACATCAACAACCCGAACACGATCAACGCTATCTTCGCGCTCGGCGAGCGCCTGCGCGAGGCGGGGGAGGAGCGGCTCGCGGGCGATACGCTGCGCCTACCGGGCGTCACCGCGTCAATGAAGGTGCCGCGTGTGCTCAAGGACGGGGCCGACTCGGTGGGCGTGCCCGGCGCGACACTCCGGGTGTTTGTGAACATCGGGGCCTACTCCCAGCACTGGCTGCAGCAGCACAACGCGCTCATCGGCTTGACCGGACAGAGGCCTTTCTCCATCGAGACGGCGCAGCAGTATTCGGTCTACTGGCTGGCCACCCAGCAGAAGTTCGAGAACATCGCCAAGTTCTTTCAGCGGCTGAAGTCATTCCGGCTCGAAGACGCGCCGGGCGGCAGGGATTTCATGATGAAGGACGAGGGCGTACTCAACCGGGGCAAGCTCGTCTTCGCCGAGCACTGCGCCAACTGCCACTCGAGCAAGCGCCCGCCCGCCGGGGAGAATGAGTTGGCATGGTTCCGCCAGGAGGTGCTCAAGCCCGACTTCCGCGACGACAATTTCTTCTCCGATGACAAACGCTACCCGGTGACGCTGATTGGCACGAACGCGGCGCGCGCCTGCGCCACGAACGCCAAGCGCGGCCACATCTGGGACGCCTTCTCGTCCGAGACTTACAAGGGGTTGCCGGCCGTCGGCGAGATCGAGGTCTGGAACCCTTACGCCGACCGCATGGAGAAGTTCACGATCCCCGGCGGCGGGACGGGCTATTACCGTACGCCGTCGCTCATCAGTCTCTGGTCTTCGGCGCCCCTGCTGCATAACAACGCGCTCGGCGTGTTCAACGGCGACCCCTCCGTCAAAGGCCGGGTCGAGGCCTACACCGATGCCATGACGAAACTGCTCTGGCCGGGCAAAAGGCTCGGGAAAGAGTCCGTCTGGCGCACCTCGCGCGAGTCCCAGTTGCAGCTTCAGCTCGCGGTCGTGCCCGAGCCGCTGCGCTCCCTGCTCAAGCCCCACGCCGACCCTGACGGCTACTTCCGCGTCGGCCCGATCCCCGAAGGCACGCCGATCAACCTGCTCGCGAACGTCGGCCCGGAAATGGACCCGAAGGAGTTCGTTGAGATCCTCCTCAGAGTCAAAAAGGCGCTGCTCGAAATCAAGCTCAAGAACCTCGATCCGGCAGCCTCGAAGGAGCTGCTCAGACGGGAGGTCGCCCCGGCGCTCTTCAAGGCGAGTAATTGCCCCGACCTGATCGAGGATCGCGGCCACCTGTTCGGCGCGGACCTGCCGGACCCGGACAAGCGCGCCCTGATCGAATTCCTCAAGACACTCTGAACCACTCCGAGCGCCGCAACCCTGGAGGAGAGTCATGGAGATGACCGTTACCGACCTGTTGAAGATGTCACAGGCACAACTCGACGAGCTGTTCATCAACAGCCCGCCCGGCGACATCCCGGACGGCGAGGGCAAGGGCACGGCGATCATCGCACCCGGCACGACCTACTCCGACGAGGTCGCCGAATTTATCAGCCACTTCGCCTGGCAGGGCAAGACCTTTGACGCGGCGAAGGGCGTGCTGCGGAACCGCATCCTCCCCTTCGGCCTCAACGCCATCATCGCCAAAGTCTACAAAGCGCCGAGCTGGCTCGACGGCAAGGAGTGCATCGTCCTCGATTACTCGGAGACCTCGCTGCTCGCGCACTGGATCCGCGATGAAATCCGCCAGGTCGCGAGCGGGCTCTACCTGGGCAAAGTCTATTGGGGCAAAAAGCGGCTGATCGATTTCGCCGTCGAGTTCCCGAAGTAGATGAAGCCACGGAGGGCGCGGGGCGCACGGAGCGACCTTCTTATGCCCTCCGTGCGCCCCGCGCCCTCCGTGGCTGACTTCCCCATGACTCCGCAAGCGCATTTCATGATCGTCGCGCCGGTCGAGCCGAGCCGGGAAGACGGCTTGAGGGAACTGCTCGCCTCCATGAATCATCGCCCCGGCGTGGTCAACCCGCAGAACTGCCTCATCCCCTTCGGCGAGTTCGAGCCGCTGCATTTCGCGCGTCTGGTCCTGCTCGACGACCAGACGCTGGATGACATCACCTTGCATGGCCTGCCGCGCCGGGACTTCCCGAGATCGCTCGCGTTTCTGGGCGACATTGATGGGCCGGCTGACGACTTTCTGGCCGACCTCGCCGCGCGCGCGCGCGGCGGGCTGCGGCGGATTTTCTCTCACTGCCGGGGGTTCGATCCCGGCTCCGACCTGGTGCGCTGGATGAAGGCGCATGAGCACCCCCCCGCCACCTCGTATGTCAATCGGCCGGGGCGCACCGTTCGGCAAATTCGCGAAGAAAACGCCCTGCGGGTGGCACTGGAAGCTTACCTGGACGACCACGCGGGGGCGCTGGCGGGCAAGGACGCGAGGCAGACTTTGGCGGAGCTGAGAGCATTTGTGAAGGCCGAGCAACGGGCCGGTCGCCTGACGCTGACGGCCGCCAGGCCGACGCCGCTGCGGTGGCGGGCGCAAAACCTGCTGCACCTCGCGGGCGTCCCGTTCCTGCTGCTGCTCGCGGCCCCGCTCCTGCTGCTCTACCTTCCGATCTTCGCCGTCCAGCTCCGCCGCCGCGAGCGCCGCGACCCGGAGTTCGCCCCGCGGCCGGACGCGGGCCAGGCGCGGAGGCTGGCGGAACTCGAGGACCACGACGTGACCAACCAGTTCAGTGCCATGGGCAGCCTGAAGCCGGGGCTCTTCCGCCGCTGGCTGGTGAGCTTCCTCCTCTGGCTCGTGAACTACACGGCCCGGCACGTCTTCAACCGTGGCCGCCTGGGGCGCGTCAGCAGCATCCACTTCGCGCGCTGGGTCTTCCTCGACAACAAGCAGCGGCTGCTCTTCGCGAGCAATTACGACGGGAGCCTCGAGAGCTACATGGACGACTTCATCAACAAGGTCGCCTGGGGGTTGAATGCTGTCTTCAGCAACGGCGTGGGCTACCCCCGGACCGACTGGCTGATCCTTGGCGGCGCGAAGGACGAGCAGAAGTTCAAGTATTTCATCCGCCGGCACGAGTTGGCGACGGAAGTCTGGTACAACGCCCACCCCGGCCTGACGGCCCTCGACCAGGAGCGGAACGCGCTTCTCCGCCAGGGCCTCGAGCAACAGACGATGACGGACGCCGAGATCCGGGAATGGCTGAGGCTACTTTAACTCCGAGGCGGAGATGAGCTTTTCCGCAATTGACTACTGTGACATTCAGGGCCTGGCGCGCTTCGGCTTCGGCCACCTCAAAGATACCTGCTTCCTGCTGCTCAAGATCGAGAACCCGGCAGCGGCCCGCCGCTGGCTGAAGGCGGCCCCCGTCGCGAGCGCGGAGAAGCTCGCCTCCCCGCCCGCGACCGCGCTGCAGGTCGCCTTCACCAGCCAGGGGCTACAAACGTTAGGCGTCCCGCCGGAGGTCATCAGTGGATTCTCTGACGAATTCATTTCAGGCATGTCCGGCGAAGAGAGTCGCTCGCGCCGATTGGGTGACGTGGGCGCCAATAGCCCGTCGGGGTGGGAGTGGGGCGGGCCGGGGAACATGCCGCACGTCCTCATCATGCTCTATGCGGAGAGGGGGCGGCTCGAAGCATGGAAGGAAAGGCTGCTGGAAGAATTGGCGGGCGCCGGATGCAGCCTGCTGCGCTGCCTGCCGACCTCGGATTTGCGCGGCCACGAGCACTTCGGCTTCAGGGACGGCATCAGCCAGCCGCGGGTTGACTGGGACGGGGAGCGCCGGGCCGACGGCGGGGACCAGCTGGAGTATGCGAACCTCGTCGCGGTCGGGGAATTTCTGCTGGGGTACCCGAACGAGTACGGAAAATACACTGACCGCCCGCTGGTCGAGCAGGTGGATGGCCCCGCGGCAGAACTGGCGGCGGCGACGGACCGGCCCGGCCTGAAGGATGTGGGGCGCAACGGGGCCTACCTGATCTTTCGCCATTTGGAGCAGGATGTGCGGGGCTTCTGGCAATTCCTCGACGGGCAAGCGAAGGCCGAGCCGGAGGTGCGGCGGAAGCTGGCCGAAGCCATGGTTGGTCGGACGATGGATGGCGTCCCGCTGGTGCCGCAGACGAGCCACCCGATCCGCGGCGTCGGGCCAGACCCGGACGAGGTCAGGCTGAATCAGTTTACTTACGAAGCGGACGGTGGGGGCACCCGCTGTCCGATCGGCGCGCACATTCGCCGCAGCAATCCGCGCAACGCCGACCTCCCGCCCGGCGCGAGGGGTTTCTTTTCCCGCCTGAAGCGGACACTCGGCTTCGGGCGACGCGGCGTCCGCGACGACCTCGTGGCCTCGACCCGGTTCCACCGCCTACTGCGTCGGGGACGCGAGTACGGCAGGGGGCTGTCGCCGGAGGAGTCGATCCGGGCCGGTGGGCCGGACGGCGAGGAGCGCGGACTGTATTTCATCTGCCTCAGCGCCAGCATCGCGCGGCAGTTCGAGTTCGTGCAGAATGCCTGGGTCGCGGGCAGCAAATTCGACGGCCTGACCGAAGAGAGTGATCCGCTGCTCGGGAACCGCCTGCCCGGCCCCGGCTGCCCCTTCACCGACGGCTTCTCACTTGCCCGGGAGGGCGGCGTCCGGCAGCGGCTCAAGGGCCTGCCGCAGTTCGTGACCGTGCGCGGCGGCGCTTACTTCTTCCTGCCGGGCCTGCGCGCCTTGCGCTACCTCGCCAGCTTCGGCGACTGATGCCAGAGATGCTGCGGCGGGCCGCCGCTTACTCAAAGACCTCGTCCCCCGTGGGCTCGCAGTGGGGCGTGCCGTTCATGGACTGCCGCAACTGCGAGAGCTCCTGATAAATCCGGCGCCTCGCCCGGTTCTGGTTGCCGAGCGGCCGGTGCTCGGGCAGGCAGTGCCAGGGGTTGAAAGAGAGCCGATGCGCGAAGGCGAGTTGCGCGGGCGAATCGAACTGCTGCCGGAGGAGCCGCAGGGCCGCCACCGGCGCGTAAGGCGAGAGAGTTTCGGGCCAGCGGACCGAGGCGTTTTCGACCGGCATGCGGCGGGCGTCGGTCTGGAGCTGCACCAGAAAATCGAACTCCACCTCCCCGCGGGAGAGCGTCGCGGCCATAGCTTCGCGCAGGTAGTTGTCCGGGGGACGCAGCGGCAGGCGCGGGACGCGGGTGCGCGCGTGCGATCTGGGCCGGACCGAGTACTCTACCGCCTGCCCCTCGCCGAGCAGATACGGCACGCAGCTCCAGTATCGAGTCTCGAGCGGGCTGGTTTGGGTCCTCGCCCACAACCCTTGCATGACAGCGTCCAGCAGGTGAGGGTCGGAGGGGTTGATGAAGTAGAAGAGCGGCGTGCCTTGGCGGATGGCGGCTTGCAGCTTGGCGTTCTCCCTCACGTCCGGCGTGGTGAACGTCGGGGCGCTGATGCCGGTGAAGTCCTGGGTGAATTGTTCGTCATCCAGCAGTTTTGGCCCGGGCACGCCCATGAGCTTGATGCCGATGCTCAGCACGCCGACGTCCTCAATATCCGGCGGGCTGGCTGGGCCGGGGCCGCCGAACCGCACCCAGGCGCGGAACGTGCGCGGTTCGGCAAAGATGCCGCGCCGTAACTGTTGCGGCAGGTCGTCCCTCACCCTGAACTCGCCCCTTACGACGCCGTGGGTCTTGGTGTTCCCGGCGCGCTCGAATGTCCCCGGCGTGTAGTGACTGCCCATGTAGGCAGCCATGTCGGCGATGATGGCCGCCAGGAATGCCTCTTCGTCCGGCAACGGCTTTTCATGGGCGACCCGCATGGCGGGGCTTCCCGCCCGCCGGAGGATCCCAGCCTGGGTCAACCGCGCCAGCGGCTCGCGCAGCAGGGCGTCAAGGTAAGGGCGAAAGAAGGGATCGAAGCGGCGCTCCAGCTTGAGGAGGGCGAAGAGCGAGTCGTGCAGCGCAGTAAGAAATCCCATATTGCCTCCCGCCGGCTCACCCCTGGCTGATTTTCGCGCGCAGGAAGAGGATGAAGAGCACCGCGAAAGCGCCATCCACCGCCGCCGGCAGGAGGACAATGGGGTGGGCTTCGCCGCGAGACCAGCGCCAGGAGAGGGCCACCACGTCGAACGCTTTCGCGAGAATGCCGAGCCACACGATGCCTCGGTTCCGCGTGACGTCGCGCGCCACTATCCAGTACCCGACCCCGATCAGCAGGACAGCGAAACCGAAATCCCCCCAGAAACGCAAGGTGCTCTCCGCCGGCTCGCCGATGTACGCCAGGCGATAGCTCCAATGGGGGGCGAAAAAGATGGGGCCGCCCATGAGGAAGTTGAACCCGGCAGCGGCCAGGAACGTCAGCGACCATCGCTTCAGGTTCATTCGGATCGCCCTCCTCCGGGCTGAAGACCGTTGACGACCGTGAGCGAGAAGAGCTGGCTCAACTCTTGATGCACAGGTCTATACCACAGAAGGAGGCTTCGCGGAAGCTTTCCCCGGGCGGCGCTGCGCTTACCCGGGGCTATCCTCTTTCGCCCCTGCGGGGCTGGGCGCTGTGTGCCTCGGTATGGGGGTTGTGCTATGCTGAAAGCCGGATCACCCCAGGATTAGGAAATTCATGAAGTATTTCTTGGCAGCTATCATGGTCGCGGGAGTAATCACGGCGACGGCCAGGGCGCAGGCGCAGCCGGCGAAGTCCCCGGGCGAGATCGCGCGGGAGCAGGCGCGGGCGGTGGTCGTCATCGAGCAGCTCGACGAGGGCGGTCGGGTGGCCGGGCAGGGGAGTGGGTTCATCGTCACGCCGGGCGGGGCGATTGTCACCAGCCTGCACGTCATCCGCGGCGCCACGGCGCTCCGTGTCAAGCTGCCAAGCGGGGACCTTTACGAGACGGCGGAGGTGGTCGACGTCGACGAGGCGAAGGACCTGGCCGTGGTCAAGATCAAGGGCTTTCAGCTGCCTGTCGTCCGGCTCGGGGACTCGGACCGCGCGGAGGTAGGCGAGCCGGTCGTCGTCATCAGCAGCCCCGAAGGGCTGACCAACTCGCTCTCGACCGGAGTCATCAGCGGGGTGCGCCGACTGGAGACCCACCGCGTCTTCCAGATCACCGCGCCGATCGGCCAGGGGAGCAGCGGCGGCGCGCTCTTTGACGGCGGCGGCGCCGTCATCGGGATCGCCACTTACCTCTTCAAGGCCGGGCAGAACATCAATTTCGCGGTGCCGATCAATTACGCGCGCGGCATGATCGCCGATCAGCCGACCCGGACTCTGGCGCAGCTCCGGTCCGCGCCCTCGCCCTCGGCACCGGCGGCGGCAGCGGGCGGCGGGGACGCGCAGCTCGGGGACCGGGTCGTCACCGCGGCGCGCGGCCGGCTTGGCCGCGAGGCGCACGAGCCGATGTTCGCGCGCCCCGACGAGGCGCTCACCTTCTTCTACCGGCTGGTCGACGGCATCGGCCGCTACCGCCTCGACGAGGTGACCGAGATGACGCGCACGGCCGCCATGGCCAAGACCGGCGAGACGGCCTCGGCCGAAGAATTCACGGTCAAATACCTGAGCTTCTACTCCGGCATGACGCTCGGCTTCGGCAAAGGGGACCGGGTGCTCGCGAGCGCGGAACTGCTCGTCAGCTGGTCGCTCGCCGACCTCGAGCGCACCTTCGGCGACAAATACAAGAGGCGGACGGTCGACGGCCGGACGGTCCTCGAGTTCAACCGGAAGGTCTTCCCCGGAAGGCTCGTGGTCGCCGGGGTGGACGCCAACGACACGGTGCGCTCGGTCCGCTTCACCAATGCCCGCTAAGGTCAGCCGCCGCGCTCGCGCCGCAGCCGCGCGAGCAGCTCCCGCTCCCCGACGCGGTACTTGAACGCCTTCCGCCCGGCGACGAAGATTACCGGGATCTCCCCGCCATAGGCCGCCCGCGCTTCGGCGTCCTCGTCAATGTTCACCTCGCGCAGCGCAAAGGGCTCGCGGCGCCGGACCCGCAGGAGCACGGCCTTGGCCTCGTCGCAGAGGTGGCAGCCGGGGCGCGAGTAGATGACGACCTCGGGTATGGCCCCGCTCACGCGAGCTCGTCGATCTTGGCCGCGAGGATGAAATCGCTCTCGGTCAAGCCGTCGATCTTGTGCGTCCAGATCTTGATCCCGACCCGACCCCAGGCGAGGTAGATGTCGGGGTGGTGCCCCTGCTCCTCGGCCAGCTCGCCGACCTGCACCGTGAAGTCGAGCGCCGTGCCGAAGTCCGGGAACTCCCAATCTTTCTCCAGGTGGTGATCGTCGGCGACCCGCCAGCCGTCGAGCTGCGGGAGCAGTTTTTGAATCTCCTTGGCCTTGAGCGGCGGCACCCCGCCGCGGCACGGGATGCAATCCTTCGCCGCCAGTCGCGACGGACTCTTCCTGGCCGCCTTGCCGGCGCCACCCTTCTTGACCGGGCTTTTCCCGGCCACCGGTTTCGCCATGCGCTTTCCTCCTTGGGACACCTGTAGGGGCAGGGCTTGTCCCTGCCCGTCTTGGCGGTTGCGAAAGTCAGGGCAGGGACAAGCCCTGCCCCTACGGTCTTTTCAACGCGGCGCTCGACGATTGTCCGGCCCGATTCAATTGACCTTCTTGGCCGCCGGGCTGAAGTAGAGCGCGAGCAGGCTCGTCGCCCAGATGAAGCCGGCTAGGGCGCGCCCGATCCAGAGCGGCGTGAACCAGCCGGTGACCAGGAGCGTCGCCGTGATGAGCCCGGCGATGCGCCACTTCTGCGCGCTCGTCAGGCCCCTCCGGTCGCGGAAGGCGTGGATGTAAGGGCCGAGGACGCGGTGCCCGAGCAGCCAGCGGTGCCAGCGCTCGCTGCCGCGCGCGAAAAAAAAGGCCGCCAGCAGCAGGAAGGGCGTCGTCGGGAGCAGCGGCGTCGGAATGCCGAGCACCCCGAGGCCCACCGCGACGAGCCCGGCGGCGAGGTAGAGACGCGATTTCAAACCCCTCTCACCCACGCTCGTCATCCAGCCGCGGCTCACTTCGCCGGCGACAGCGCGGCCGTCGCCCCGCCGAGGAACTTGCTCAGGGCGGCGACGAACGGCGCGGCGCACTCGATCTGCGGAACGTGGCCGCAGCGGTCGATGATGACCGTCTCGGCGCCGGGGATGTCGGCCGCCATGGCCTGGCCCATGGCCAGCGGCGTGAGTTTGTCCTCGCGCCCCCAGAGGACGAGCGTCGGGGCCTTGATCGCGCCGAGCCGGCCGTCGAGGTAGTCCTCGCCGCGGAGCATCGACTCGATGAACTGGTTGATCGTGTAGCCGTCGTTCTTGCGGAGCTTGGCGGCGAACTGCTGCTCGATCACCTGGTCGGTGATCAGTTCTTTGTTATAAAAGATGTAGTCGCGCATGAGCGCTTTGAGCGCGGCCGGGGTCGACGGGTTGAGCAGCAACATGAGCTCGCGCGTCGGCTTGACCCCGGCGGTCCGCTCCTCCGAGTAGCCGGCGGCGTCGACGAGCACGAGGCGGTCGACCTTCTCCGGGTGGGCGAGCGCGAAAGCCATGGCCACCCAGCCGCCGAGCGAGTTGCCGACGACCGAGGCCTTGGTCAGCCCGACCTTCCGGTAGAAGCCGTCGAGGAACTCGACGAAGGTCGCGACGCGGTAGTTGATCAGTGGCTTGTCGGACTGGCCGAAGCCGATCTGGTCCGGGACGTAGACGTGGAAGCGTGCGGCGAGCCACGGCACCGTCAGCGCCCAGTGGGTCATGTCCCCGCCCAGGCCATGGAGCAGGACGACGGGCGGGCCGGAGCCCGCTTCGAGGTAGTTGATCTTCTGCCCGAAGACCTCGACCTGCTTGGTCGCGGGCGCTTGCGCCGCCGCCCCGGCCGCGAGCGCCAGGAGCGCGACCGCCGCCCGCCCGAGAGTATGCCTCGCCACTTTCATTGTCTCCCCCACCCGGTCTGTTTCGGAGATGGTCGCTTGAGATGGGGAAAATGTAGCACAGGTCGGGGGCCGGAAGACAGCCCGTGCTCCGGGCGCGGACGCGAGCCGCCGGTCGTCGCGCGTCACACGCCCGACCGTTCCTACTGCCTGGCCGCGCGGACGACGGGCTGGACGAAGAAGGTCTGGAGCAGAGTCTCGGTCCCGTTGATCCCACGGAAGCCGACCCCGCCGATTCTGAAAGTGTCATCCTCGAAGGTCGCCAGCGGCTGGGGACCGCCCGACTTCGGCGCACTCGCGACGGTAATGAAGTGCGTCAGCTTGGGGCCGCGGGCCTCGACCCTGATGGTGTAAGAGTCATCGCCCCGCTCGAGATTCTCGACCACGACGTTGCTGTCTTTCAACTCACACTTACCGTCCCGGCAGAGGTAGAAGTTGATCACCTTGCGCCCCGCCACGCTCTGCCGGGTGGCTAACTCGACGAGGTAATAGTTGCCGGGGTCCTTCGCCCGGAGGATCCAGGCGGCGCCCTTGCCGTTGGCGAAGCGGACGTCGAAAGTGAGGTCGAAGTCGCGGTAGAAGTTGAAGGGCCGCTTCTCGGTCGCCCCCTTGAAGAGCACCGGCCGGTCGCCGCTGACGTAGATGCCGCGCTTGTCCTGGCGCCAGGCCTCAGCGCCGAGCCACTTGATCGTCCCGGTCTGGAGAGTCTCCGCCCCTTCGCTCGATTCGGCGATCGGCACCAACTCGACCAGCTCGACCTTCTGCCGGACGTCGAGCGAGAGCGAGAGCGGTCTGACCACCTCCTCGTAGCCGTCGAGCGCCACGCGCATTTGGTAATCGCCCGGCAGGAGGTTCGAGATCACCGCCCCGCCCTCGTCGCGCACGGCGCCCTTCTCCTCGTTGTTCAGGTAGACTCGGGCCTCGGGCCTCGACTTGACGGTGAGGGTGACGGTCGACCGCGTCAGCTTGACGGCCACCGGGGTCTGCTTCCCCGGGTAGACCTTGAGCTTCTCAGTCCGGTCGTCGTAACCGGCCTTGCTGACCTTAACTTCGTGGTCGCCAACGGGCACGCGCGGGATGATGATGACGCCGCGGTCGTCGGGCCGGGCCTTGAGCCCGGGCTGCGTCAGCAGAGAGACGGAGGCGTCGCCCGGGTCACTATCGACGACTACTTCGCCGTACTTCGAGACGAGTTCGGCGTTGACCACCGTCGGCTCGCCCTGCTTGATCGCGACCGTCGCGGAGTACGGGTGGTAATCGGGGTGGGTGATCGTCAGCCGGTAGGATCCTGGCCTCATGCGGGCGAGGCTGAGCGTGTTCTTCTCCGCGCCCAGCTGATACTCGAAAGGCTTGCCCGGCCCGGCGCCGCGCAGCGGGGCGATGGCGACCGCTGCCTGCCGGACAGCGAACAGGGCGAGCGCGCCTTCGTTGGCTCTGACGACGGCCACCGGGGCGGCGACTTCGGTCGGCTTGGCCGGGAGGTCGCGCCCGACCTTTGGGCCCCCGGCGCCGCCCGACCGTACGGGCGGCTGCGTGCTGTCCCGTCCTACTTTCTGAGCGAGGGCCGCCGACCCCGGCAGACCGATGACGAGGGCAGCCAGGAAGTGGGCGAAGGAGCGCGGAAGACGGCGATGAATAACCATAGTGGCGATTACGGTTTGAAATCCTGGGCACAGCGGAAGCCCGTCTTTTTCAAGGTTGCCGGCGCCGGATCCGTCATCCGGTCGTACCAGCGGTAGGTCGCGATCGCCTTGTCCGCCTCGTCCAGAACGTTCCCGCCGCGGAAGACTTTGAAGGACAGGTCAGCGGCGCCATGGTATTGGCGAAAATAGTCCTGCACCCACTCGCTGACGTTCCCGGCCAGGTCATAAACCCCAAAGGCGCTCCGGTCGTTGTCAAAACTCCCGACGGGCGCCGGTTTGGGCTGGCTGATGTGATCGACATTGGCGAAGCCCGGTTTCCACTCGTTGCCCCAGGGGTAGATCAGTCCTTGGGCGCCACCCCGCGCCGCGTATTCCCACTCCTCCTCGGTCGGCAGCCGCTTGCCCGCCCAACGCGCGTAGTCCGCCGCGTCCTGCCAGGTGACACCGGTCACCGGCAACGATGCCTCCGCGGGCGGGTAGGAGCCCCCTTCCCAGTGGAGCGGCGCACGCCGGCCGGTCGCTTCGATGAACTTTTTGTAGTCCCGGTTGGTCACTTCGTACTTGTCGAGGAGAAATCCGCCGACCTCGACTTCGTGCACCGGCCGCTCGTCCGGTTCGCCGCCCTCGCGGCCCATCATGAACTTGCCGCCCGGAACCGCGACCATGCCTTCGGGGGCGGCCATGACGGGCGGGGGTGGGGGCGGGGGCGGCGGTGCCTTCTCGGGGTAAAAGAACCATCCGATCACCAGGGCCAGGATGACTGCCGCGGCCGCAATCAGCGGGCGGCGCGATCGCGCCGGCCGACCCCCAGGCGTCACGTCCGGGGCCGGGGCGGGGGCGGTATCGGCCGGGAACGGGGCCGGCGTTGGCGGCTCCGGGACCATCGTGCGCGGGGAGGCATCGGGAGGCGGGGAAGGAGATTTTTTGGCCTGGACCACCGTCTTGCGGCCGCCGGGGAGGAGGGGCGTCTCGATCCGTTCCTGGCGCGGCGTCTCCACGGCCGGGGCCGCGGGCCGGCGCGCCTCCTCGCTGCGCCAGACATCAGGGGCCTCGTCTCTGGTATGCGCCGCCTCGCGCACCGCCTCTTGCAGCTCGCGGGCGAAGTCCGCGGCCGAGCCCTGGCGGCGGGCAGGATCCTTCTCGAGCGCGCGCATGACGACGCGCTCGATCGGCGCCGGGACCGTGGGGCTGATCTCGCGCAGTGGCCGCGGCGCCTCCTTCAGCTGTTTGAAGACAACCTCGATTGGGTTCTCGTCGTTGAAGGGGAGCTCCCCGCTGAGCATCTCGTAAAGGATGAGCCCGAGGCTGTAGATGTCCGAGGGCGGACCGAGCTCCTTGGCGCGGCACTGCTCGGGCGACATGTAGTGCGGCGTCCCGATAAGCGTCCCGGCTTCGGTCAGCGTCCCCTGCTCGTGCGGCGCCAGCTCGAAGGGGGCATCGGTGTCGGTCGCCCGGCGACGCTCGCGCAGCTTGGCGATCCCGAAATCGAGCACCTTGACGCGCTCGCTCGCGCCGACGCGCCAGATGACGATGTTGTCCGGCTTGAGATCGCGGTGGATGACGCCGCTCTGATGGGCGGCCTCGATCGCGGCGCAGACCTGAAGCATGATCTCGACGGCGCGGCGGTAGTCGAACGCGCCTGCCTCGTTGAGCAACTGGCGGAGCGAGTCGCCATGGGCGATCTCCATGACGAGGTAGACGACGCGCTCGGGGGTGACGCCGAAGTCGGTGACCTGGATTGCGTTCGGGTGCTGGATGCGTCCGGCGGCCTTGGCCTCGCGCCGGAAGCGCTCGATCGCCGACTGGTTGGCGACCAGCTCGGGGTTGAGCACCTTGACGGCGAACTGGCTGTCGATGTGGACGTGCGTCGCACAGTAGACGACGCCCATGCCGCCCTTGCCGAGGACTTTTTCGATGCGGTAGCGGCCATCGAGCGTCTGGCCGATGAGGGTGTCGACGGCGACCAGCCGCAGCCCGTCATTGGGGCAGAAGGAGAGGGCTTTGTCGAAGACGTTACCGCAAGCAGTACACTTCTTGGCTTCCAAAGTATTCATCGATATTCGGAAGTCAGGCCCTCTGGGTGTCGTGCTACCGGTCTCGAGCTTATGGCTGCCGCTAACGATCCAGTAGCGCATGCCCCGGACGCGATTAAGGCGCGCCGCGGCGGCTGCAAGTATAGCCGAACCGCCGGGGTTTGGGTAGTCAGCCGCCCGCGGAGGGCAAGGGTAGGGAATGCAAGGCCGTGACAGTCGCCCGCCTGCGCGTCGTGTGATCGCCTCCAGTCCCAAAAAAGAATTGACATCGACCTCGCCAAAAAATAGTATACCCGCGGCGGTGAGCCTCAGCCGTACGGTTTCTTCACCACCCGGACGCTTGATTCCCGCGCCCGCTGGCCGCCGCGCGGCGTCGGGTTCGCATTAACTTGAAGAGTCGGAGGGCGCCACGCTCTCTCGACGCGGTGATCAGATTTCGGCCATTATTATCCGCGGCCCGCTGAGGGCGGGACGCGAGCAATCTCTGAGCCGGCCTGAGACCCCTCCCTCGACCGCGAGCGACACCGTCGGTTCGATGATAAGGAGTATCACAATGAGCAGCCCCTTCGCGAAGGTCATGATCCACCCTGTCTCCACCCCCCGGGCCCGTCGGGGCGGGGGCAGACACCTGGCGCTGGCCCTCGCCTTGATTCTCGCCGCGCTCACGGCCGGCTGGCACCTCGGCGCGCCAAGCTCGAGCGCTTCGGCCGCCGCCTTCCAGGCGGGCGCAATCGCGATCGTCTCGGCGGCTGATAGCGCGACCGAAGGCGTTGCCCCCGAGAGCCTCGCAGCGATTTACGGCGCGAACCTCGCGCTGCGGACCGAGACCGCTGTCGATGTGGACCCGAATGCGCCGGGCGTGCAATTGCCGACGGAACTCGGCGGGACGCGGGTCACGGTCAACGCCCGGCCCGCCGGGCTGCTCTTCGTCGCGCCGGGGCAGATCAACCTGCTCGTGCCGGCCGACATCAGTCCCGGCGCGGCGGCCGTCGAAGTGATCGCCGGGAACGGCGTCAGGTCGGCCGGGACGGTCATGATCAAGGAGGTCGCGCCCGGGATTTTCACTGCCAATCAGGCGGGGACCGGCGTTCCAGCCGGGCAAGTTCTGTACATCAGGGCTAACGGGCAGCGGGAGACGCAGAACCTCTTCCGGTTTGAGAACGGCGTCGCCGTGCCCCAGCCGATCAGCCTCGCGGAGGAGAACCGGGAAGTCTTCCTGGTGCTGGCGGCCACCGGGCTCCGCCGCGCGAGGAGAGAGGCAGTCAGCGTGATCGTCGGCGGCCGCGCCTTGACGCCGGATTTCGTCGGGCCTCAGAGTGAGTTCGCCGGCCTCGACCAGGTCAACGTCAAGCTCGACCCGCGCCCGACAGGCATCGGATCGGTCAACGTCGAGCTCCAGGTCAGCGCTTTCGGCGGCTCCAACCAGTGCCAGATCGAGATCAGCGGCGGGCCATCGGCGCAGGGGCCGGAGGTGACGGGCTTTAGCGCGGGCACGGTCCTGGCCGGCGATGAGCTGCGGATCAGCGGGAGCCGGTTTGCCACCGACCCGAACGCCGCCGGCGGCGGCAACATCGTGCTTATCGGCGGGGTGCGGACGACCGAGGTGCGGGCCGATTCCCCGAGCCAGTTGACGGTGCG
>Ga0075421_100002058_pt1 | contig 23847 bp, 17 predicted proteins | sample SoiMetdeltSBSDD5_FD_75292 | JGI IMG/M metagenome (GOLD analysis project Ga0075421, IMG submission 75292) | Bulk soil microbial communities from a Populus tree surrounding site in Tennessee, USA - Soil MetaG P. deltoides SBSDD5 | ecosystem: Environmental > Terrestrial > Soil > Tree plantation...
CCGCGACAGGAAGACGGGTCGTTGCGATAGCGTCTGGCCCCATCGATGCCGCGGACGTGCAGCCGAACGGCCGCCTCGTCGCGCCGGGGCTGGTCGATACCCATATCCATCTCGACAAGTCGTGCATCCTCAACCGCTGCCGCAGCGTGCCGGTACGCTGCAGGAGGCCATTGCGGAGGCAGCCGCCGCCAAGCGCCTTCACCGACCCCATCTAGGCCCGCGTTTGCCGCACGCTGGGGGAGGCCATCCGCGCCGGTGCCATGCGCACGCGCACGATGTCGAGGTCGATCCGCGCATCGGCCTGCAGGGCTTCCGGGCAATTCGCCGCCTCGCCGGGGGCAGTGGCGCGCGAACACGCACGGGCCATCGATATCGGGATCTGCGTGTTTACCCCAAGAGGATCTACTGAACGATCCGGGCGTCGAGGAGCTGCTGGTGCAGGCTTGCTCGACCTGATCGGAGGCTGCCCGTACACCGACCCGCAACTGCACGACCATATTGCCCGCGTCTTGGACATGGCTCGGCTTCGACCTCGACATCGATTTTCGCCTTCGACCTGGACGCCAGCGCCGAAATCGCCTGCCCGCTCGTGGGCCTTAAGCGGGGTCGAAAATCATTCGATGTCGACCTCGGCTTGAAGCTTCAGCGGTGATCCAAACTGTGCATTTCAGGCGATGTGTGGGGTGGAAATGGCACAGGGGCACAATCCTCCGGCAGGCTGATCTTGTGCGGATCGCGCTGCTGATGCTCCGGATAGATGCAGGCCGAGGATGAGTAGAAGATGCGCTTGGAATTGCGCCTCAGGCAGGCTTCCAGGATGTTCAGATTGATCAGCGCAGAATTGTGCATTACTGCCGCATCGTTCTCGCCGCGATGTAAAGAAACGAGCGTGTCTGCAGGCCATCGCCCCAGATTTCGATGTCGCCGCCATCGGGCGCCATGGCGGCAAAAGGCTCACGCTGCAGCACGTATCCGGCCCGATCGGCGTGCGCGGGCGCAACTCGGACAACACGTTGATCGAGGACAGGCTCAGATGGCGTCCGACCGAGCCCTTGGTGGCCGGCCTGCGCAAACTCTATCCCTGGATCGCGGATCGCGTGCAGGCGAGCCGCACAACGCAAGCGGGGCGTAAGGCCACGTAGGCAAACTAGGCGACCGCCTCAAGGCGCCAATTTACGCGCGCGGCGATGGGCACTGCGCAAAATCTCTCGTATCCTGACAACCTTAGCGCGGCAGGAAGTAGCGGGTAGACTCCAGCTCGCGGTCGTCGTGGGCGCGGAGGGCCTGTTGCAGCTCGCCGGCGCTGGCGAGGAACAGGCTGCTGGCTATATCGCGCGCCAGCCGGCTGGCGCCGAACGCGAGCCCCGGAATGTCGCCGGCAACTGCCGCGTGGCTCATGGTCGAGCCTGCGTTGTAGCAGTACAGGTGCGACAGTCCCGGCATCGACCCACCCGCCCGCTCCGTCAGCTCGAAGCCAGGCCCGAGGTATGGGTGTCGCGCCTCCGCCGGATGCAGGGCCGCCGCTTCTGCCGAAACGCGATCGGCCCACAGCGCGATCTTGTCGGAGAAATGCGCCAGCTCGGGTCGCAGCCGCAGGTCCACCGCGAATCCAGTTGCGAGGATAACCGCATCGAACCTGTATTCAGTGCGTGCCGTGATGACTTTGACCGCGTCGGGGCAGGGCAGCACGTCGTTCCACGGTTCGGCGAAATGCATCGCGAAGCCCGGGTGGCGGTCGCAGCGCAGCACCGACTCATGCGGCGGCGGCACCGCTTCGCAGAAGATGTAGGTGTAGATCTGCCACCGCGCCCGATCGTCGAGGCGCGGATAGCCATGCAAGAAGCCTGGAAACACCGTCCACTTCGACTTGTTGATCTGCGGCAGATGCGGCCGGCGCACGAACAGATGTGCCTCGGCCGCGCCTGACTCCAGGGCGACGGCAGCATTGTCGAAGGCGGAGGCGCTGGCGCCCAGGACACCGACCCGGCCGCCCTTGAAGCGGGCCAAGTCGATGGCGTCGGAGGAATGGAACACGCGGTCGCCCGCCTGGCGCCGGTCGGGCAGCGAGGGAAAAGCCGGCCAGTGCGGCGCGCCGGATCCGTCGCGGCCGCCCGCCAGCACCACCTTGCGGGTATAGATCGTCTCTCGCCTTCCTGCCCTCACCAGCTCGACACGCACCGCATCCGAGCCGGGATCGAGCCGCGTGACCTCGGTGCCGTTCTCGACGGCGATCTCCACCGTATCGCGCACCCACAGCAGGTAGTCGAGCCAGTCCCTGGTGGCGACCTTGTAGAGCCGCTGCCATCCCTCGGCGCCGTGCTGCGCCTCGTACCAGGCGCGAAACGTCAGCGCGGGAAAGCCGAGGTCCGGCCCCGTTAGGTGCTTGGGCGAGCGCAGCGTGTCCATGCGCGCGTAGGTGCCCCACGGGCCTTCGCGGCCGCGCTCGGCGCGATCGACCAGGCGCAGGTTGCGCACGCCCTCGCGCATCAGGGCAAAAGCCGCCGTCTGGCCGCACATGCCAGCGCCGATCACCAGGACATCGAGCATCGGTTGGCCGTCCGGCCCCGACGTCGGCGGCACCCAGTTGGCGGCGGGGAAGTTCATGCGCGCAAAATCGCGCCGGGCCTGGGCGGCGAGATCGTCTAGCTTGGTGGGCGTCATGCGGGGCTCGAGCGTTGCGGTTCTTGACATATAGCTTGCGGCAACCCCGTCAGCCACGGCCGCCAGGCTACGTGCGGAATGCACGAGCCCGCCCATGGCATTGGCCGCAAAGGCAAAAGCAGCGGTGGATGGACGACGGCGCCACACTTCCGCCTCGCCCCGACTCAGTTACCGTCCGCAGCCGACCGGGCGAGGGGGAAGTCATGGCCAATTTTGCCTACGGCGGGCTGCGCCAATCCTATGCAGCGCTGTGGAAAGCAATGCAGATTCCGACGGGGGTTCGGGTGCAGGCCACCGACGCCCGCGTGCGCGCCATCGCCGAGGCCAAGCCGCGCTACGACCAGGTCGCCAATGCGACGGGCGTGCCCTGGTACGTAATCGGCATCATCCACGAGATGGAAGGCGGGTTGAACTTTTCCACCCACCTGCACAATGGCGACCCGCTGACCGCCCGCACGGTGCAGGTTCCGGCCGGCCGGCCGCCAACCGGCGTTCCACCCTTCCAGTGGGAGGAAAGCGCCATCGATGCGCTGACGCTAGAGGCGTTTCATTCCGTCAAGCTGTGGACGATCGAGCGTATTGCCTACCAGCTCGAGGCCTACAACGGATGGGGCTATCGCTCGCGCAACACCGGCGTCAATACGCCGTATCTGTGGAGTGCCACCAACAACTATCAGAAGGGCAAGTTCGTACGCGACGGGGTGTTCGATGCGAACGCCGTCAGCGGACAGATTGGCGCCATGGCGCTGCTGCGCCGCCTGATCGACGTCATCGGCATCAACGTGCCGGCCGAGGACGACGTCCCCCTTCCCGACACACCATCCCTGCCAACCGAACCGGATCTGGGCACGCAGCCCTACCCGGGCATGGCCGTGCGCCTCAATCACCCCGACCCTCGCATCGTGATGCTGCTGCAGCGGCGGCTCAATCAGCTCGGTTGCTGGCCCAGCATCGATGCCAAGGGCAAGACTGTGCCGCTCAACGTGGACGGCGACTTCGGACAGCTCACGGCATCCGCCGTCAAGTTGTTCCAGGCGCGCTCACAGGACGGTGAGGGCAAGCCCCTGTCGGTCGACGGCGTGGTCGGGCTGACCACCTGGACGGCGCTGTTCGGCACGCCGAGCGTCGCTCCGGTCACCGCCAGCGTGCCTGCGCAGGGCCTGCTACGGCGGGTGATCACGGTAGCTGCCAATGAGGAGCAGCAGCAGGTGCGCGAGCAGCCGCTGGGCTCCAACCGGGGGCCGCGCGTCGACCAATATCTGCGCGCCGCCGGCATCGATCCGACGACCGGCAGCTACCCTTGGTGTGCGGGCTTCATCGTCTGGTGTTTCGACAACGCGGCGCGCCAGCTTGGGCTTGCCTCGCCGGTGCCGCGTACGGCCGGCGTGCACGACATGTGGCAGAAGGCCGGCCGGGCGGGTTTCCGGCGCATCCCACACGAAACCGCAATCGGTGATCCGAGCCAGGTGCAGCCAGGCCAGGTCTTCTTCATCGACACCGGCCAGGGCCACGGGCACACGGGTTTGGTCGTCGGCCGCGAAGGCAGCGAGTTCCAGACTATCGAGGGCAATACCAACGAGCTGGGCGGCCGCGAAGGTGTTGGCGTGTTCGCGCGCCGGCGCCCGGTGCGGCAGGCGACCCTGGGGTTCGTGGAATTTGCCGCGCGCTGACGATTGATTGCCGCAATCTGACCGCGAATCGTCAGGTAGCGTCTCACTTGATTTCGGTGCGTTGCCACGAGCCCCACGCCCACGGCGTGGACGGTGCAGGAGGAGGTCGCGCTGATGCATGAGGTCTACGACCGGGAAAGAGCCGCCGCGCTGGTCAAGGAGGCGCGTGACATGATCGCCGCCCTCAAATGCGAGACCGGAGAGATTGCGGTGCAGATGAGCCGCGTGCGGCACGATCCGGACGACGGTGATGCGCCACACCAGAGGCTGCCGAAGGCAACACTTGCCCCCTCCATTCAGCGCACACCGAACCGAAAGCCGTTCTGGAAGTTCTGGAGCTAGCGCAGCCGATGTTCGCAAACTGCACGTTCCCGGCAGGAGGCTAGATGAGAGACAAGCTGACCTGGATTTTGGTGTTTGCGTTCATCGCCGCGGGCGGCAGTACCTACAGCGCCTACAAGGTCTACCAGATGACGGACGGCAGGCCCGCTCCTACGAAAAACAAGAGGTAGACGTCTGTTATTGACGACGGCGGTTGCCGGCAGCGGCCGGATTGGCAAAGATAGGTGCCTCTTACAGGTAGGATCTTCGCTGGAGTAGTACCGTGAAGGTAGCCGACATTCTGGAACGCAAGGGCTCCGTAATCATTACCATCAAGCCGACGGAGACGATTGCGGCGCTGTCGCAGCGCCTGCGCGAACGCCGTATCGGCGCGGCCATCGTCTCCAACGATGGACAGAGCGTGGACGGAGTAATATCCGAACGCGACATTGCCTATGGCCTGTGCGTGCACAAGGGCGAGTTGCACGCCATGCCGGTTTCGGCGCTGATGACCAAGGCTGTGATCACGTGCGCCCCCAGCGATGAGCTCGGCATCGTAGCCTCCACCATGCTGTCGCGTAATGTGCGGCACCTGCCTGTCATGGACGGCGAGCGCCTGATCGGCATGGTGAGCATCCGCGACGTGCTGAACTTCCGCGTCGACCAGCTGCAGCGCGAAACCGGCGCGCTGCGTGCCTTCGCGATGCAGACCGACCGCGAGGCGCAGGACCGCTAGTGCGCGCGCTCGCGCAAACCAAGCCAGTCCCCTAACAAAAAAATGCAGCCCTGGATTTCCCAAGGCCGCATTTTTTCTTCTTGCGGCTTCAGAAGATGAAGTCGCTGCTGCTGATGGACGACAGCTTGGCGCCCTTTAGCGTGATGGAATCTTCCTCGTAGGTGATCTTCACACCGCCCGACACGGCCGTCACGGAAAGGTCGTCGTAGGCGATATCGAGGGCCGACAGATCGATAAGATCCTGACCGCCTGACGGATCGGCGTCGAAGTCCGTGATCTTGTCGTTGCCGAAGCCCGGCGCGAACACGAATGTGTCGTTGCCGCCGGCGCCCGTCAGCCAATCGTCGCTGGAGCCGCCCTCGATGACGTTGTCGAGCTTGTTGCCGACACCCTTGAAAGCGCCGTCGCCCGTATAGATCAGGTTCTCGACATTGTCGTCGAGCCAGTAGAAGCGGAGGCTGGTCTCGACCGTATCCGTCCCGCCGTTCCGATCCTCCCGGATGTCATCCCAGCAGTGGTCGACGATGTATAGGTCGTCGCCTTCGCCGCCGTGAAGCCTGTCATAGCCTGTCCCGCCGTCGAGGATGTCGTCTCCTTTGCCAGCGTAGATCTTGTCCCTGCCCTCAAGGCCGGCGATATGGTCGTCGCCGTCGGTGCCATTCAGGCAATCACGCCCTTCGGTACCGTAGATGGTCGGGTCCGGTGTCGGCTCCTCGCCCGGATCGGGATCCTCACCCGGATCCGGGTTGTCGTTGCCCAAGCCTTGGAAAACCGCGGCGCTGGAGTTGGCCGTGAATTTCTGGGTGCCGGATTCGATGGTGCAGGTGCCGTCGCCGTTGTTGGTCACGGTCGTCTCGTTGACCGTGGTCCCGGGCAGCAGCTCGACAACGTCCCCACTGTTCATGGGGCCGATGAACGTGTCGTTGCCGCCGTTCGACTTGAACACCACCCGGTGCTCTGATCCGCGGCCGGACACGTCCACGGTGTCGTTTCCGCTCGAGCCCTCGATGGTGATGGTGTTCAGATTGAGGTCGGTGCCCGTGAAGCTGCCCGCAATGATGAACGTGTCGTCACCGGCACCGCTGTTGACCGAGATCTCGTCGATATTGGCAAGCTCTGCGGCGACGACGCCGTTGCGCGAAACGACAATCTGCGTGGTGGCAGCAAGCGCGGCGCCAGGGACGCGAATCAGGTAAGCCGCGCTGGTCTCGATCCTGAACTCCTCGACCTCAGCGTTGCCATTGAGAACGAACGTGTCGGTGCCGGCGGCGGCACCGCCGTTGATGATGTCGCGTCCGTCGCCGGCCGACCAGATGATCGTATCGTTGCCGCCGCCGCCGTTGATGGTGTCGTCGCCGCCGCCGCCGCTCAGGGTGTCGTTGCCGCCACCGCCGTTCAACACGTTCGCTGCAACGCTACCGGTTAGAGTGTCGGCGCCGCCGCCGCCGGTGACGTTCTCGACGTCACGCAGCGAGAGGAAGCCAGACGCGCTGTTGGCCGCCAGGTCGACCGTGACCGCAGCCGTGCTGCCGGCATAGGTCAGTGTGTCGACGCCGCCGAGCAAGTCGGCCGTCACCGCCTCGACACCGGTGACCGTCCCGTTCTCAACCGTGGTCAGCGCGGTACCGTTGAAGACCACGTTGAGCGTCTCGGCGCCATCGGTCCCGAGGATGCGCAGGGTGTCGGTGCCGGCACCGCCGTCCACCGAGTCTGCACCCTCACCCATCGTGTAGAGGAACAGATCATTGCCGTTGCCGCCCTGAAGCACGTCCGCGCCCGCACCACCGGTGATGGTGTCGTTGCCATCGCCAGCATTGATGGTGTCGCCGGCCACACCGCCATCGAGCGTGTCGTTGCCGTTGCCGCCGGAGATCTGATCGGCGCCGCCCTCACCGAAGATGAGGTCGTTGCCGTCGCCGCCGTTCAGGGTGTCGCCTGCAGCCTCGCCGTGAATCTCGTCGTTGCCGCCAAGGCCGTTGACGATATCGATCCCCAAGCCGGAGAAGATGACGTCGTCACCCTCCGTGCCATTGATGGTCTCTGCGCCGACATCGGAGAAGATCTCGTCGCCGACGATGCCGGTCGCCGCCGAGAGCACGGTCTCCGTCGTGCCCTGGTCGTCGGTATAGGTCACCGCCACGCGCAGCTGCCTGCCGACCTGGTCCTGCTGCGGGACGAAGATGCCGTCGGTCGCGCCGGCAATATCGGTCCAGTTCGAACCGATCAGTTCCTGCCACTGGAAGGTGAAGACGACGGCCGGATCGATGCCGTCGAGGTCGATGATGCTGGCCGTCGATACGCTTAGCGCCAGCCCCTCGGTGGGACTCGCGTCGCTTATGACCGGCGCGCCGGTCGGTGCGTCATTGACGTTGATGACAGCCCCGGTCGGTGCCGAGAACACCGTCTCGATGACGCCGTCGGCATCGAGGTAGGTCGCCTTCACACGGATCAGCAGGCCGACCTCGTCGTTGCTCGGCGTAAAGGTCGGTCCCGATGCAGCCACGTCCTGGCCGAACTCGTCCGCGCGCAGGATGTCGACGAAGATGCCCGTCCCCGCATCCTCCTCCATCTGCCACACGTAGGCGATCGGCCCGGTGATAATGCCGCCATTGGGATTGTCGGGGTCAGTTGCCGTCCCCAGCGTGGCTGTGAGCACGGAGTCTTCGGTGGCGGGCAGCCCCAGAATCTCGAGTTGCCCCTGGGGCGGGCTGTTGCCGGTGTTCACCAGGTCGACGATCTCGTCAGCGAATTGCAGGCGCTCGATGTTGCGGATGATGTCGACGCCGTCCAAGCCGACCGTGTCGATGATGACCCGGCGGCCCTCAGCATCGGGCTCGCCGATCTGATAGTTGGCGCGCGGACCGGAGAACACTGCCGTGTCCACATCGTTCTGCCCGCCGGTCATCAGGATTTCGCGCACGATCTGCAGCTGGCTCGGGTTGACCGTGCCCGCCAGCATCAGCGCGCTCAGCTGCTGGCCGTTCAGCGCCGGCAGGCTACTGGTGACCGGGCCAACCATGCTGTTGGCGGTGCCGATCTCGTTGCCGGCTGCATCGAAGATGCCGATGCGCACGTTGAGCAATGCATCGCCGTCGATGATGTCGTTGCCGCCGCGGCCCTGGATGATGTCGCTGCCGCCGCCGCCGAGGATGATGTTGCCGCCGTCGAACGAGGTGACACCGGCGCCAAGGATGTCCTGCAGCCCGGCGATGCGGGCGATGCCCTCGCTGGTGAGCACGCTGCCGCGGTTGCCGGCGGCCTGGATCTCGACGGCGTCGGCATCGTCACCCAGCAGGATGTCGCTGAAGTCGGAGCCGGACAGGCCTTCCAGCTGGTCGAACCGATCCATCACCGCCGCATTGGAGGGCGGGATCGGCGTCTCGTCGAAGGCTTCCAAGGTCAGGTCGACGGTGACACCCAGCGTATCGTTCTTGTAGGTGACCCAGTCGTAGCCCGACATGCCTTCCATGCGGTCGGCGCCGGGGCCGCCGACCATGATGTCGTCGCCGCCTTCGCCCATGAACTCGTCGACGCCGCCGCTGCCGATGAACACGTCGTGTCCGTCGATCAGATCGAGCGCGTTCGGGTCGAAGTTGTCGCCCGGCGAGCCGTCCGCGGTGCCGGTCTCGATCCAGTCGCTGCCCTCGTTACCGATCACGGCCTCGGTGGTCGGGCTGCCGTATAGGAAGTCGTCACCGTCGCCGCCGAAGATCTCCGAGAGATCCTCGCCCGCCATGATGAAGTCCTTGCCGAAGCCGCCGAGCAGCAGGTTGATGCCGTTGCCGCCGTTGATGACATCGTTGCCGTCGCCGCCCTGGATGATGTCGTCGCCACCCAGATCGGTCAGGATGTCGTCGCCGTCGCCACCGAGGATCTGGTCGGCGCCGTCCCCGCCTTCCAACCGGTCGTTGCCACCGTCGCCCCAGAGGGTGTCGTCGCCGATGCCGGAGATCATGGTGTCGTTGCCCTCGGTACCGCCGAGAACGACGTGGTCCTCACCTGTGTAGTGCAGGTAGTTGGTATCGACACCCGCTGTCTGGGGATTGTCGCGCACCACCAGGGCGATGAAGGGATTGTCGCCTAGCGGGTCGTCGCTGCCGAGGCCTTCGTTGAACTGCCTGGTCTGGTCCACCTCGAGGATAAAGGCCGGGGTCGAGAACACGTCGGCCGGCAGGTGGGTGGCGTCCGTGTTGCGCATGATCATGCTGGCAAACGAGTTTTGCTCAAGCTGGGTGAGGAAATTTAGGCCGGCCGTGCGCGTCAGATAGTAGAAGCGGTCGCCGTTCTGCAGTGCCTCGAGCTGGGTCTCAAACACGAAGTTGAAGGTCGAGCCGAGCAGTCCGCCGAACGGCATCTGCTTCTCGGCAAGCCCGCCGATCCAGAAGTCGATGGCATCAACGCCAGACGTAGTCACGCCGTTGGCGAGGTTGGCCCATGCTCCCGTGCTGTTCAGGAAGTCGAGGCGATCGGCGGGGGCTCCCGCACCGCCGAACACCAGCAGCTCGGCTGCCGCGCGCTTCTCGGCCGCGGTCCCGGCATCCAGGATGCTCTGGTGGGTGCCGTAAGCGGCAATGAAATTGACCACCGAGAGCGGGTTCTTCGCGTTGATGGCGAAGTCGACCCAGCTGGTATAGGGCTTGAGCTGGCTGTCGCCGGTGCCGTTGTAGAACTCGCGCCGCGCCGCGTTCAGTGTCGGCACGCCCGTGTCGCGGCCGCGGGCCAGGTTGACGGTGGCCAGGTCGAGCGGAAGGCCGAGCAGGTTGTTGCGCAGCGCTTCCGTAACGAACTCATCGATCTCGTTGCCGACTTGGCGCGTCATGCCGCGTACGATGGCGCCGGCTGCTTCCTCTGGCGTCAGGCCGCTGTCCGTGAATTCGAGCGGATTGAGAAAGCCCGCGATCAGGCCGATGTGGTCGGCGTTGAAGTCGGCATCATAGCGATCGATCGTCTCGGTCAGCATGGAGTGGCCGAAGCGGTAGACCGTATGCGCGAACTCCGCGACGATGGACGGATCGATGGTCGTGTCGTAGGCGATGAAGATGTCGACGTTGGGCTGGACCTTGCGCGCGAACTCCTCGAACACGAGGTGCTGGTACTGCATCTCGGTGCCGAACTTGGCAGCCTGGAATAGGCGCTCGCCGTCCCACACCAGCGCATCGATCTCGGCTTGATTGGCCGGCAGCGCAGCGACATCGACGTTCAGCCATTCGTTGAGGAACACCAGATCGTTCGACGCGAGAACGACCTCCTTGGTGTGGTCGACCAGGCGGTTGTGCTCCGAATGGAACACATGGTGGACGGCGGTGAGGCCGATGTTCTCGTTGGCGCGGCCGTCGCCGGCGATGAAGTGGGCATTCAGCAACTCGTCGTCATAGGTGCCCGACACATTGTCGTCGACGCCCGCAACCGTGTCAGCGTCCGCGGTCAGCGGTGCGCCGGTCTGCGAGTTAACGGGATTGGCGCTGTGGGCAATGTCGGCGAGGAACATGTGGCCGGAGCGGAAGGCCTGCGACGCATCAACCGGGGCAAGCGGGTTGCCTTCGACGAGGCCTGCCGGTGTCACGAGCTGTGGGAAACCGTTGATCCCCGGAATGAAGTTGCCGTACTGGTCGGTCGCCAGCAGGGGCAGATCGAGCGCGTCCATGTCGTCGAGTTGAATGCCGAGCAAGGTTGCCGCCTGGGCCTTCACCTCGCCCCAGTTGGCCATGCCGCCGTCGGCGCCTTCGATCAGCTTGCCGGTGGCAACTGGATCTCCTGCAGCATTGAACTCATACGCGCGCAGGAAAACCTGATGCGACGGATGGGAAGTATAGGTCTGGTTCTGGTCAACGAACGGCGAGGTGTCGTTGGTCGGCAGCTGGACGTCGTCTGCAGTTCCGAGCAAGCCATCGGCGCCGGCATCCACGGACGCACGCGTCAACACCATGAAGTTGAGCTGCGGCGTCGCAGGATTGTACAGCGGGTCACCCGGCTGCAGCGGGATGAAGACCGTGCCGCTGCCGCCCTTGTTGACGAGGTCGAGGCCGTGATCGAAGAACTGACCGAACAGCGTCATCCACGAGTTGAAGGGCGCCGAGAGACCCTCGTCGGGCGTGACGTTGGGGATGAAGAACACTTCCGTGTCGTCGGCGGTGCCGAAGATGCCATCGAGGCCCGGGCTCAAGACGGCGACTGCGCCACCATTGGCCGCCACGGCAGCCGGATTGTTGGCAGTCTGATCGACGATCAGGTTGGAGATGATGCGCGGATCGGCGTCGGCGACGTTGCCGACATTGCCGTAGTTGGTGTTGGTGATCAGGCCACCAGGCGCGTTACCATTGATATCGAAGGTGTCGCCGTCCGCATCATTGAGGTACACGGGATCGACCAGGTGCGGGAATTGCTGGCCGGCCGCGCCGAAATACTCCTGTCCGGGCACCAGGTTGTTGAGCGATCCGTCGACCGTGCGCAGCCCCCACGGCACCGTGGAGTTGGGCAGCAGGCCGAGCAGGATCTGCCGGCTTTCCTCGATCGTGGTCGCGCCGGTGGTCGCGTCCGCGTGGGCTTCCGCGATCTTGATCTGCGTCAGAATGAATTCGAGATCGGACTTAAGATATGCAACCATTGACCCCTCCCTGCCTAAGCGATGGCGTCGGCATCGATTCCCCGAAATCGGATTATTGGGACATCGTGAACGAGCGCAGGTCCGACGCCAATTCGACCGAAGCCCGGCCAACCGGACGATTGTCGGACCGAGCTTTCAGACTTTGGTGCTCAGACCAGCGCGAAAACTGCGATATGGCGCAGGTTTCTTGGCGTGGCCGACGCGCACGCCTGACTGCAAATAGCGTTAATTTTGCGGGGCCCGACGCTCCGACGTTGGGAAAACTGCGCCGGCAGCTGCCGGCGGGCCCGAACGAGCGTCCTAGGCCTTACCTCCGATGCGACGCGCGAGTGCTCAGGCTAGATTGAGCTCTCTTGTGGCAGACGTCGAGCTCAGCGAGCCCAGATACCTGCTGCTGGAGACCCCTGGCGGACTTGGCTCCGCCAGGGTGTAAGCTGTATCGGCGCAGCGAGCGCGCAGCCACGATTGGTGTCGATCGGCTGTGCAGCACTGCGCAAGCGCTCAACGCAACTCTGGCAGAAATTGGCCCGCTCGGGGCTGGGCTCCGTGGCGGTCGCGGCTGGCGCCCAAGCAAGGCCATCGGAAGCACCGCCTCGCGCGCAGGAAATGGCTTGCTGGCTTTTCGGCGCGCGCGCACTATGCCGGCCAAATCGAACGCAGGCCCTTGCATGCACGCGAGCATCACGCACCCGACTCCGATCGGCAGGCGCGCACCGTCTTTGCGGCGCTGGCGTGACCAGCGCGGCTTCACGCTGCTCGAGCTGCTGGTAGTGCTCGGTATTCTGGCGTTGCTCGCAACCTTCGCTGCGCCGCAGGTGTTGCGCTATTTGGGACGCGCCAAGAGTGAGACCGCCAAGCTGCAGATCAACGCCCTCGCGAGCGCGGTGGAGCTTTATGCCCTCGACAACGGAGGATACCCGCCGCAGCAAGTCGGCCTGCAGGGGCTGATGCGCGCGCCGCCCGGTACCGCACGCTGGAGCGGACCGTATCTGAAAAAGGCCGAGGGCTTGGTTGATCCGTGGGGACGCCCCTATCAGTATCGCAATCCCGGGCGCAACGGCACATTTGAGATCTTCACGCTCGGCCGCGATAACGCGCCGGGCGGCACCGGTGAAGACCAGGACATCGTCAACTGATCAGAGCCCGTTCTTGAGGCGCAGCTCGATCAGGATGGTGCGCGTCGTCTTTCCGCTGGTGATGGCCAGCTCCACCGCATCCGGCAGGGCATCGCGGCGCGTCCACGCCGTCTGCCATGATGGTGTCGCGGTGCGCAGATCCTTGCGTCCGAAGTAGCGGAAGCTCGCGCTTGTAATGCCTTGATACAGGACATGCTGCTCGGCCGGCATCGCGTCGGTGTCGCGACCGCGCTTCAGTACGAAGGGCGCGACGGTGACGGTCAGGGCATTGCCGGCCGATCCCTGCGGTTGCGATTCCAGCAGGAAGCGGTAGAGGCCTGCGCCCTGTGGACCGTTTGCCGAAGGAGCAACGAAGGTCAGCGTCTCGGCCGAGCCCGTGAATACGAGCTGGACCGCGCCAGCCCCGACCGGCTCGAACACCGGCATGGCCTCAGCGAGGCGGGCCTGCAGGAAACTGCGCCCGCCATCCTGCCTGGCGCGCTGATCAAGCACGGCGGTCGCGTCCCAGGTGCGATGCGCGAGGCTGAAGGTGCCCGGCAACATGGCCAGCACCAGCGCCAGGATGGTGATCGCGACCAGCATTTCGATGAGCGAGAAGCCGGCCTCGCCGCGTTTGACGCCGTGCAAGGGCTCGCGTGCGCTCATGGCCGGGCCATCAGTTTCAGGGTCGTGAGCTGCACCGATCGCGCCGGGCGCTCAGACCTGTCGCGCCAAGATACGGTTACCGTTACCCAGAAGGCCGCGAGCGGCAGGTCTGTGCTGGCCGCGCGCCGATCCTCGCGCCTCACGTCCATGGTCCAGGCGTAGCCGTCGGTCTCGCCGGAGCGCTGACCATCGGATAGCGCCTCGTCCAAGCCGGCGGCAGCCAGCCGCCCCTGTGCGACCTGGAGCGCCATGGTTTCGGATTGCGCGAGCTGTACGCCGCGCCAGCCGAGCGACAGGCCCTGGTGGATAAGCAGGTAGCAGGCGACGAAGATCACCAGCGCCACCAGCGTCTCCATCAGCGTGAAGCCGTGCTCGCCGCGAAGCCGGCGCGCCCGCCTATCGCGTCCACTGCACTTCGACATCGCCGTTCAACCAGTTGACGAATACGGTCGCCGTTCGGCTGCTCTCGCGCAGCACGATCTTGCCGCCGCTGGCGCTGCCATCGGGAAAGAAGCGCATGCGGCCTGCATTGGCGCTGACCTGCTCGGTGACGGGAAACTCAAGCGACATGCCGAAGTGGCGCGGCAGCGGCTTGCGCACCGTCTGGCCCTCGGTCCACAGCAGGCGGGAGCCGACATCTATGAGGAGGGTCTGTTCGGCGTTGCTGAGCCGTGCGGCGGAGCGCGCGTTGCGCATGCTGGAGGCGATGTCGAAGGCCGTGTTGCGCAGCTCCATGCCGGCGCGGGTGCGGCCGGCCAGTGGTGCGATCACTGCCAGCACCGCGGCCAGGATGGCTAGCCCGACCAGCAGCTCGATCAGGGTGAAGCCCTGCTCCTCGCGCATCGGCTTGTTGCGCTCTCCCGTCATTGCAGCGCCAGGTCGTTGACACTGACGATCGCGCCCATCACCGACAGCAGCAGACCGCCGACGACCAGGCCGATGCAAATGGTGAGAATGGGTGTCAGCAGGCTGGTGATGCGCTGCAGCTGCCGCTGCAGGGCCGCCTCGTAAATCTCGGCGATGCGCGCCAGCATGGTCTCTAGCTGGCCGGATTGCTCACCGACCGCAATCAGTCTGAGCGACAGCTCGGGAAACACGCCGGCCCGCACCAGCGACCCGACCAGCGTACCGCCTTCGCGCATCTGTGCGGCGCAGGCATGCACTGCGCCGGCCATGGCGCGATTGCTGAGCGAGTCGCCGGTGACCTCGAGGGCCTGCAGCAGTGGCACGCCATTCCTCACCAGCGTCCCGAGCGTGCGGGCCAGCACAGCCGTCTCGCCGTTCTCGATCAGGCCGGACAGCAGGGGTATGCGCATGAACGCGCGGTCGCGGGCAACACGCCATCGCTCGTTGCGTGCGGTGGCGGTGATGCCGGCAACCAGGGCAGCGAGCGCCAGCAGCAGCAGCAGCCAATGCGCGGCCATGAATTCCTGGATACTGATCAGAACCTGGATCGCGGCAGGCGGATCACGGCCCGCATCCTTGAACATTGGAGCGATGGTCGGTACCAGGATCATCAGGATGACGGCCAGCGCCACGCCGGCGGCGATCAACAGCGTCACCGGGTAGACCAGCGCCGACGCGACCTTGGCGCGAAACTCGGCGGAGCGCTCGAGGAAGGTCGCCAGTTCGTCCAGTGCCTGGCCGAGCGAGCCGCCGGTCTCGCCCGCATGGATGATGCGCCAGTAGAACTCGGGCAGGGCCTGCTTCTGGCTCTGCAGGGCTTCCGACAGCGATGCGCCGTCGCGCACGCGCGCCAGCACGGCGGCGATCACACCGCGCGCACGCGGTCCCATCAGCGGTTGCAGGCTGACGATGCGCAAGGCCTCGTCGATGGGCAGCTCGGCCTTGATGAGGGTGGCGAGTTCGCGTGTCAGCAGCGCGAGGTTGCGGCGCGACAGCTGGCCGGGCGCAAATACGTCCCGCTTCCACCAGCTGGGCGCTGCGACCGCGCCACCTTCGACCAGCTCGAGCGGGAAGTGCCCCTGGCGCGACAACGCCTCCAACGCCGACTCACGCGTATCGGCGCTGATCTCGCCCGCCGTGCGCGCGCCGCGGTGATCGTAGGCTGTGTAAGAGAAGCGCGGCATCAGCCCATCCGTGTCACGCGCAGAACTTCCTCGATGGTGGTCTCGCCGCGCAGCGCCTTGGCAAGACCGTCGTCGAACATGGTGACCATGCCGCTTTCCAACGCAGCCGCCTGCACGGCCGTCTCGGTGCCGCTTTGCAGCATGCGCTCGCGCACTGTGTCGGTGACGACCAGCAGCTCGCTGATGGTGGTACGTCCGAGGAAGCCGGTGTGTCGGCAGGACGGGCATCCCATCTTCCTGCGCAAGCCTTTGAGGTCACCGGCCGTTCGCGGGCTGGCGCCGGCGGGCGCTTGCCTAAGCTTGTCCACAAGCAGCGGCGAGGCCTCCGCCGGCGCCGAGCAGGCCCCGCACAACCGACGGACCAGGCGTTGCGCCAGCACGCCCGTCAGCGTCGAAGACAGCAGGTAGTCGGCTACGCCCATGTCGAGCAGGCGAGTGATGGTGGCGGCGGCGCTGTTGGTGTGCACGGTCGACAGCACGAGATGGCCGGTCAGCGAGGCCTGGATCGACATCTGCGCCGTCTCCAGGTCGCGAATCTCGCCGACCATGATGATGTCGGGGTCCTGGCGCAGCATGGAGCGCAGCGCCGTCGCAAAGGTCAGGCCGATCTTCGGCAGCACCTGCACTTGGTTGACGCCGACCAGCTGGTATTCGATCGGGTCCTCGACGGTGAACGTCTTGCGCTCCGCGGTGTTGAGGGCGTTGAGCGCTGTGTAGAGTGTGGTGGTCTTGCCGCTGCCGGTCGGACCGGTGACCAGGATGATGCCGTTCGGCTGGTCGAGCAGCCGCGCGAAGGCCGCGTGCGCCGGCCCGGCAAAGCCCAGCGCCTTGAAATCGAGCTGCACGCTGGAGCGGTCGAGGATGCGCATGACGACGCTCTCGCCCGACAGCGTCGGCATGGTCGAGATGCGCAGGTCGATCTCGCGCCCGCGCACGGTGGTTTTGATGCGGCCGTCCTGCGGCAAGCGACGCTCGGCGATGTTGAGGTTGGCCATGATCTTGATGCGCGAGGTGACGGCGGCGCGCAGCGACAGCGGCAGCGTTTCCACAGTGTGCAACATGCCGTCGAGGCGGAAACGCACCCGCAGGCAATCCTCGCGCGGCTCGACGTGGATGTCTGAGGCCTGCGCCTCGACGGCGCGCGCGATCATGTCGTGCACGAGGCGGATGATGGGCGCCTCGCTCGCCATGTCCTCGAGGCGCCTGACGTCGTCCTCGCTGGCGCGCTCCGCTGCGCTAGGTGCGGCATCGCCGCTGACGGTGGCGCCGCGTCCGTATAGGCGTTCGAGGGCCCGCTCGATCTCCCCGGCCCCCATCAGGCGCTGCTCGACCGGGCGGGAGAGCAGGTAGCCGATGGCCTCGATCGGCTCGCGATTGAAGGGATCGGCGGCCGCGACCACCAGCGTGTCGCCTTGCTCGGCAAGCGGAATGATGCGGTTGCCCATCAGGAAGCTGAGTTGCAGACGATCGGCCAGCAGCGCCACGTCGGGCAAATCCTTGGTGTTGGCGAGCGGCACGCCCAGGAACTCAGAGAGCAGCCGGGCCATGTTGGCCTCGGGCACCAGCCCGAGCCGGGTCAGCACCAGGTCGAAGCGTTCGCCGGACTGGCGTTGCGCACGCTGGGCGCGGTGCACGGCCAGTTCGTCGAGCGTGCCCTGCTGCAACAGAAAGGCGCCCAGCTGTTCGAGGAAGGCCTCGCTGCGCGGATCTAGGCCCGCGGACTCAGCGGCTGAAGCCTGGCTGGTCATGAATCCCCGTTAGGTAACGACATCTGTGAAAACCAGGAGCAATTCTAATACAATAGGACAATATCGGGGAGCGCCGCGTCGTCGGCCACATGGTGAAAATGTGTGGCCGGGGCGGCGCGCGCGAGGAGCCATGGACAGCATCGCAGGGCTACTGCAGTCGTCGAAGGGCAGGGCGGGCACCTTCCTTGCCTGGTGGCGGGACGAGCTTTGGGGGCTCGTACCTGAGGCGGTGCGGATACACCTCGCGTCCGGCGCAAGGAGCGTCGTCGTCGCCAGTGCACCAACTGGCTTGCAGGTGTTCGAAGAGGCGGGGGGCCGGGCCAAGCCAGCCAGCCCCGTCCTGGCTCTGGACGAGGCTGCGGCGGCAGCCCTGCGCATCAGGCGCCAGAGCTCACCAGCACGGCTTGGCGTACGTATTGCGCTGCAGAGCTGCTTTAAGCGTAGCGTTGAACTGCCGGCCGCTGCGCGCGCTGATGCAGGCCGGATCCTCGATCTCGATCTGGAGCGGTCGACGCCGTTCAAACTCAAGGATGTGTATACCGCCGCCTATGTCGACGCAAACCTGGGCCCGGCCGGCCGGATCAGGGCGGTGCAGCTGATCGCCAAGCGCGGAACCATCGATCCGATCCTGGAGGAACTGCGCGCCGCCGGCCTCGAGGTCGATTTCGTCGATTGCTGGGACGAGCAAGCGAACGCGGCCCTGCCTGTGAATTTCCTGGCGGCGGGCGCACCGCAGCGCTCCGATTGGAGGCGGGTGGTTACGGCGCCACGCCTGCTTGCGGGATTGGCGGCGCTGCTGGTGATCGCCCTGCCCGCCCTCATGCTGTGGCGCTACCAGTCGGCACTGGAGGACGTGCAGGCTCGGGTTGCCGAGACGCGCACACGGGCCACGGCCGTGCGCGCTGCACTGCAAAGCTCGAATGCGGCGGTCGCCGAGCTGACACGCCTGCAGCGCCTGAAGCTAGCGCAGGTCCCGAGCATCGCCATCCTCGAAGAGCTGTCTCGGCTGCTGCCGGACAGCGTCTTTATCGCCGACCTGCGCCTGGAGGGGACGGCGCTCGACATTACCGGCCTCGCCAAATCCGGCGCGTCGCTGCTACCTCTGTTCGAGCGCTCGAAGATGTTCGCAGAGCCGGCCCTGACGGCGCCGCTCACGTTCGACCAGCAGGAGGACAAGGAGCGCTTCAGCCTGCGCGTGCGGTTGCGTCAGGTGGCCGGCGAGGAGCGCAGCGCCGGCACCGAGGAACAGCACTGATGCAGTCTCTGTCACCCCCCGTGCGGAAGTTTGCGGCCCTCGGCCTGCTGATCGGCGTGCTCGGGCTCGTTGCCTCGCTGACGATTGTCCCGGTTGCCGCCCGCATCGGTGAGCTTAGCGAACAGATCGAGGGCGAGCGCCTCCTGCTCGGCCGCTTCCAGGCCATGGCCGCCCTGCAGGACAGGCTCGCCGAGATGCAAAGTGCCAGCCGTGCCGCCAGCGAAAGCGGCGCTTATCTCAAGGGCGAGAGCGATGCGATCAGGGCCGCCAGCCTGCAAACGTTCATGTCCGATCTGGCGGGCGCCAACGGGGTACGGCTCAACAGCACGCGCCCTTTGCCTCCGCGCGATCGCGACCAGGTGCGCCTGGCGGGAACCCGCGTTCAGTTCACGGCTGACATAGAGCAGCTGCGCGAGATCCTGTACGCTATCGAGTCGACGCAGCCCTTCCTGTTTGTCGAGGCAGTGCACGTGCGGCCTGTTTCCGCACTGGCGCAGCGCGATCCCGAGTACGGCGGGCTGCTGGACGTGCGCCTCGACGTGCTCGGTGCCCTGCCACGCAAGAAGGGATGACGGCCCGGATGGCGCATGTCTCTGCAGGATTGTCAGCTCGACCGGTGGCCGTAGGCCTGGCCGCGGCGTGCGCCATCCTGGCCTTGCTCACGGTGTACGTGCTGGCTACCGGCGTGGATACCTCGCCGATCTTGCCGGGCATAGCGCTCAGCGGGGGCGGCGAGCAGTTGGGCGGCGGCCTTGTCACGCCCCTTGACGGCAAGCCGGTCGGAGAGTTCCGCGAGACCGTGCAGCGGCCACTGTTCAATTCGACGCGTAGGCCGATGGAGCGCCCCAAGACGGCCAAGGCGCAGGGTCCGGCGGAAACAGGCGCACACTTGGACTTGCGTCTGGTCGGGATCGTGAAGACCGGCAACGCACCCGCCCGCGCCCTGATCCGGGAGGGCGACCAGACCACCGGCAAGTGGATCAGCGAAGGCGACACGTTCAATGGATGGAAGCTGCGCTCCGTCAAGGATCGCAGTGTGGTTGTTGAGGCGAACGGCCGCGCGCACGAGCTAATGCTGCAGGTGATCGTGCGCCGCACGGATGAGCAGGACGGCGGCCCGGACCCCGTCGCCAAGCCGCGCTAAGCATCCCCCGCGCTGTCATTCCGGACGTTAGCCCAGCAACGATCTGGGACCAGATGTCAAAGTGCCAAGGTTCCTTGCCGCGGGATGCTGGCCTTGGCCGGGACGATGGCCACAGTGAGCCGTTTGCTTGGCGCTATTTCTGCACCAACAGGGGCGCGAGCAGCTTGCGCCGCACGGAGGCTTCGCTGTTGAGATCGAGGCTGCCGGCCAGACGATGCTCGCCATCGAGCACGTACGTCTTGATGCTGTGGTCGAAGGTGAAGCTGCCGTCCGCGCCAGGCACCTTCTCGTAGAAGGCGTCGAGGGCCGCCGCCGCGGCTGCGATTTCCTCCGGGCTACCCGTAAGTGCGGTGATGCGCGCATCGAAGGCGGCCATGTAGCCCTTCAGCTTCTCGGGCGTATCGCGTTCGCTGTCGACCGACACGAACAGTACCTTGAGCTTGTCGCCCGCGGGGCCCAGCTCGGCCAACGCGTTGGACCATTCCAGCAAGGTGGTCGGGCAAACGTCCGGGCAGTGCGTAAAGCCGAAAGCGATGGCGAGCGGGCGCCCCTTCAGATCATCCGTCGTGAGCCGTTTGCCATGCTGCGTGGTTAGGGCCAGCAGTGGGTCCAGCCCAATCGGCTGCGGCTTGCGGTAGCCCTCGATGTAGGCGACCAGCTCGGCTGCCTCGTCCTCGGCGATCCCCACACCCGGCATGCGCACGTTGGGGTATTTGGCCATGAGCGCGAGGGCGATCGGATCCTTGCGGGCTCGCATGCGCTCGGGGCTGGCAATGAAGTCGACCAGCCAGGCGCGCTGCCTGCGCTGCGAAATGCCGGCGAGATCGGGTCCGACCCGATCGCCGCGGCCGACGGTGTGGCAGCCGGAACAGACCTTGATGAACAGGGCCTCGCCGGGCGGACCTTTGATCTCATAGGCCTCGACAACCTTGCCGCCATGCTCCGAAACAGGCGCGCGCTTGGAGGCACGCTGGTCCAGTGCTTCGAGCACGGCGATGAAGCGTTCCATGTCGCCCATCAGCGAGTCGCGCTGCCACTCGCTGGTAAATCCGTTGCCGAGCATGACATCGTTGCGGTGCTCGCCGAGAAACCGGCTGCGTTCGCCGAGCCGCTGGCGGATCAGATTGATATCTTCAGGAATGCCGGTCAGGAATAGCCAGCCTGGACCAGCTGCGAACGTCTCGGCATACTTCTTCAGCTTGTCGGGTGTATCGTTGGCCGGGTCGATGCTGATCGAATAGAGGAAGACATCCTTGCCGACCCGGTCTCCCAGGCGCTCCTGCAGCTGCGCCATTCTTGCGGCGGCGATCGGGCAAACGTCGCGGCAACTCGTGAACAGGAAGCTGACGACGAAGATCTTGTCCTTCACCAGGTCGTCGTAGAAATTGAAGACCTTGCCGTCTTGGGTGACGACGGGCACGTTGGGCACATAGTCCTTGCCCCAGCGCGAAGCTTGCGCACCGCCGCATACCACCATCAGGACCAGGAGCATAAGCGCACCGCAGGCCGTGCGCCCGGCGCGTCTCGAAAGACAGCCGGGCAGCAGCCTGCGCCGCTTCCCCGTCGGCAGGTGCGCCATCAGGTTTGACCCTGTTAGGTGCGGCTTTCCGAGCCGCTGTTGCTTGTGACGGACTGCGGTGTCCTCGGATCGCCTTCCTTGAGAATTTCCGGCGTCGTGCACTGCAGGCAGCCGTCCTCGCTGGGAATGGGTGTGCAGGTGACCGCAGCCTGCGGCGAGCCCGTCTGCCCGGTGAGCAGCTGGATGCGCATCAGCATGGCGAAGTCTTCGTGCACCGTGTTGTGGCAGTGGTTGACGTACGACCCGCCGAACTCGCCGAACTGCACCTGGAATTTGACCCTTCCCGACGGACGCAACCGCCACACGTCCTTGCGCACCAGCTTTTCCGTCGACGGGATGCTGGCCGAGCCGCGGTCGATGGTCACGCCCTCCTCGAAGTGGAGGTGAATGGGGTGATCCCAGCCGCCGCCGCCGTTGATGTAGGTCCAGTGCTCGACCTCGCCGGGCTTGGGAATGAGCAGCGAGATGCGGTTGGCGTTCATGGAGTGCGCCGCCTGACCGTTGATCTTGATGGTCCACGGGAAGGTCGCGAACTCCGGACAGTCCGGATTGCACTGGCCATCCGCCCCGCGCGAGTCGCCCGTACCCGAGCGGCCGAACTCCACCACGCGCTCGCGCACAGGCGCAACGAGGGGGATCTGCGCAGTAAGTACGTTGGGGGGGACGATCAATCTGTCACGCGCGACGCCAGTCGCCGTATAGGCTGGTGCAGCCGGATCATCCACGCTCTTCATCGAGCCGACGACCCGGAACTCCATGATGGGTCCGGCGACCGGATCGTCCGCGTCGCCTTTGAGGGCCTCCGCAAGACTGAGCACCTTGCTTGGCTTGCGTCCGTCGGTCTGCTTCAGCAGGTTGACGAGATAGACCTTGTCGCCGACCCTGAACTGCGAGAAGTCGATGACGACGTCGTAGCGCTCGGCGCTGCCCTGCTCGTCCAGCTGCGTGAGCTGAATGGGATTGACGACCAGGTTGCCGTCGTTGGCGATGAACTTGAACGGTACCGCGTTGCCGTTCCAGCTGAATGCCAGCTTGTAGAAGCGCGACATGCTGGCGTTGAGGATGCGGAAGCGGTAGGGACGCGGCATCACCTCGAAGAACGGCGCATAGGCGCTGTTGACGAGCGGCAGGTCGCCGAGGAAGCCGTCGGTGTCGAAGATGTCGAAGAACAGCTGGCCCTGCTGGTCCGTGGCGGCATCCGACACGATCAGGTTGACGTCGAAGTCGATGTTGCCCCAGTCGAGCTTCTTGCCGCTCGGCAGCTTGAGATTGACGCCATCGCTGAGGGCTTCGTTGCCGCGGTCCGGTCCGCTGTACATGTTCACCATCATGAAATTGCCCTTGTAGACATTCTCAGCGGTGAAGAAGAAGCGGTGGTCGTGGGCCCAGAGCGTGCCCTGGATCTCGCGGAAGTCGCCGCGCACCTTGACGAGGCCGCCGTTGCCGTCGGGACCCGACGCGCGCGCGTCGGTTCCGGCGCTATAGGGAGCCATGTCGGCGCGGGCCAGCGTCGTGCTCCAGCGATAGTCGTAGAACGTACCGGGGAAATGGTGGACGTTGGCCGCACCGTCGCTTTCGGCACCATTGTGGGCGTTGTGGAAGTGCAGCTGCGTCTCGTTGCGCCCGAAGCCGTTGTTGTCCTCTCGCGAAATCGGCATGTTGTTATAGACGCGCATCGCGATCGGCTCGCCATAGCGGGCCTTGATCAGCGGAGCCGGCATCTTGCCCTTGGCAAATTTGCCGGCGCCGTAGCTCCAGACGCTGTTGGGCTGCTGCCAAGGGAAGCTCGGATGGAAGCGCACGGTGTTGGTCGCGACCGAGCCGATCGACATCACGTAGCCGACCTTCGGCAGGTATTCGTCCCAGCGCTGGTGGGCGAAGATCGGCCCTGGCGGCCGGCCCTCGCAGGGACCGCGGTTGGTCAGCGGATTGCGGTACAGGGCGTTGGTCGGATCGGCCGTGAAGTCGGTGTGATACGATGTGCCCCGGGCCTGATACTCGCTCGGAAGGTCGTCGAACTTGCAGCCGCCGGTTTCCACCACATGCGTCAGCTTGCTCGGCTTTTGTACGTCGAGCCGCGGCATCGGCTGCGAGAACTTCTTGGCGCCAAACAGCGGGCTGCGCGGCGTGCCGGTCGGCACCTGGCCGTAGGCGCTGGGGGCATAGGGGCTGAAGCCGTTCTTGTAGAGCAGCAGGCCGCTGGTGGTGAACAGACCCCACCGGAACAGATCGCGCCGCGTGATCTGACCGTGCGAGCG
>Ga0075421_100002059_pt1 | contig 23838 bp, 20 predicted proteins | sample SoiMetdeltSBSDD5_FD_75292 | JGI IMG/M metagenome (GOLD analysis project Ga0075421, IMG submission 75292) | Bulk soil microbial communities from a Populus tree surrounding site in Tennessee, USA - Soil MetaG P. deltoides SBSDD5 | ecosystem: Environmental > Terrestrial > Soil > Tree plantation...
CAGCCGAGCCAGGTGAATGTGCGTCTCCGTCAGGAACCTGGTCAAGCAACAGTTCCACGCAGACCACGACGTTGAATCCCGGCAGATACAATGAATTTCCTCCATCAACAGGCGGCGGTGTGACAGTCTACGATAATGTAATTATGAATCCTGGCATATACTGCGTGAATGACGTAGTAAAGCTAGTTGACCATCACTTAGTCCTATATGGCCATGATGTTACAATTTATATTCGCGCTGGTTATGATTTTGATATTCAGGGAGGTACAATAACTCTTGATGCGCCCGATACAGGATCTTATGCTGGCTATTTGTTTATCGTCAACTCGGATTTTACCGGTACAGTGCCAGATTGTCATATTAATGGTGATTCCAGCAACTCTTACACCGGTACGATTTTTGCTCCCTATTGTGATATCATAATTAATGGCGGTAACGATACTACGTCCTACAATGCACAGGTAATCGGCTATACCGTTACGATACTTGGCAATGCACATACGGACCTCTACTACAATGTAAATGATGTTGCCGAAAATACTCCCAAAGTTGGTCTGATGCATTAGACTAAGATCAAGAGGGCGGGCCCAATCTCTTGGCTCGCCCTCTTTTCATTTCTAAACCCAGTTCAAAATAAACATTAGATAGGAAAAATTACATGGTAAAAAAGCTGGCTACACAAATCGTTCCAGGGATTACAGATGCAGAATTACTGCGGCCCCGCGTTCTGAAATACCTTATAGAACTGACTGACGAAACCCCACCACTGGGTGAGCGCTATGAAGAGTTACTGAGGGGGTTGATCTTTCAGGCTTATGAAGTCGCAAATGGTGATTTGGGGCCGGGGGAGCCGGAGTTCCTGAATGATATCTTTGAATATGTTGCAGGGTATGGTGCGATGGAAGAGTTTTTCGATGACCCCCAAGTCAGCGAAATTATGATCAATGGACCCAGCCAGATCTTTATCGAAAAGAATGGGAAGTTAATACTGACCGATGCAAAATATGAAAGTGAGCTTCAATTGCGGTTTGCTATTAATCATGTCATCAATCCCTTTGGCAGATACGTGAACTACAAGCACCCCATGGTGGATGCCCACTTGAAGGATGGTTCTCGTATCAATGCTGTTATCCCACCTGTTGCCCAACAAGGCTCGTGTCTCTCAATTCGTCGCTTTCTGAAGGACAAATTAGCTGTTCAGGACCTCATCGATAAAGAAGCACTTACGAAAGGTATGGCAGATTTTGTGTCTGTTTGTGTCGCAGCACGGATGAATATCATTGTCGCCGGAAATACCAGTTCAGGAAAGACAACCTTCCTCAACATTTTGGCGCGTTCCATTCCTGACCACGAACGAATCGTCACGATTGAAGATTCTGTCGAGTTGCAAATGATGCAGACACATAAAGTGTCGCTGGAAGCCAGGCCGCCAGATTACAACGGTGAGGGACAGGTTACCATCCGCGATCTGGTAAGAAACGCCTTGCGTATGCGTCCAGATCGAATCGTGGTAGGCGAAATCCGCGGCGGCGAAGCCCTGGATATGTTGCAAGCCATGAACACGGGTCACGATGGATCGATGACAACTGTACACTCCAATTCACCACGCGATACGCTATCTCGTCTTGAGACAATGACATTGATGGCTGGTTTTGAGCTGCCAGTAGTGGCAATTCGTAAGCAGATCTCCGCAGCTTTGGACTTGATCGTATACCTAACCCGCTTCCCCGATGGAACACGCAAGGTCACGCAAATTTCCGAAGTAGGTGGCATGGAGTCGGATGTCATTATTCTGACAGACATCTTTCTGTTTCAGCAGACTGGCACAAGTCCAGACGGAAAGCCCCTGGGTCAATTCCGTCCGACGGGTCTGCGTCCTATGTTCGCTCCTCAACTGGAGGCGATGGGATACCGACTGGACCGTCAGATGTTTATGGGCAAATAAGCCTCGTTGATAAAAAGGACTGCCCGGCATTTTATTGCCGGGCAGTTTCAATTAATTTTCCAATCAACAATTATTCCAATATCGCATTGCTCATTTCATCAAGTTTCGCGACTTCCTCATCTGTCAACTTCCAACCGAGTGCACCTGCGTTTTGTTGTGCCTGTTCCGCATTCTTCGCGCCGGGAATGGGAAGTGCCCCCTTGCAGATAGTCCAATTCAATGCAATCTGGGCGTTGGACTTCCCTCCATGATCCTGCCCGATCTCTGTCATTAATTTGAGGAGTGGTCCTAATTTAGGAAGTATGCCTCCATAACTTGCCCCACGCGAACCCGGTGGAGGCGTTTCCGTGCTGTACTTGCCTGAAAGCAAGCCTTTCTCAATTGGGCTATAAGCGATCAGACGAATCCCCAACTCTTTGCATCTGGCAAGCGTACCATCCTTTTCCACGGTGCGGTTCAACAGACTATAGTGTACCTGGTTCGATGCCAGCGGAATGTTATGGCGCGACAGCGATGAATACGCTGCTACCATGCGGCTTTGCCCAAAGTTTGAAACGCCAACAGTGCGCGTCATGCCACTTTTCACGCACTCCGCGAGTCCCGCCATTAACGTATCTGTACTCATGACCGGGCTAGGCCAATGGATCTGATATAAATCCACACTTTCGACTCCGATTCGGGCAAGGCTTCCCTTCAGGGCACGAGGCAACGCCCCCTTGGTAAATCTCCAGGGGAGTGGAAAAAACTTCGTTGCCACCAGGATGGGTTGATCAGTCTCTTTCAGAAACTGTCCAAGCAAACGCTCAGACCGCCCATTGCCATATATCTCTGCGGTGTCAACAAAACGAATTCCTTCGCTGACAGAAACCTGAAATGCCTCGCGCACTTCTTCTGGGCCGTAATCGTGCCCATACTGCCAGACAATTCGATCACCCCACTGCCATGCCCCCAGTCCCATTTCGATCGCATGCAAGAACCTGGTTTCAGTACTTAATTCGGCCAAGGCTTCTCTCCGGGAGGAATAGGAAGGATTGTATCTTAAAATATGATACCATCATAGTCAGCAAATCTAATTCGAGTTAAAATTCAACCTACTCAAACTATTGGAACTGATGGAACGCTACTCTCTCACTCTTCTCAAATTGGGTTGAGAAGACAGGGGTGAGGGAATGCCGCTCCCTGAGTTCCGGGGAGGTTCCTGTGACATCTCTGTCTGCATCGCGGGATTTCGAACCCGCCGCTGACCTAAGCCGAAGGCTGAGGCTGCCCTTTTCAAATTTAGAATTGCTGACGCGTGCCCTCACTCACCGTTCCTATGTCAATGAGAATCCGAATGCCATGGATGATAATGAACGGCTCGAATTCCTGGGCGACGCGGTACTGGATTTCATTGTCGGTGCGTGGGTATATCATCGCTTCCCTGAAATGCCCGAAGGCGATCTCACCAAAATGCGGTCAGCCATTGTCCGTAATGATCAACTGGCGGATTTCGCGCGACACCTAAATTTGGGTGCTGCACTGCGATTGGGCCGCGGCGAACTAGCTTCGGGAGGTCGTCAGCGTAACGGATTACTAGGATCGGCATTTGAGGCGCTGATTGGCGCCTTGTATCTGGATTCAGGCCTGGGGGCGGTGGAAGCGTATGTTCAACCATTATTGGAGCACGCCCGCGAGGCTATCCTTAATAAGGTGCACGATCCCAAGAGTCAATTGCAGGAATGGGCGCAGGCGCAGAAATTCGGCGCACCGCGTTATAAAACCATCGCGACCACTGGTCCTGACCATGCCAGGGAATTCGATGTCCAGGTAGAAATCGGTGGGCAGGTGGTGGGGCAGGGTCATGGTAGAAACAAACATGCGGCAGAGCATTTTGCTGCGAAGCACGCGCTGGAAACGTTGGGAATAGAATAGGATCGAATTGTTGAGAAATATTTCACATGATTACGACTTTGTAGCCCTCTTATCATGCCATGAAAGAAATTAGATGCCTTTAAGACTAAAATCACTTGAATTGCAAGGTTATAAGACATTTGCATCAAAGACTACTTTTGAGTTCGCAAGCGGTATCACCGCGATTGTTGGACCAAACGGTTCAGGCAAATCGAACATTGCAGATTCACTTCGCTGGGTTTTGGGGGAACAATCCTATACCTTGCTGCGCGGCAAGAAGACCGAGGACATGATTTTCAATGGTTCCGAGCATCGTTCCCGTGCAGGAATGGCTTCTGCGCATATTGTCTTTGATAACAGCAACAGCTGGCTTCCGGTAGATTTCACCGAAGTCGGTATGACTCGCCGCGCTTACCGTGATGGTCATAATGAATATTTGTTGAACGATCAACATGTACGCTTGCGCGACTTGAATGAATTGCTCGCGGCCTCTGGTTTATCTGAAAGAACATATACGATTCTGGGTCAAGGGCTTGTGGACGCGTCGCTTGCCCTGAAAGCCGATGAGCGTCGCCGTTTGTTTGAAGAGGCAGCGGGTGTCGGTTTATATCGCATTCGACGCGAGGAAGCGCTCAAGAGACTTGAAAACACAACGCGCAACCTGGAACGCGTGCTGGATATCATGTCTGAGCTTGAACCGCGTTTGCGAAGCCTTGAACGTCAGGCAAAACGCGCGATTGAATATTCACGTGCGCAAGCTAACCTAAAAGTGATCTTGCGCGAATGGTATGGCTATCACTGGCATCATGCGCAACAGGAGTTGACCGAAGCGCGCGAAATTGTAAAGGCGCAGGAAGCCCGAGTTCAGCAGGCGCGGGAAGCTCATCAAAAAGCGCAGGAGGAATACAATCGATTTCGTGAGCGATTCACAGGAACGCGCTCCCAACTCAATGCATGGCATCATCAATCTGCGGAATTGCATAGCCAGCGCGAAGAAGTCAGTCGCGAGCTTGCAGTGCTTGAAGAGCGAAAGCGTTCATTGCTTTCATCACAATCATCTATATTGGCAGATAAGGATCGCGCATCTGACGAGGAACGCATCACGATGGAACGCCTGGCTGAGGCGGAGCAGGAGACTGTGCGCCTGCAAGCGGAATATGATGAGGCAAGGAAACAATACGCAGATACTCATCAGTCATTGCAAACAATTCAAGCTGAGCGCAGCATCGTCGAAGAAAGACTACGGGGCGCGCAGGCAGAAATCGAAAAACGGGGAGCTCAACGCGCTGAATTCCAGGCGCGGTTGGATGAACTGGAGGCCCGTTTGAATAATTTCCAACAACGTATTGAAAGCACAAGCAAAGCGGTTGAAGCGGCTGAAATAAGTACGCGTGACGCGGGTGAGAAATTTACCCAGGCTCGCAGGACGCGTGAGGATGCCGAAAAAGAATTAAAGAAGGCCGAAGAGAAGGCAGGAAGCGCCAGGAGGGAAATTGAACAAATAGAAAATAAACGGCGTGAAAAAATCGATGAACGCACCAATCATTTGGCTGAATACACACGCCTGAAAGTTCAACTCGAAGTGCTCGAACAGGCAGAGCAATCGCTGGCAGGATATGCAGAGGGTGCGCGCTTTTTACTGGAGGCGGTGCGTCAATCGAAACTTAAAGGTGCGCGCGGTGCCTTGAGCGCATCTCTGGATGTGCCTGCTGAACTTGAAACGGCAGTCGCTGCGGCGTTGGGTGATACCCTCGATGCCATCCTGCTTGATGCAAACGAAGTTGATGAGGCGTTGCAATTGCTGGACTCAGACGATTCAGGGCGTGCAGCATTGCTTCCTCTAGGGAATAATTCACGGCAATCTCTAGTGCCGCCACAGGATGAAGGCAGTCTTGGCATCGCTTCGGAGATGGTTCACGCCTCCGATGATTGGCGAGGCGCAGTGCATCTGATATTAGGCCAGACGTTGATCGTGCGAGACCGTCGAACGGCGCGCCGTTTGATCGATGATTTACCAACTCATGCACGGATTGTGACCCTGCGCGGGGAGGTGTTCCGTGGAGACGGACTCATCATCGCCGGGAAATCCGCCTCAACCGGTTCTTCTGCCTTGAGCAGACCGCGGCAAAAGCGCGAGTTGACTGCATCCCTTGCGACTTTGAGTGAGCATATGCAGTCTTTGAATGCTGAAGTGGATTTAATTTCAACACAGATCGCGGATGCGCAGCGCGCGTATGTAAAAGCTGAAAGCGCGCTGCGCGAATCACGCGTACGCCTGGATGAGACTCAGGCAAACGAACAACAGGCCGGGCTGGAGTCTGAATCGATGCGACGTCAGTGGGAGTGGCAGAAGAGTCAGTATGAGCAGCTGAAGTCTGAATCGAATGAAGCGATATCAAACCGCCAAAACTTAATTCAATTACAGACAGAACTCGAAAGTAGGTCTGAACAGTCACTTAATCAAGTGCGATCGCTTTCGGAACAATTAGGCGGCATGGATCTCGTCGAGGCGCAGGAACAGGCCTCATATTGGGGGACCCGTGTAGCAGTCGTTGAGAGAGCAATTGAAGATGCGCTTGCAAGGAAAGAAGAACGAACGAAAGAAGCCGCAAAGTTTGATAAGCGGAATATCGATTTAGCAGCACGATTACAAGGAACCGAAACTTCGCTAAACAATCTGGAAATCGAAAAATCTTCATTGCGTGAGCGTGAGATGTCATTGCACGCACAGATAGAAGAGTTGCGTGTACAGATCGACCCAGCGGAAAAAGACCTGGAGAGTGCCGAGCGCGAGGAGGCACGACTGCAGGGATCTGAGGCAAATGCACAGCGCGCACTCGCAACCGCAGAACGTTTCGCTGGTCAGCAGCAATTGGAACAGTTGAGGAAACAGGAAGCCTTGGATAACCTTCGCCAGCGGATCACAGATGATTTTGGGCTGGTGATGTTTGAATATGCTGCAGATATTTCCGGCCCCGTGCCATTGCCCTTTGAGGGGATGGTAGAAGAGCTGCCTGTGGTGATTGAAATTTCACCTGAACTCGAATCACAACTGACACAAAATCGTATGCAGCTTCGCCGCATGGGAGCGATCAACCCTGAAGCAAAGCAGGAATTCGACACTGAGTCGGAACGTTATTCATTCATGCGGACGCAAGTGGATGACCTGCGGAAAGCCGAGGTGGATATAAGACAGGTTATCGCAGAGTTGGACGAATTGACCAGGCGTGAATTTTCAAGGACATTCGATGCGGTTGACAAACAATTCCGCGCCATGTTCACCCGTTTGTTTGGTGGCGGGTCCGCGCGGCTTTCGCTCACAGATCCGGACAATTTGGTTGAAACGGGAATCGAAATTGAAGCGCGCCTTCCAGGCCGGCGCGAGCAAGGACTGGCCTTGCTTTCGGGAGGCGAGCGCAGCTTGACCGCGGTAGCACTCGTGTTTGCACTGCTAAAAGTTTCACCTACACCAGTGTGTGTAATGGATGAGGTGGATGCCATGCTTGATGAAGCGAATGTTGGTCGTTTCCGCGATTTGCTTCAGGAGTTAAGCAAAGAGACTCAGTTCATTATCATCACGCATAATCGCAATACTGTTCAAGCCGCGGATATCATTTATGGCATTACTATGGGGCGCGATTCGGCAAGTCAGGTAATCAGCTTGCGGCTGGATCAAGTGACCGATGAAATGCTAAATCAGGGATAGCAGTACTACTGTTTATAAATAAGACTGCCCGCCTCGCACTTCGCGAGGCGGGCAGTCGTGCTAATGGTCAAAATTTATTATTGAGGTTTTGGATTCAATGCGGTAGGCTCAGTGGGCACGATTGTCTTCCAGGTATCATATGTTACTAAAGTCCCTGCCTCGGTTGCATCTGCACGTGTTTTGGTCAGCCAGTCCGTAAGTGCCGCTTCACGCTTTTGCTCGTATTCGGTGGGGTCGAGTGGACGCTCCTGTCGGTCGATAACCTGAATTATGTGATAGCCAAATTCTGATTTTACAGGTTCGCCAACCTCTCCGATTTTTTGACTAAAGGCGGCATCCGCAAATTCCTTCACGTACTTGCTGCGTGGAGCCCAGCCCAGGTCGCCACCAGCGGCGCCAGAGCCCGTGTCTTTGGAATATTTCTTTGCAACATCGGCAAAATCCCAGCCACTGGCAAGCAGAGAACGGACGATGCCTAGGGAACGCTCATCCTCTACAAGGATATGACGCGCCCAAACTTGCTCCTCTGTTCGAGGAACATCCCTGGCAATTTCCTCCAATAGTTTGGCGCGAAGCAATCTGTTCCGATATACAGATCGAAGAGTAGCTTCACTGACATTGTAGGATTTGAAGTCGCTTACCGTAGTTGAGTATTGTTCTTTGAATCCTTCCTCTGTAAACGGGGTGGCCGTGGCTGTCGGAAGTTCTGGAACAAATGTAGGTGTAGGTGGTGCCGCAGTAGCTGTCGGTGTTTGTGTAACAGACCGGTCCGGCGTGCTCGTCGGTGTGACTGTGGATGTAGGTGCTTCTGTTGGCGTGGATGTTGGAGGATAAATCGTCAATTGTTCTGCCGAAAGAGTTGGAGTTAAAAATTCAGTTGGTGTAACAGTAGGCGTGGGCGTTCCATTTGGAAAGAATCCATACTCACTTTGAATTTCGTTTTGGATTTCCTCCTCGCTGACGGTGATGCCACGTTTCTCGGCCTCCTGACGAATCAGCGCCTCGTCGATCATTTGATCAATAACTTGTTGCCCCAGCGTTTCAGGAGACTGCAGGTAGAACGTTACCTCCTGTTGCTGTTGGGAAGTATCCATTCCAAAATTTTGCTGGTAAAAGACATAGGTGTTGTAGAGGTTCAGCAGGTTAACTCGCTGGAATCGGACACGTTCCTGCCATTCTCTTGTCGTAATGACTTCGCCATTGACTTCTGCGACGGGCTTTTGCAATTGAAACACGTTTAGATTCAGATAGCCATATGCCAAAAGGAGTACAACAATAAGAATCCCGCCAACCGCAATCGCCCGAATTAATCTTACTTGTTGCCTCTCACGTTCGAGGCGGGCTATATGTTTTTTGGTGACAATTTTTGGTGTGTTGACTGGTTTTGCCATTCAATTTCTCCATGACGCAAAGACGGGGCATGGCGCGATTAAGGTTGCGCGTGCCATGCCCCGAGAATGCGTTCCGAGGGATCAGCGCGTGTCTTCGAGGTGCCTGCCGGTAAAGGGAAGCAAGGCAATATGTCGAGCCTGCTTTACTGCAGCAGCCACTGCACGCTGGTGTCTTGCACAGGCTCCTGTCTGACGGCGCGGACGGATCTTGCCATCTTCCGTGACGTATTTCCGCAGGATATCTGTCTTTTTGTAGTCAATTGTGAGAGTCTTATCTGCACAGAACTGACAAAATTTCGGTTTAGCGAAGAAGCGGCGTTCTCCGCCTCCTTCGGCCCCTTCTTGTGGTCTTCGGTCTACAGCCATTTGTTACTCCGGTTTCTTTCGGAGACCTGTCAGGTCTCATTATTTATCTTATTTTTTAGCAGCTCTGATGCAGCGTCTTCATACTTATTGATCGATTTCAAGCGAAGGCCTGTCAGATCTGATTGCGTTAGAAAGGGAATTCATCCTCGTTATTCGTTAGGTCATTATCGTTGGGACCCGCTTCCATTGGATGCGGTGCCTGATCGCGACGGTCAGACCGATCACCAACCATCATCATCTCATTCGCAACGACTTCGACGCTCGTATGTTTTACACCTTCTTTGTCATCCCAGCGGCGGGTTTGCAGGCGTCCTTCAATGTAAACTTGCTGGCCTTTACTGAGATATTGTTTGCAAATTTCCGCCAGGTTGCCCCAGGCAACGACATTGAACCATTCGGTCTCATTGTGGCGCTCGCCGTCGCCAGTATTCCATTGGCGACTGACGGCCACAGTAAAAGTGGTGACGGGGCGCCCGGAGGGTGTATATCGCATTTCGGGGTCACGTCCCAAGTGACCAATAATCTGAACTTTGTTTAATCCTCGGCTCATAGCAATCTCCTTAATACAAGTAGAGCGGGAAATTCACCAAGTAATTCCGTTATACAGCTGATAACATATGACGCATTATAGGTTCAAGGTAGCGGATATTTCGCTCCAATTGCCCGGTGGATTTCGGGTCAAGTGTGATGTTCATAAGGACATATTGACCCTCTCGTTGTTTGTGGATGATATACGCCAGCTTTCGGCGTCCCCAAACATCCACTTTATCCACGCTTCCGCCCGTTTCAGTCACCCAGCCGGAGACGCGATCAACCACACCTTTAAATGCAGTTTCATCCAATTCTGGCTGGACAATACAAACGAGTTCATATTTTCGCATGAGGGAATTCCTCCTTTCCATGGGATTGCTCCAGTTCAAACCGCAGGTTTGCCGGGAGCGGAAAGGCACGTATCAGACGTACCTGTTTCAAACGGGCCGTAGTTTATCACGAAATCCAAAAATGAGGAGGGTTATAATCCGTACCATCTCTCTGCATTGAGGAATAGCATGTTCGATCTTGCCGATGATGAAATTCTTTCCCTTACAAAAGATCATGTTTTCTTTACCTGGTCTGCACAGGCGAAGGTGAATCCTATCGCAGTGAAGCGCGCGAAGGGTGTGTATTTCTGGGATGTAGACGACAAAAAATTTCTCGATTTCAACTCGATGACCATGTGTGTCAATATTGGTCATGGTGATGAGCGTGTGATCAAAGCAATACAGGAGCAAGTGGCGGAGCTCTCATATGCTGCGCCTGGGATGACAACAAAGGTCCGCGCGCTGGCGAGCAAGGCCGTCGCGGATATCACCCCGCATCAGGCCCTGACGAAGGTCCTGTTCACACTTGGGGGAGCGGATGCCAACGAGAACGCGATCAAGCTGGCACGCGCCTATACGGGTAGGCACAAGATATTGACTCGCTATCGGTCTTATCACGGAGCGACCGCAGGAGCGATGGCTGCGACTGGCGACCCCCGTCGCGTTGTGTGGGAGCCGAATCTCATGCCTGGCGTTGTTCATTTTCTTGATCCATATCGCTATCGCTCAACATTTCACAGGCTGAATCCTGATATTCCAGAGAAGGAGTTTGGGCAGGATTATCTTAATCATCTTGAAGAGATCATCCGATATGAAGGACCAGATACCATCGCGGCTATTTTGATGGAATCGGTCACGGGCACCAACGGTGTAATTATTCCGCCTGAAGGATACATGCAGGGAGTGCGGGCCTTGTGTGATAAATATGGAATCGTGATGATCGCGGATGAAGTAATGAGCGGGTTCGGCCGCACGGGCAAATGGTTTGCCGTCGAACATTGGGACATCGTTCCTGACATGATCACCATGGCAAAGGGTTTAACATCTGCATACGCGCCGCTCGGCGCCATCGCGATGAAACCTGAGATCGCAGCGGCTTTCAATGAAACTGTTTTTGAAAGTGGGCTCACGTACACATCGCATCCAGTCTCTCTTGCGGCAGCTTTGGCGAACATCAACGTCATCAGAGAGGATAGACTCGTCGAGCACGCCGCAGGCATGGGGAAGGTGCTGAAGCATATGCTGACCGATTTGGGCGAGGGTCATCCTTCTGTAGGGGAGGTTAGGAATATTGGTTTATTCGGAATCCTTGAGTTAGTGAAAGACAGAAAGACGAAGGAACCGATGACACCCTGGAATGGATCGTCGCCGGAGATGACGGCCTTGAAGAAGTATTGCCTGGACCATGGATTGTTTTTGTATACGCATTGGCATACTGTGCTGATCATCCCGCCATTGATCATTACAGAGGAACAGTTGAAAGAGGGGTTTGATATTTTGAATAAGGCGTTGGAGATTACGGATACAGCAACAAAACAATGATACTGACGTGGAGCGGAAGCTGCCTGTCCCTACATCATAATTCCCACTCGACATCCGGCGACTTGAAAAAATTGATTCCCATCGTTTCCATGCGTTCTCCGTGCGCGGCAAGGCGTTGGCGGAATTCCTCCCAGCTTTGACCCTTCGGCGACCAGGCTAATTCGGCGACTCCTAACAGGCGAGGGAAGGTCATGTATTCGATATCCTCAATCGTCACAACTGTTTCTGTCCACAGCGGCGCTTCGAGGCCGAGGATGTCGCTTTCTTCGAGTCCCTCCATATAGTTACTCGGTTCCCAATTGTAGGCATCCTTCACGCTAATCAAGCCGGCCCAATCCAAGCCAAGCGGGGTAGATGTGTCATATTTCATATCGAGATAAACTTTGTTGGCAGGGGAAAGGATGAACTTCGCACCCTGCTTCTTCGCATTCTTATATCCAACTCCAACCCACTGCTGGACAATGGTGCCTGGAAACAATTCTGCTTCGCCGATCTCATTCCAGCCAATAGCGAATTTGCCGTGGGAAATGACGATTTCCTGAATCCGCTTGATGAATTTTTTGAAATCCTGTTCGGGCGTAGAGCGAGCTTCGTCACCGCCGATGTGGATGAACGGCGCAGGGGTGAGGGCAGCAAGTTCACGGATCACATCATCCAGGAATTTATATGTGATCTCGCTGTTGATCCATAATGTACTAAAGCCAACCTGCGTGTCTATATAGAGTTCGGGTGCTTCCTCGGAACTATTAAGTTCAGGATACGACGCCAATGCGGCATTCGTATGACCTGGCGTATCGATTTCAGGCACGATTGTCACATAGCGACTGCGGGCGTATTCGACGATCTCTTTGTATTGTTCCTGGGTGTAATACCCGCCTTTTCCACCGCCGACCTGTGTGCTGCCACCGACTTCCACTAAACGCGGCCAGGATTTGATCTCGATTCGCCAGCCCTGGTCATCGGAGAGGTGCAGGTGCAGGCGGTTGATCTTAAAGTGCGAGATCAAATCAATGTAGCGCTTCACATCTTCCACGCCGAAAAAGTGCCGCGCCACATCCAGCATTGCGCCGCGCCATTCAAAGCGGGGGACATCGCGTATCAAAACCGCCGGTAGGCTCAAGGTCCCCGAAGAACGGATGGGAAGGAACTGCCGGAGCGTGTGCATTCCATAAAACAATCCGGCTGGGTAGTTTGCTTTGAGTCTTATGCTGTCAGTTGTGATCGATAATTCGTACCCCTCTTCCCCCAGGCTTTTTTCGGAGTTTAGAGAAAGGTAAATGTTGCCTTGACCGGGGTTGCTGCTTTGCTCTACCACAGGAACTTCATAACCACTGACCTCCCCAAGAGAAGTTGAAAGAAGATTTGCAATGAAAACAGTCTCAGGATTGTCCCTTTGTGAAAAGATGATTGTGTTTGATGAAATAACAAAAGTCCCCTCGTACTCAAAAATAGATGTAGGCTTTGGTATGAGATTATGCATGAATGTGGTATCCTCAAACTGATGATACCGCTTTTTGAGTCATTTGATAGCTGTAAGCGGAATCAAAATGATTTCCATTCATTATGGATAACCAGCCAGCCTTCGACCGAGGTCTTATCCCTCCAGCATTGATTGGCATCTTCTCTGTAATTGGTATATGCCTTGTCCTATTGATTTACCGTTACGACACATCGCGCGCGGTAGTTGAAGTTACTGTCACACAAACACCATTCAAATATATTTACCTGGGGACTGAACCAGCTATTTCCACGGAGCCTTCGCCTGAAGAATCTGCAACCGGGACACTTTCAGAAGAACCACCTCCGATCTTCACTCAAGCCCCTCCCATCATATTGACACCAAACACACCTGTGCCCTCTCCGCTTACCCCATCAAATCCCACAATCACACCTGATTCCGCTGCTCCTCCTCCGCTCAACGCCGGCACATACGATGATGTTTACCCTGGCCTCATCTACAGTAACGGTTGGGTTCCCCAAACAAATGTTAGCGGCGCGTATCAAAACACATTGCATGTTTCCACTACATTAACAAGCCCTGGGAACTCAATTACATTCAGGTTTATTGGACAGGAAGTGCGACTACTCTATCAATCAGGTGCAAGCCTTGGCATACTCCGTGTCTTGTTGGATGGAACACAAGCCCTATTGAATCAAGCTGGTACGTCTAATGAATTTGTTTTAACCGCTACTTCCGTTGGAACTCATACGGTTTCAATTACACATCAGAGCGGGGGATCCGTTAATTTGGACTCTGTGATTATTCCGTTGGGAGTTACTCCCAGCCCAAGTGCCACTGCAACGCCTACCCCATAACTCCTTACAAAATTAACGTGTCTATACTTGCCCGTGCAAAATGAGCGCGATAAGCGGCCGTTTCTTCCAGGATTCCCTTCACTGCAACATATAATTCCTTTTGAAGATATTGATCCGATTCTCTATTTCCTGCGGATAAAAGAATTGCCTCTTCCTCTCTCTGAATTGACACGTGCCCTCCGGCCGCCAGCCACTCCAGGCCGATACGAACTGCGCTTTCGCGTTGTGTCGTCGCGGCAGCAAGTTCTCGTATTGTAACCCTGCCGCCACGTTGATTGATGCCATACTTTGCCAATCCTGCTAGTCGTGATAGGAATTCGTCCGTCAGCTTTTGCGAAGGCGAAGCCCCCTCCTGAGTGGGGGAAATTCCGAGTAAATAAACCTTCCTTGGTTTCACTATTTCCAATGCAGCACGTAAATCTGCTGGCGATGGAGGAGTTGTAAAAATCGCAAGTTCATCTGCCGGATATAACTCGAAACGGCTTTTACCCTTTGTCTTGTCTGCCCCCTCTGCCCAAACCAAAACCCTGTCATCTAAATCCTGGAACTGTCCACTCGCTGATCTCCAGTCTTCGACTTCAACTTTCGTGGACTTTAACTCAATCCTCGCTTCGAGGACGCGGAAGTCTTCAAATTGCAATGTCGCCTGCCGCTTGCCGCGGAATGTACTGGCGCGCAACGAATAAGCCATATCAATGATGCTTCCCTCTTCGGGTAAATCGTTCCCTGCGCCACCCCACCATAAGATACTTTGTGTATTTCCGGTTCCGTCTTCGATTGTCAGGCGAAGATGCTCCTTTGCCTTACCAATCGTTGTAACAGATTTCAATTGCACTGCCCTAGAAGCCAGAACCAGTGGCGGATTCCCTGCACCGAATGGAGCCAATGATTCAAGCGCGTTGGCAAGCTCAAGATCAATCTCCTCCAGCCCAAGCCAGGCATCAATCTGTAAGACTGGTTCTTCGCGGGTAATTACACCAAGCTGCTTCTCGATTGCTTTACCCAGCCCTTTTCTGAATTCAGCCAGTTTTTCCTTCGGTAAGGATAACCCTGCCGCCATTGGATGCCCACCGAACGAAACCAAAATACTTTTTTGTTCTGCAATAGCTTGCGTGATGTGAAGCCCTTCCACTGAGCGCGCTGAGCCGCGTAAAACTCCATCTTCAGATTCTGTGAAAAGGATCACGGGTTTGTGATAACGATCAGCCAGCTTGTTGGCAACAATTCCCACTACGCCGCCAGGCCAGTTGGGATGTGATAAGACAATCGCAGGCTCAGTTAGCAAATCCGGGTTGTCATGGAGTTTTGTCTCTGCTGCTTCATAGACCTGACTTGTCAACAGTCGGCGCTGTGCGTTGAGGCCTTCGATTTGAGTCGCAAGGACACGCGCTCTCGCGGGGTCATTCGTGATCAGCAATTCGACTGCAGAGTTTGCATCACTTAACCTCCCTAGAGCATTTAGTCGCGGGGCGAAGGTAAAGCCAATAGTTTCTTCGGTCAGTGTCTCAAGATTCGTACCGGAGAGTTCTGCGATTACTTTCAAGCCAGGGCGATTCGTTTCGCGGAGAGCTTGAATCCCTTGTTGAACTAAGAGACGGGTCTCACCTTTCAGCAAGGCAACATCGGCAATCAGACCCAATGCTACAAGGTCGAGTAAATCCTTTGAAGATGGATGATGGACGATGGAAGATTCATAGTCAATGTTCTTCGGTTTATTATCGAGTAATGCTTCCGCCATTTTATAAGCAACCCCAACGCCTGCGAGATTTGCGAGCGGATGATCCTTGGGGAGTAATTTTGGATTGATAATCTCTATCGCATTCGGGAGCGTTTCACCTAAATCGTGGTGGTCTGTGACGATCACCTCCGCGCCGCGCGAGTTGGCATAATCAATGGCTTTGTGGGCGGTAATACCAGTATCACAGGTGATAAGCAGCTTCACGTTATTGTCGAGAAGCGGTGTAAGAGTCTCGATGTGAATACCATGACCTTCCTTGCCGCGGATCGGAATATAGTAGGTAACATTCGCCCCAAGCGCCTTTAAGGTCTGTACCAGTACTGTGGTAGCAGTCTGTCCGTCTACATCGAAGTCGCCCCAGACGAGAATGTTCTCTCCGCTTTGGATCGCTGAGTTAATTCGTTCCACCGCGCCTTGGATTTTTGGGAAAGCCATGGATGAGATAGAGCCAAGGTTGAGAAAGGCATGTGCCGCGTGTGGGGTTGTAATGCCGCGTCGGATCAGCGTTTGCGCCACCAATGGATGCAAACGAAGATTGTCCAGTAAGGATGGGGCAACAGGTTCAGGATCGCGCCAGAGAGTCATCGATAAATCCCTTAATATAAGCTGCAAATACCGTTAATAGACTAGAAATTTGGGTGAAAGGTAGGGATTTCCCTACCTAAGTAAAGGCAAGACCGTATTGACGATTTTCCAGGTCATTAACATAATGTTTAACCATAATAATTCCTTCGGAGTTTAGCACGCTTTTATGAATGCAAGTTATGGATTCTCGCGAGGAATGGTTATTGTTTCAATCAATTGGTAAGGAGTTCCATATGGCAATTGGACGACAACGCCAGTCAGAAAAACAAAATAACAGAAAGGCTCAAACAAAAAAGCAAACTCGTAGGGCACCCGGAAGCACCGGTCGGGGAGATTATTATCATGTTGAAGTACGGCCGGGGGAAGAGTTTGTTACCTTTCAAACACAAGATGTGGGCCGACGCGGTCATATTCAGCGGGTGGCGGGACGACGGTCAAGCGGTTACTGGACAACGGTCAAATGGTTGATCGGTAAAGAAGATGCTCATATTCAGAATGAACAACTCATCCCGGATACAAAAGCTGCCAAAGATGTGATCAAGCAGCTTGGCTCACAGCCTGTGCGCTTGATCGGCGACCGGTTTAGGGCCAAGCCAAATCCAAATAGATCAGAGACTGTCAATCCAATATCGTCTCAGCGACGAACCCGCAGCGAGAATATCAAAAAGGCGCAGACTACCCGGCGCAAAAGTAAGAAAACGTAAGAAAGAGGTCGTTTATGAATAATAAAAACAATACGATGGAGAGTAATGGGAAAAATACCTGTGAAGTATGTGGCAACACCTACGATAAGAGCTTTGAAGTGCGCATGGGTGGTGAGACACACATATTCGACAGCTTTGAATGTGCTATTCACGCGCTGGCGCCCACGTGTGCCCATTGTGCATGTCGCATTGTTGGTCATGGAATGGAAACTGAAGGGGTCTTTTATTGCTGTGCCCATTGTGCGTCGCAGCATGGCATCCATGAGTTCGAAGACCGTGTAGAGGAGAGACATCCCGCATGAAACTCAAAGAAATTATGACCAGTGATATTGAAGTGATTCATCCGACTGATACTTTGCAAACCGCAGCCCAAAAAATGCGCGATCGCGATATTGGGTTTTTGCCGGTCTGTGACGGCGAACGTTTGATAGGCGTATTGAGCGACCGCGACATGATCGTGCGCGCACTCGCTGAAGGCATGGATTCAAAAGCAATCGTGGGGAGGGATCTGATTACATCCCCGGCGATCTATTGTTTCGATGATCAGAGTGTAGATGAAGCTGCCAAGCTTATGCACGATAATCAGATCCGCCGTCTGGTCGTATTGCGCCCTGATGACAAACGCATGGTAGGAGTGGTGTCTTTAGGCGATCTGGCGATCAACGTTGATGATAAATTATCTGGCGAAGTATTACAAAGCATTTCAGAGCCGCTGAGTAGCAGCAGGCCCGAGCCGGGCTAGATCAGTCTCGATTGATATTCATACTCTAACATAGTTATGTAGATAGCTTTGTTCAGCTTTAAATCGCTTGTTCTGCAAGCGCAAACTAGAGCGTGGGAAATAGAATGTCCTAAACATCGCTTCTTGAAGTAAAACCTCATATCATAGTGGTATGATTTCCTTTTATTACCGCGATCAAAACAAAACCTGAGGTATATATGTTTAGTTTTTTCAAGAAGCGTGAGGACGTATTTCATAAGTTAATTCAAGAGCAAGCCTCAATTACATATCAAGGGTTGAAACTGCTCGTCAAATATCTTGAGACGCAGACGCCGGAGATTTCAGAAGAACTTACGATGAAAGAGAAAGAGGCAGACGAGGTTCGTCGCATTCTCATCGATGAGTTGAACCGCTCGTTCGTCACTCCACTTGACCGCGAGGATATCTTTGCCCTCTCACGCTCGATTGATGACGTCATTGATTATGCAGATAGCACGGTCAGCGAGATGGAAGTGCTGAAGGTAGATCCAACTCCATTTATGCGTCGTATTGCATCCCTTCTTAAAGACGCGGCGTACGAAATCTTTCAGGCCGTTCAGCGCCTTCAAAAAAACCCCGCTGTAGCGACTGAACATGCCCAGCGGGCAAAGACACTCGAAAATCGAGTCGAGAGCGTCTACCGCGAGGCAATTGCAGATCTGTTCAAAGGTCCCGAAGATGTGCACCATGTGGTCGAAATGTTAAAGCTGCGTGAGGTGTACAGGCACCTATCCAACGCTGCAGACCGCGGGGATGAGGCAGCCAACATTATTGCGGATATTGTGGTGAAGAAAATGTAACGACGTCATGTGCGCTCGGCGGCTGGAGCTCTAATTGATTTCCCAAGAACTTATTATTGTAATTGCCCTGGCATTGATATTCGATTTCTTAAACGGTATGCGCGATGCCAGTAATATTGTCGCGACGATGATTTCGTCGCGGGCGTTTGGACCGCGGACCGCTTTAAGCATTGCCGCGATTTCTGAGTTTCTGGGACCATTCTTGTTTGGGGTCGTTGTAGCAAAAACGATCGGTGACGAAATTGTTCAATCCAATGTGTTAACTTTGAATGTCATCGCGGCTTCCCTGGTTGGGGCAATTATATGGAACCTGATAACATGGTTCTTCGGAATCCCGGGTAGTTCATCTCATGCACTCATCGGCGGACTTGTGGGTGCGGTGTTGGCTAGCGCTGGGGTGAGTGCAATCAAGTTGGCAGGTTTGAGTAAGGTTTTGATTGCTTTGATTGCATCGCCGCTCATTGGCTTCATAGCTGGCTTTATCATCACACGCATAATTTACTTTTTAGTACGCGGGGCAACACCGCGCATTAATGAGTTTTTCAAGCGCGGGCAATTATTGACTGCAATCGTACTTGCACTAAGCCATGGGACCAACGATGCGCAGAAAACGATGGGAATCATTTCGTTGAGTCTTGTAATTGGCGGCATACTTCCCTCCTTTCAAGTACCAATGTGGGTGGTCCTTGTTAGTGCCGCGGCAATAGCGCTCGGTACAGGCTTGGCAGCCTGGAGACTGATCCGCACTTTGGGCGGCAAGTTCTACAAGATTCGTCCCTTGAATAGTTTTTCTACCCAATTAACCTCTGGGATCGTTATGCTTATCGCGTCGTTCTATGGTGTACCTGTCAGCATCTCGCAAGTCGTCAGCTCGGCTATCCTTGGAGTGGGTTCCTCCGAACGCATGAGCAAGGTGCGATGGAGTGTAGCCGGAGATATTATGGTGGCTTGGCTGATTACGATCCCTGCAAGCGGATTGTTATCCGCAGGTGTGTATTGGCTGATCGTGAATTTGAACCGATAAAAAATGTTCTCAGCCACATTTCACCGCGGCCTCTGTAATAACTCGCGGTCAGGTTCAGATATCATTCTATAGGCTTTAAGATGTCGTTGTCTCGCGTTCAGAAAGCCCCATTAAATACAGAATGCTATCTAGCCCCAATGTCCTAAGGGATTGCTTCGCGGATTCTCTGACGATCGGTTTGGCATGAAATGCAATTCCCAGTCCGGCGATGCTCAGCATCTCCAGGTCATTGGCACCATCGCCCACGGCAATGGTCTGTTCCAGGGAGAAACCTTCATGCTGCGCAATGCTGGCCAGCAGCGAGGCTTTCCGTTCACCGTCCACGATATCGGCCGCAAGATTGCCGGTGAGAGTCCCATTTTCGATCTCAGGTTCGTTTGCAAAAACGTAGTCGAAACCGAATCGCCGTTGCAGTGCGCGTCCGAAATAGGTAAACCCTCCCGAAAGGATGGCGGTTTTATAACCCAGTTTTTTCAAGGTGGACATCAATCGTTCCGTGCCGCCTGTTATCTTCAGGGTCGCAGCCACTTCTGCCAGCGTAGATTCGGGTAACCCCTTGAGCAGGCAGACTCTTTGCCTCAGACTTTCCTTGAAATCAATTTCGCCGTGCATGGCGCGTTCTGTGATCTCCGATATTTGCTTGCCAACCCCTGCGCGTTTCGCGAGTTCATCGATTACCTCTCCCTGGATCAAGGTTGAGTCCATATCGAATGCTACCAGGCGGCGATTTCGCCGATAGACATTATTTTCTTGATAAGCAATATCCACATCGATTTTGTCGGCGAGTTCCATAAATTCGCGGCGCAAGGCGGGCAAATCCGCTACAGGCCCGCGGATGGAAAATTCCACGCAAGCCTGTCCACCATTGCCAATGGATTCCAAAGCGACCCTTCCAGAGAGGCGGGTGATTTTATCTATGTTTAAGCCATGAGCTGCGATGATGTCTGCCAGTCGGCTGATATGGTGAGCGGTAATCCGCCGTGCAAGCAGAGTTACGATATGTCGTCCCTTGCCTTGCTGGCTTACCCAATCGCCATAACTTTCGCGGCTGATGCTTACAAAGCGGACTGTCAGGTTCAAATTGTCCACAGCCCTTTGGACCGCATTAATGACTATATTCGGATCTGTCACCTGAGATGGGATTTGGACCAACATGCCAAGGGACAACGAATCATGGATCACAGATTGGCCAATATCGAGCACGTCCGCGTCGAAATCTGCCAACACCTGGGTAATGGTTGCAGTAATGCCAGGACGATCCATGCCTGTAATGCTAATAAGAATAGGCTCTTTCAATATAACCTCCGGGCTCCGGGGGGACATTTTACATCAAAACTGGGAATTCTTTCTGAGGAGGTATAATCGATTGCAAGTAAAAAAAGAATGCTTCAGCCTAACGTAGCATAAGAAGGATTTGCCTGTGACAAAACTTTTCTTTGCAACCGATATTCATGGGTCAGATATTTGTTGGAACAAGTTTTTGAATGCGGGAAAGTTCTACGAAGCCGATGTGCTTATCCTGGGGGGTGACATGACTGGCAAGGCTGTTGTGCCTTTCATTCATCAGGGCGGAAAAAACTATCGTGTCACACTACTTGAACAGGAATTTGATATTACGAACGACGATGAATTTCTGCAAATGAAAAAAAAGGTGCGAAGTCGCGGCTATTACCCATATCTCACAACTCCAGATGAGATGAGTGAACTCGAACAGGATCCCAGCCGCGTCCACCAGATTTTTTTGCAGGAAGTTTTAGGAGTTGTCCAGCAATGGATGGATTTAGCAGATAAAAAACTGGATGGCACGGATATGAAAGTCTACTGCTCGCCGGGTAATGATGATATGGATGAGGTGGATGAGATCGTTCGCTCCAGCCGGCGAGTTCTCCTGGTCGAGGGGCAGGTGACGCCGCTTGACGAACATCACGAAATGATTGCCTCTGGCTGGTCCAACCGAACGCCGTGGGATACGCACCGCGAAGAGGATGAAGATCAGCTACAGGTCCGGTACGAGGCGATGATATCCAAACTCAAAGACCCGCGTAATGCGGTCTTCAACATCCATGTGCCTCCTTATAAATCAGGCCTGGACGAGGCGCCTGAACTGGATAAAGACTTGCGGCCCGTACTAGCTGGCCAATCCCTACAACCTGTGGGGTCGACTGCTTTGCGCGAAGTGATACGAAAACACCAACCTTTGTTAGGTTTGCACGGTCACATCCATGAAGGGCGCGGCACAACCCGGATCGGCAAGACGCTGTGCATCAATCCGGGCTCCATGTACGAGCAGGGGACTTTATTAGGCACCATCGTAAAGCTTGGTAAGAACAAGATCGAAAATTATGTGCTGACGACAGGATAACTCTCTGGACGGTTTCGTGTTGTTAATCTTGAAAGCTTAACAAGACGATCAATTTTTCAACAGAGGAGAAGAGGTTATGAGCAACTTGTTTGTCCGGAAGGCGACTGGCATGGTGCGTTCATGGTCAGTCTTCGACGCGTTCATTTACGCGTTCTTTTCGATCAACCTGGTAACCCTGGGTTTCTATAGCTTCAGCCAGATGTATTACTTTGGCGGCGGGATGATTCCTGCGTTGATCATTAGCGCGGTCTTCATCATCTTTGAGGTCATCGTCTATGCCTCGTTGATCGCCGTGATGCCGCGTTCAGGAGGCGATTACGTCTGGCAGACCCGTATCTTTGGCGGCGCGCTTGGCTTCATTCTCTCGATCACCGGTTGGTGGTTTACCTTGTGGTTGTGGACGCCGATTTATGGAGATATGCTCCGTCAGATCGTGCTGACACCCATCCTTGGTGTACTTGGCTTGAAGGATCTGGCCATTTGGTTTGCTGGTCGAGGCACTGCGTTGTTTGTTTGTTCTTTGCTTACGCTGGGCTTTGTCTCGCTGGTGATCATGCTTGGCATGAAAGCCTATGCTCGTATACAAAAGTACTCATTTTATGCAGGCATGTTGGGTTTGCTGATTGTGATCATCCTCCTATTCACTGGCTCGCCGGAAGCTTTCAGGGCTGGCTTTGAACGGAACTCTGCTGCCATCTTTGGCACACAACCTGGCCTTTACGATGCAACCGCAACCGCAGGGACCGACGCAGGCGCAAGCACACCTCTCACTGGCGGATCGCTCCAACTGATTTTGCTTACACTTCCCTGGCTGGTTTTCTTCAATCTGTGGCCCAACTGGGGCGCAACCTTGTATGGTGAAGTACGCGGGGCTACGGACTACAAGCGTAACTTCTCTGGCATGGCCTGGGCACTGATTGGAGTGACAGTGCTTGGTATCATATTCTTCCTTGGTGTGGCGCGGACCATTGGCTGGGACTTCTATGTGCAAGCTAACGCCGCATGGTGGAATTACTCCTGGGGATATACGGATCAAGTTCCACCTCTGCCTGTGTGGCCCAACCCGGCAATGCTGGCTGTATTCCTGACAGACAACAGGCTCATTCAAATCATCGTCATGTTGCTTATGAGCGTATGGTGGTTTGGTTGGGCAGGGACTCTGTTTCTTTCCTCCACGCGCGTCGTGTTTGCTGCAGCGTTCGACCGTCTCCTCCCTGAAAAGGTCGCAGAGTTGGATGAGCGCACAGGCACCCCTGTCAATGCGATGCTATTAATGGTGATTCCTGCGATATTTGTCTCGATGCTCTATGCGTATAACATCGGCGGCTTTATCTCTGTGACTCTTGCCGCGACTCAGGGAATTGCGATCATGTACTTCGGAACGGCAATTGCTGCGATCATCTTGCCATACAAAAAGAAGGAATTGTTTGAAGCCTCGCCCATTGCACAGATGAAAGTGGCTGGCATTCCGTTGATCACTGTTGCAGGTGTGATTTTCGGTGGTTTCCTCGCCTTCCTGCTTGTGGAATGGTTCTTCGACCCATGGTTGAATACGGATGGTGTGCCACCAGGTCTATATGGAATTAGTCTCGCGAATACGAACTCAGTGATTTTCCTGTTGGCGACCTATGGGTTGGCAGCGGCGATCTACTATGGTTTCAAAGCCCGCCGCAAGACAGAAGGCATCGACCTGGATAAAGTACAGGCGGAAATTCCAGTAGAGTAAATTTTTGTCTTGATGAAAAATCATAAGAGACAGTTGCCTCAAGGCAACTGTCTCTTATGATTAACGCACATTTTAGCCTTGCCAGATTGAGCCAGGTTTTGCCATCTCAGCCACAATGTCGAT